>ERZ825137.775-NODE-775-length-44054-cov-4.006114_pt1 | contig 44054 bp, 51 predicted proteins | sample MGYA00519873_ERZ825137 | MGnify/ENA primary metagenome ERZ825137 (study PRJEB31778, sample SAMEA3449190) | human gut metagenome | biome: human gut; feature: human-associated habitat; material: faeces | place: United Kingdom | collected 2010/2012 ...
TATATTTTCCATCCTTATATACGTTATATATATAATTATTATATAGTACATATAAAAGCCTGCAGCATATCGATTGCTTCCGCTCCACGGACCTCTCCCACGATAATTCTATCCGGTCGCATTCGCAATGCAGAGCGTATCAAATCCCGGATACTGATTTCTCCTTCTCCTTCAAGATTGGCATTTCTCGCCTCTAACCTTACCAGATTTGGCAGTCCTTTTATTTGAAGTTCTGCATTATCTTCAATCGGGATAACGCATCGCAAAACATACACTTGTTATAATCGTTTCAAGAATGGCGTATTTACAAGGAATACTGGCATTTTAAACATAAGAAAAGCACCCTATATTTTAAGAGTGCTAACTTTTTTTATGTTTATTTAATGTTTACTATTTTTAATATGCATGGATTTCCTTTTTTATCAAGCTATATGTTAATAGTTCAATGCTTGATGATTCCACCATTCATCCGCTATAGATGGAATATTATTATAATCAAAATTATCAAAATTAATTTTCTTAATTGTTTCATTATTGAAAGTTGCTTTGATAACAATATCCTCGCTTATGTTCCCATAAGAATCTTGTAAAGGATAAGTAACATTGATATCAACATTAACATTTATATCTTTTTGAATTCCTTTCAGAACATTTGAAATATCCATATACATTCCTTTTACTGTCATTTTAGAAGATAAGCTCTCACTGCCTTTAAATTTTATTAAAGCAAAGTTATTATCGGGAACATAGTTAAAAGTTTCAAGATTTTCTTCCCCAACAACCTTAACAATTGCTTTTCGCAAATCTTCCTCTATTGATGATTTGTTTTCTTCTTTCTGAGCATCTTGAGACTTTGTTGTTTTTGACGAATCTGTTTTTTCCTTTTTAGAATCTTTTTGTTTCTCTTTTTTCTTAGCTTCTTCCTTTTCAGTCTGTTCCTTTTTCTCCTTCTCAGCTTTTTCTTTAGCTTCTTGCTCTTCCTTTTCCTTAGCTTCTTGCTCTTCCTTTTCCTTAGCCTTTTGCTCCTTAGCTTCTTTTTCAGCCTGTTCTTTTTCCTCTTTCTCCTTCTGTGCTTCTATGCGCCGTTGTTCATTTTCAGCTTTAGTTTCTGGCGTTTCAAATACTGCAAACAATACAATGCTCAAAACAAAAACAATTGCAGATATCAATAAACCTCTGGAATATAATTTCTTTTTTGGCTTCTTCCAAATTTTACGCACAATGGACGCAATGATAAAAAAGATACCCGCAAACATTGAAAACATACATAATAACGTTGCTAACATTTCCATAATTATAATTCCTCACTTTCCTTTACTCTTCTCCTATTATACTGAAAACAATCGGTATATTCAACAATTTCTACCTTCTGTATAGTGAAAATATATATTATGGGAGGTATAACATGATTTCATATGAACCTTTATGGAAAACATTGGAAATTAAGGGTTATTCTACATATTGGTTGTTGAATCATGGTGTAGATAGCAAAACTCTTTATAATCTAAAACATAATAAAAATACAACTCTTTTAACCATCGAAAAAATATGTAGTCTTTTAGAATGTCGTATTGATGAAGTCGTTGAATTTAAAAGCGAATAATATAAAACAGATGCCCACCAAAAAAATGAACATCTGTTTTTGTTTATGCTTGCTTATTCAATAATACGTCTAATGCATTTGACGCTTCACGTTTCTTTTCTTCCAGTGCATGAGTATATGTGTTTAATGTAGTTTGTATGTTGGCGTGTCCTAATATGGCTTGTACGGTCTTTATATCCGTTCCTAATGCTATATTCAATGTTGCACAAGTATGTCTTAATCCATGCAGGGGAATCACTGGCAATTTGTTTTCTTCTTTTTCTATTGTTTGGTTATAGTAGTTAATAAAATCAACAAACTTTCTATAAGGCGTGGAAACATTCATTGTTTTACCATAATTGACATTCATCTGAATGAACACATTGTTTTTATCAAATTCTTTTCCTCTATAACCTTCCCATTTACTCCCAACCGTCAACATAAAATTTTTCTGTTCTGTTTTCCATCTGCTCAATAAATCAATCTCTGTTTTAGGTATAGGAATGATTCTATTTGAATTAACTGTTTTTGTTGCCTTTATTGTTTGCCCTTCCTGCACGTGTCCTGCTGATTTTGTGATACTTAAAGTGTTGTTTTCAAAATCTATGTCCTGCCATGTTAATGCAATCAATTCCCCTTTTCTCAATCCACCAAACAGAGATAAACGATAGAATATTTTGAACTGAATTGGCAACATTCTCTCTTTAATATATGTATCTAACTCTATCACTTTACCGTTCGGAACTGTTATTTTATGTCCATTATACGGAACACTATAAGGCTTGTCCATTGCTTCTAAGAACGTCATTGCTTGTTCAAGTGTAAAATGTTTCACATCATTACTTTTGTTTCGTTCTCTTGGCAATTCAGCTTTATCACAAGGATTCTCTTCTATAACATTCCACCTTACCGCTGTTCTCATAATGCCACTAATAATTTTATGAAATTTCTTTATACTGGCAATTTTGTAACTTCCTTTTCCGTCTTTCTTTGCATTGTCCTTTGTAAGACTTCTATAAAATTGTTCCAATATAGCAGGTGTTACTTTTGACATTTTATATTTTCCAATAGCAGGAAGAATAACATTTTTCAAATGTCCTTTATAACTATACAATGTTGTTTCTTCTAAATTTTGTTTTGCTTCTTTCTCTTCCCATTCTTTTACAAAATCAGCAAAACTAATTTTATCACCACTGTAAACCCTTCCCGTTTTAACTTGCCGTTCAAAATCAATAGCGAACTCCTGCACCTGTTTTTCTTGCTGTCTCTGGGACTTTGTTTTATCGGGTGTGAATGTTGTTGTTACTCTGATTTGCTTATTGTTGGAATCATACCCATTTGAAACAATAATTTGATAAGCACCCTTTTTGCTGTTTTTTATCTTTCTTATTGTTGCCATATCTTACACCCCTTTTAGTTCTCTTGCATTTTTTCCTCATGTTCTCTTATTAACTTATCCAAAGTTGGTCTTGAAACATTTATTTCTTTTGCAAACTGGACTTTGTTTATTTCTCTATTTTTATATCTGCTATACCATAAGTCAAAATTTTTAATGTCTTTAGCTTTTCGACCTTTGTACTTGTTTTCCTGTTTCGCTATTGCAATGCCTTCTCTCTGCCTTTCAAGCAGGTTACTTCTTTCAAATTCTGCAATCGCACCAATCATTGTTAACATTAGCTTTCCTGTTGGTGTTGATGTATCAATGTTTTCTTTGTTAGAAACCAAATGTACACCTTTATCTTCTAATTGTTCTGCAATTCCTAATAAATCTTTTGTGCTACGTGCAAGCCTAGAAAAATCGTGTATATATATCGTGTCACCTTCTCTGACATATTCTAACATTTCTTTCAACTTCGGTCTGTTCGTGTCCTTTGCTGATACTTTTTCTATATACCATTTTTCTATATCATGCACCTTTAACGCTTCTACCTGTCTTGCTTCATTTTGTTCTACTGTTGATACTCTTACATACGCTACTCTCATATCATCATCCTTTGTTTTCTATTTGATAATACAAGTGTAGCATAATGTAAAATTAAAGTCAATAATATGTTTTACACTTTGTAAAATATTATGTTTTTCAATGTATATTTTACATGTTTTGTTATGTTTTGATTTGTAACATTTAAGTATACCCTATTTTGACATTGTTCTATGTTCCTGCACCTTTTGCATTAAATAATATATCGTTGACTCTTCCTTCATCTTTTCTAACATATGTGAAAGAATCCTATCAAAAAGCCATGTTCTGATTTTAAATCTTTTTGTATATGCGTCTGTCAAAACTTTATAAAGTGCTTCTGTTTCTTCTGCTGTCCTGTTCTTTACTTCTTTATCCATGTTACGCTACCCCCATATTTGAATTAAGGAATTTACAAAAATTATCCCATGATATTAAATATTTTCTACCAATCAAAACATATGGAAGAACACCTGTCTTTATCCATGTTCTGATGGTATACGCTGACAATCCACTTTTACTGGCTGTTTCGTCTATTGTTAACATTAAGGGGGCTTTCTGTGTTTCTTCTTCACACATTTCTTTTTTTGTTGGAACTGTTTCCATTACCTTCATGCTTTCTTTCTGTTTATTACTTGTTCTTTTATTATTCACTGTTTTTTTCATATTCAACGCCCTTTCTTTAATCAAACATAACATTCTCTTTTGGAAAAATAACCGTTTCTGCCTTGTCGAGCATAAACCTCTTCATGGTTACATCTGCCAATTCTTTTCCAACCTCTACAGCCCTGCTATCCTGCTTTTCCTGCCATTTAATTTCTGCGTCTGACTTGCTAAGCACTAAGAGATTTTCTTTCATTCTCGGGGTAATCAGCCCTTCGTAAACTGGCATTTGCGACAACTTAATAATCGCAATAGATGTAGCCCTGTCCTGTCGTTTCATCATATCCGAAATAATAACTTTGTTTTTTACATTGTCTTTTGATAACTGTAAAAGTAACTCTAAAAGAATCTTATCCGCTTCTGCATTTACCTGTGTTAATGTATCAATACTTTCCGAATACCTTTCCTTTTTAAGCGAATCCTGCTTTTTAGCAATCTCTTCTCGCTTTGTTGTGAGCGTTTGTTTTAACTCCTGCACTTGTTCCTTCATTTGTTTTCGTAACATAATTAAATCATTGCTGTCTGTATAACCGTCTGCTTTTAAGGCTTTTAATTCATTATTTACCTCAATAAGTTCTTTATGATTGCTTATCTTACCAATTCTTTCAAACAGTCGATTTCTTCTCTGTATTAATTTATTTGCAATATCCTCTGCATCTTCCTGCTTTCTTTTTCCATTTGTTCTGTATTCATATGCCCTTTCAGCCCATGATGACATAATAATCAACTTCCTTTCTTTTTAACCTAAATAAATATCGTCTGCGCCCCAATCACCGTCTGTATCTTCTTCTATCCAATCGGTATTGTTTTCCACATTCCAAATTTCTTGTTCATCTTGTTCATTCGGTTGATATGTTTCACCTGTTGTAATCAATTGAATCCGAATATCTTTGTCTTGTCCTTCCAACCTCTCTGCAACAAAATCTCTACCATAGCAACGGTCTAAGATGTAAGTTGCGCATTTGTATCTAATGTCTTGGTTGATGCTATTTGACATTAGTTCAAACAATTCTTCCAATGCAGTAACCGAATACTTTTTTAATTGTTGTTTGAAATATGCAACATTCTGCTTTTCCACTTCGTCCAAACGTGGTCTGCCTTTTCTGTTTCCGCTCTGCCCTGTTTTCCATGCCAATACTCTGCTCACTCCCTCCTGTCTGATATTACATTGATGTACCATTTATATTGTTATTATCTTTTATCACTGTTCTCCGTTTTTCTCTTTTAAACCCACTGTATACCATACTTAAAGTAATTCTGATGAATGTTATATCAAAACCATAACATAACATGATTAACAATTTTTGATAATTTTCTATACCTCTTGCAAACGGATTTCCTTGAACATCTCTTCGAGCTGTTTCACTGTCCCTTCATTCACAACAATTTCTTCTTCTATTGCTCTTGCCTTAATTCTGCTACACTGTACACTTGCACTTTGTTTTGTGTTACCTACCAATTTGTAAAACTTGAACATTGCCACTCTAAAAATACGATAATCATATTTAATAATGTCATATCTCTTTAAAAAGGTCTTATATGCCCCATTTCCTGCCTTTAGGTCATTCAACACTAAGTTAGTTGCATCTTCTAGGTAAAGGCGGATAGCAGGCATGATACTAGCTCTAACATCCAATACATATCTTAATATAAGTTTCTGCATGGCTGACTGTTGTAGTATATCTGTTAATACTGAAATCCCTTTCCCTTTTTTCCCCAAGGCTTGCGAGACACCTTTGGCATTATACACAAGTTCCATGCGGATTGTCGGATTTATTTTGTTTTCTAAGTCTAACTGTCGGTCTTTTCTATAAAATTTACACTGATACCGACCGGTACTGTCTCTTGCTGTTTTAAACCCATCAATAACTTTTGTCTTAATTGTTCTTGCTTCATGTATGTTTACACCATGGCAATGTTCAATTTGTTGTGCGTCTGGCTTTAACAATGCACGTGCCATTAGTTCTGTTATTGCATCAGCATTTACCCTTGACGGAACACTTTTATTTGCATTGATTTCCAGTTTTTTAACAATGAGTTGTTCTAAATTATTTGTTCCAAGAATCTCTTGCAAGTCTTGTTTTACTACGTCTATTACATATTCTAACTTTACAGAATCCAACAATGAGAATCCACGTATATTTGTCGGTCTTATTATAGACGGTAACACTATTGTTACATTGTACGTATCTCTCTGTTTTGTTTTATCAACTCTCAAATACAATTGCCCTTGCTTGTTTCTCTTCTCTACTCTTTGTTCTATTTGTTTAGGACATTTACCGCTCACTACCATTGTTACGGCGTCAAGTCCAATGACTGCATCATTCAATCAATAGTTCACCCCTTTTCTTTTCAAAATAAAAAGGGCAACAATAACATACATTGAAAATACTTCCTTCAAACTGTTTGTTATCATTGCCCTTGCGTTCATCCACTTCGGCTTGTTATTTGTTATTGTTTGGCAGATATTGTTTGTTGGCTATCACTTACTTGTATTTATCCTAATACAACTCCACAAAAAAACAGACTACGAAAAAATCAATAGTCTGTTCTGTTCTCATTAAATTGTTCTTATATAGAGACATAGAAACACACACCATCTTTTCAACATTAATAATTCAATATGTTTTTTGGACATCAAGGTGTACCGCCTAGGTATTGCTTTCTATGCTAATCCTCTACATCTATCATTATATCATCCTTCTCTAAATTGTCAATACTTTTATTTAAAGTTTTTTAAATCTTTTTTCATTCCGATGTATTCTATCAGATATTTTATATTCTTACATATCGCATTCCTAGGATACTTGTAATATTTAAACTTGATACCATACTGTATATGATGCAATATACACCACTTGCAAATACTTTCTACCGTTACCATTCCCATTTCTATTTCTTTCCTAAATATATCCATATAATACTTCTCTGACTCTGTCTCTGCTTTAATAATAATACTAACATTATAAATATCAATCATATAAAATTGTGGCATATAACAACCCTTCTTCCTTTGTAAATTATGTTTATTTTATGTTTAAAGTTACGATAAACCCCAAAAAGTGCCTTTAGAATAGAACAAGCCAAACCCTTGCAACCCCTTTGTTTTAAAGGAAAACTGCACATTGCTAAAAATTAAGAAAAGTGCGTTTTAGTTTCAATCGTAATAATTCGTTCCTCCTGCGGAATATAATCTGATAAAACATTCAAAAATGTTGTTTTTCCAGAACTCGTCCCACCACTGATGAAAATGTTATACCTGGCTCTTACCAATCTTATAAGAAATTCTGCTGCCTCTTTGCTGATTGCTTCATAAGAAAGAAGCTGATGCATAGTAATCCGTTCTTTTGGGAACTTTCGAATAGTCACAATCGGACCATTTAAAGCAACCGGCGGAAGGACTACATTCACTCTGGAACCATCCTTCAATCTTGTATCCACGATAGGTAATGATTCATTGACAACCCGATTACACTCCGCAACCATCTGTTGTACAATATCTTCCAGTTTCCCTTTTGACAAAAACCTTTTCTCGGAAATAAAAATGTTTCCATTTTGCTCAATAAATATATTTTCAACCCCATTTATCATTATTTCGGTTATAGTTTCATCTTCTAACAATTCTTGTAATATATCTAATTTCCGCAAAGCATTAAACAATTCTTTTCCCAAAACTGCTTTTTCCCGCAAAGGGATAAACTCTTCCTGAGAATGTTCTTCTAAAACTTCATGAATGATTTCCTGCAGTTTTTCATCGGTAGGCTCTGTAGATAAATCCATTCTGTTAAGAATCTGTGCATGTAATTCTTCTGCTCTTAACATCAACCCATGCCTTCCCGCTTCCGTAATTCCGTGATTGCCTCTGCCACTGCCTGTCTCATGTTTTGTTCCATATTGATTCGAATTTCACTTTGATTCAAATGTTGCTTCTTTAACACTTCCAGCATATACTTCCATTGTTCCATTTTTGCTTTTGCATAGACATCCTCTGCATAAGGGATAAAAATCCAGTCACACATTTCCAGCAAACCCATAAGGTCTGCTACAGAATCGCCAATATCAAGCAGAAGAATTTCATATATACTTTCTTTTGATAGACGCTGGAAAAGATTCTGCCACTCCTCTGTTGTAACCGCTTTCAAATCCGTCGTAACTTTAATTGGTAATACATAATCAAGACTTCCCATTCTATGTACCATAGATGTCATACGCGCACAGAGCATATCGTTCTCCTGTCTGGAATAGTACAGCAGATGCGATAAATCCTGTCCTTCCTCCCACGGAAAATAGCCTCCAAAACCGGCATATGCTTCTATGTTCAAATACAAAACATTCTCATTTTCTGCCAGTTCTTTTCCAACTTTCAGTGCAAAAGTTGTTTTTCCAATCCGATGTATCGGGGAATACACCCCAATTATTTTCTTTCGACCATATTTTCTCCTTAAAATACTCGATGAATCTGCCGAAAGTATCTGTACAATCATTTTCACAATATGATTGACAGACTGATATTTATTCAATTCTGTTTCTTCGATTCCCAAGTCAGCACAATGTTCTCTTGTTAAAACAATCCTCTTTCCTGCAAACACACGCTTTCTATCTTGATATGGAACCTCTTCGCTTATCAACAAGACTTTTACATTACCTATTTCTGTTAAATGTTCCACGTTCTCCGGTAACGAGCAGGTTCGCACCCCCGCTGCTACCTCCTTCTTTAAGAGCAGAAGTTCTGCAAGTCTTTTCACATATGCTTCTTCTGAATCGCAAATTAAAAGTTCATCTGTTATTCTTCTGTTGCTCCTTTCCGACATACTTGTCCACATATTTTGTTCTTAGTTTCTTTGAATTCACTGCCGAAATGGCATAAACCGGAATCGTCTGATTCCCTGAGATGTGACTCCATATCCAGCAAGAGACTGCTGTTATAATGCCACAAAAAACGTTTTTTGATTCTCACATGTCTTTCTTGTAAGACAGATTATATGACCTTTGCCGGTGTTTGTCCAGCATTAAATTCCCCTTTAAATCGGTTTTGTGATAAACTTACAAAGACTATCACAGACATTATTTTCTACATGAATTGATAGAATAAAAGTCCATACATTGCACAAATCCCCGGTACTCCAAGCATTCCGGATACGATAATCGAAAACATATTAATGGCAACCGCAACCCCAATATTTTTATCCGTAAGCACCTGATTTACAAACAAAATGATACCTGCTCCCAATACCGCCCGCAGAAAAAATTTCAGAATCCATGGAGTTTTCTTATCCTTCATAACCATTCTTCCCCTTTCACCTACTCAACTTTAATTTATTCACGGGCAAAAATAAAAAGACCGTTTCCGGTCTTTTATCAAAATATTTCTTAATAAAACAACAGCTTCCCTTTTATCTGACTCCGGCTTACCGTCCCAAATGTTCTCGAATCCATAGAATCTTCCCGATTATCCCCCATCACAAACACTCTTCCTTCTTCTACAACATAAGGATATGTAATCGTTGTTCCTTCCGCTTCCGTCATACCAATGCTATAAGCTTCCTCCTGTTCAACTCCATTCAGATAAAATTTTCCATCGTGAATATCAACTTCATCTCCGGCAACCGCAACGACTCGTTTCACATAATACTCTCCTGATGGCATTCGTACGGAAATAATATCTCCCCGCTTATATTCAGGCACAACCCGTATATAAAATACCAGTTTCTTATCTTCAAGTGTGGGATTCATAGATGTTCCTTTTACAAAAGACGCACCGATTACGAATTGAAAAGCCAGAACAATCAACACAAAAATTATAATTAATTCTTTAAATTGCCGAAACCATCCTTCCTTCTTTCCATCATATTTACCCAAAAATCTTCGTTTCACTATTCTTACTGCTCCCCTCTTGTGCCGACTACCGCAGCAATAATGTGAAGAACAACTGCCAGAGCAATCATGCATGCTGCAGCGATTTTACCGGTTGTACTGGTAAATGTCTGCGCAAGACCTCCCACTTTCGGCACTCTCAGTACTACTTTTCCGATAAAATGACTGTACGGAATGGGATTCATATCCTTCTCTTCATTGGCATCACCTTTGGTAATAAATTCGCCCATAACGGTACTGTTCGTTACCACACGATGCGTAATAATAGAACTTCCATCCGTAGCTCCGTAAAATGCAATCACATCATTCTCCTTCACATCCTCCGGTGCCATATTATTGATGTAAACCAGGCTTCCCACCGGAATTGCCGGTTCCATACTTCCACTTACTACTGTATAAATATTATAACCAATCATACGCGGTATCGTAAGCGGTACACAAACCAAAATTAAAAGAATCAATACAATTGTTCCCAGTGTACTACAGAACACTCCAACCGGATTTTTTCTGCACTTGCCCACACTCTCTGTTTTATTCTTCTTACTCATTACTCACAATATTGTCCTTTCTGACAGTATCCCTTTACATGGAAAAGGGACAGACACCCAAACAGTGCCTATCCTCGTTCCATCTTGTATATATTATGCTCTCAGTCTCTTTCTTACAATCAGCATCAGCGCTATTAATGCACCAAGTGCTCCTATTCCAATCACAGTCGCAACCGCCATCGGAAAACCTTTTGATTTCGTCTGATCCTGTTTATTTAAATCAACATTTGATGCCGGTGTCTGGTTTTCGTCCAAATCAACCAGCTCATCCGGCTGTGTAACTTCTACATTTTCATCTGTACCCGGTTCCGTCGTTGTACCCGGCTCCGTTGTTGTACCCGGTTCTGTAGTCGTTCCGGTTCCCGTACCTGTTCCGGTTCCCGGAGTCGCAGGTGTTCCTGCCGTTCCCGGTATCGTAACAATTGTTGTGGTACCTTCCCCAATAATAGTTACTGTTTCCGGGTCTGCCGGATGATATACAAAGGTAAATACATTCTCTGTCTCGTTATCACTCAAGGTTTTTGTAAGCGCAAGAGCCTGTGGAATATAACCGTTAATATATTTGTAAGCCACCACTGGTTTATCACCTACATTTCCATAAAATGTAGCACTCGAATCCAATGTATTTCCGTCTTCATCCTGATAGTTTACCGTATAACCAACTGTGTTACCCTTAATTCCATAAGCAACTACATAGTCTGCGTCACCTTCTACATAAAATGCCGGTGCAACTTCCTCATTATCTCGTCCACTGAGACGTACACCCTTAATATAATATTTATCATCCGTCACAGTCACTTTTGATAAATCAAAGGAAACCCGATCACCTGCATGGCATCCGGTCAACACCTCCGTGCCGCCTTCTACTCCGTCAAGTGCACCTTTATCACCAGCGTGTAAGGTAATTGTATAGGTATATTCCTCTGCCGAAACAGACATCACATTCATTCCCATTACCAATGAAAAACTGAGCAGCGCAACAAATATTTTCTTCATTTTCTTCATACTGCTACGCCTCCCTCTTATCATTTTTCCGTCTCTTCAAAGTCATTAAACCAAATATCAGGAGAATAATTCCACTTGCCAGTGCCAGACCACAGAATAAAAGTGTCTTTGCAGTATCACCTGTTTTTACCACGTTTTTGATAAGCTTATTTTCTCCCGGCTTATTGATAACCGTTGTCTCTGTGACTTTTTCTACCGCAAATGTCTGCTGGAGTTTTGCCAGTGTCTGTTGATAACCATTTCCCATAGTCTCGCCATTGACTCTTACCTGGAGTGTAACGATGCCTTCGTCTCCATTTTCCAGACGATCCAAATAGAAATAATCTGCCAATGAATTTGTTGCCTGATGTAATCCTTCGTCTTGCGCTGCATTCTCACCGCCAACAGTTTCACTGTTATAAAGTTCTGTTTCTTCTCCATTTACACCGGTGTATGCCAGACGATATTCATAAGCACCACCGCTTGCACTTTCCTTCGCATCCTCCAGTGACTGAACCGCCTGATTTGTCATATACCAGTCTGTCTTACCGGAATCTGAATTCTTGATTTTTACTTTCAATGTGATGCTGTCGCCCGGCTGAATATTCTTCGCTTCATCAGTCAAATCATCAGAACTGAAATTACTTGTGATTTCTTTTCCGTCAAACTCAGCAACCCAGTTATCTTTTCCCTGATAATCTTCTGCCTTCGCACTGAAACCATTTCCTGCAACCAACACCATTGCCATGACAAGGCACAATACTTTTGCTTTCATATTCTTGTACCTCCCCTTATAAGCCCAGTTTCGAGATATCCACGCCCCATGCACTCTTCACAGCGTCTGCTGCGTTGTGTGTCTGTACTGCGTCTACCTCAGCCGATACCTGGAACGTATATCCATTGTATTCATATTCGTATGTATACGTTGTACCAGCATCTGTTACTTCTGTTTTCTTTGTCATTTTATTACGAATTTCCGGTTTAATCCGAATAGAATCCGCAAAATCTACTGTCTCACCTGCTGCAAGTACATGATTTAAATAAAGCACTCTGCGTTCTGCAGTCGCAGCATCTGCATCCTCTACCCATCCATTTTCTTCCAGAAAATGAATATCAATCAACGACGGATCCAGCGTAGTTACCGGAACATCCTTGCCTTCTTTATCTCTCCAGCTTGTTCTTACAGTTACGCGGACATAAGAATCGATATTTCCTGAATTCTTTACACTCAGAACTTCCTCATATCTCTTTCCCGGAACAATCTTTCCATTTTTCTCTACAAAACCATCTAACAAAGTTCCTTCCGCTTTACCCTGCCATTCACCATTATCCAGATAGTCCCGGCTGCTGACGATTTCGCCATTTTCCAAAAGGCTTACCCCGATACTGGAGAGTTCTACCCCAGCAACATAATTTTCACTGTAATAGGTAAGTGCTGCACGGGTACTGCCTACCGTACTTCCTACAAGAAGGATAGCAGATGCAGAAAGGAGCAGGATAGATTTTTTCGGAAATTTTTTTCTCTTCTTTTTCATTTTCTATCACACTTCCTTTCTAAGATTGACTGTCCTCAAATGTTGCATTCCAGTCTGCATTTGGCTCGCCATTGTCATCATACTGTACCGGTGTACATTCCTGAATAACAATAACATTCAAATCCTTTTCATCGGTTACATCCTTCAAAAGTTCCTGTGGAAGAATAACGTTTACCGTCTTACTGGTACTTCCTACAGTAAGGATATCTTTGTAATACCAATAACCGTCTTTTCCATCATACCATTTGCCGGAACCACCGTCTTCATAAGTCAAATTGTAATTGTTTCCGGCATAAGCACGAATACGGATGTAGCAATCATAATCCCCTGTATTTTCGATGGAAACAATTTTCTTTCCTTCTTTTACCTCTTCATGTGGCTCCGTATGGGTCTTACCCATCTCAAAAACCACGTTTCCTTTTGCCTCGGTGTAAGTTGTGAAATAAGCATAAGCACTTCCTACTGCCAAAGTTCCGGTCAAAGCCATGGCTGCCGCTGCGAGGCAAATAGTTTTCTTACTTAATTTATTCATCATCTTCTTAGTTCACCTCCGGCTTCAAATCATTTTCCCAGTCAACAGAACCATCTTTCATATAGAAACGATTCACAATACCTGTTCCACCGTTCTGTCCGCCATTGTATGCATTTACAAAACTTACAGAAACCGGATTACCTTCTTCTTCCTCTGCGATAATCTTTGTTTCCTGCGGGCCATTGTCAGGACTCAGCTTATAACTTGCACCGGTGTACTCTTCTGTTACTGTGACGGTTGCGCCTGCTGGTAAATCGTTAATGATAAGTTTATCATTTCCAGCTCCGTCAAATTCCATCTTATATACATTATTGGTAACGGTTCCATCCAGCTTTTCTACATTTACATGGAAAACAAATGTCGCTCCGCCAACAGTTGCATTATATGATGTCAAAGTCTTGTTGATTTCCAGACTTCCTACTCTCTCTTCCCGGTCTGGTTTTAATCCAATTGCATTACTTCCGGTAAGTTCATATACCCAGTCATCATTACCGCCGCCGTTATACCAGTAGTTATTCGGAAGGGAAATCAGGCTTTCCTTGAAAGTGTATGTGAAATACGATGATTTCACTTCATCGGCAACCACCAGATACATTCCAGTTGCAAGTCCGGTTATTTTGCCTTTTCCGCCTTCCAAAGTAACAGATGTCTCAGCTCCTGGTTCGATTCCCTTCTCTATAAGTTCTCTTGCCTTAGCTGCCTTGTCAGCCCACTCCTTGGCAGTTGTCTTATCATTAATCTCATCAAGCTTTAACTCATCAAATCCTGTGACTTTCTCATACGCTCCTGTCTCTTTTATCTCAGCCACCTGATACAAATGAACCCGGACAGGCAGCTTATTCAGTTCTGTAAAATCCTCTGCCTTCTCGCCATCTTTGTTTTCGGTAGCTGCATCATATACATTGTTCTGTAAATTAAATTCAATCGAACACTTCCGATTCACATCTACAGCCTTCGCTGCATATGCTCTTGGCAATGCCAGACCGGAAAGTGTGACTGCCAGCGTAAGAACACATGCGCCTATTATTTTTACTCTCCTATTCATCATGCATCTTCTCCTCCCTGTTTCGATTCTTTCCAAAAGCAACCTTCATTATCAGTATAATAAGTAACGTTATCGACAGTCCCATGATGAGATACAGCATGTAGTAATTCTGTACTGCTTTCACCATAGACTGAGAAAGTGTATTCACTTCATCTTCTTCTCCTGTGTAAGGCACTCTCGTTCCTCTCACTAAGAGCCGGTGTGAATTAACACCATATGGAGTACAGGTAAATAATGTCACCTGGTCCTTTCCTTCTTCAATCTGCATTGCATTATCCAATGTCACGTTATCATCTTTATCAACCATTGGAAGTATCTGGTCTACCTCATATGCAAGGGTCTCATCCAGCACATGAATGTAAAATCTATCTCCAGTCTCTAACTGGTCTATATCGGTAAAGAGACGGGCACTCGGCAGACCCCTGTGTGCTGCCAGTACACTGTGTGTACCTTCTCCACCTATCGGAAGCTTTGTACCATTCATATGCCCCACTCCCGTTTGCAGCACATCATCTTCCACCCCGTGGTAAATCGCAAGTTTCACATTTATTTTCGGGATGGATAAATATCCCATTATTCCATCATTTGCAACATTCAGGATGTTCCAGTATTCCGTATCTTCCAGATTGGTATCATCGCTGCCAAATACATCTCCATAAAGATTGTTCTGTTTCAATGTATCATTAAATGCATATGCTTTTTCCCATTCTTCTGTAAAATCCTCTTCACTCATTTCTTCCACTACCGTCTCGTAATGACTAATCAGCCTGCTCTGACGATAGGTATTCCACTGATTAGCGACAGTTGGATAAACCAATATGCCGAATCCAATTAAGAATAACAATCCAAATAAGATACTTGATATCTTTCTCTTCATATTTACTCCTTCGATTCTTTCGCCTTTACAAGCTTCCGCTCACGACGATATAAAATCAAAATAAATATTCCCGTAATACCAAGTCCCACCAATACCCACAGCAGATAATTCGTATGGAAACTAAACGGTGTATTTCCAGTTTCATTTTCCTGAATTTCTTCCGGGTTATAAGGAACACGATGTCCTCTTACCAAAAGTCTGTGTGAATTTACACCATAAGGTGTGCAAGTAAGAAGTGTTACTAAATCTTCTCCCTCTTCCACAGCAAGACTATCTGTCTGCTCCGGCTCTACTATCTCAATCCGGTCTACCTCATAGCAAAGGGTATCATCCAAAATGTGAAGTAGAAAATGGTTTCCCTCTTTCAGCTTATCAAGATCAGTAAACAAGGCTGCGCTTGGAAGTCCTCTGTGTGCAGAAATCACTGCATGGCTGTTCTCTCCACCAACCGGAAGGGAACTCCCTTCCAAATGCCCTGCCGCCTTGACAAGTACATCCTCATCTGTTGTATGGTAAATCGGAAGCTTGATATTAATCTTCGGAATTTCTACTATCCCCATCATACCATCACCTGCGATATTCAGGCAAGACATATACTCTTTATCCGGTTCATCAGATGCACTTGCAATAGCAAATGAATCCGGCAAAATACTTGGAAGCAATGCTTGGTTATACGCTTCTGCCCGTTTCCATTCTGCCTCGTAGTCAATCTCTCCATCTGATTCCAGTTCGGAAACTTTACTTTCATAACTGCTGATAAGTCGTTTCTGCCTGTAATTGTTCCATTCATTTGCTACAAATGGGTACAGCAATAAGGACAAACCGGCTAAAAATATAATCACAAATAATATTGTACTGATTTTCTTTTTCATCCGAACTCTCCTTGTTGTTGTAGTTACTTTTTTTACAGTAGTCCTGAGTGGGCTTCCACCCAGGACTACTATATCACTTATGTATTTACTCTAATTCATCAAGCGGTAAATTAGTGTTCTTTCTTGCGGCTTGCGAAGAATAAAGCTGCTGCTGCAATCATGATTAAGCATCCACCGATTGTGAAGATTGTTGTACCGATACCACCGGTTCCTGGAAGAGCTGAAAGCTGGCTATCCGGAACAGAAACTGTTACATTCTCTGTACTGCCTGCTACAATTGTTGCATCAGGAATGTTATCATTGATAGAATATCCTTCCGGTGCAAGTGTTTCAGTAATTTCATATGTTCCTGCGCCAAGACCTTTCAATAAGACTTTTCCATTGCTGCCAACTGTAACTTCAGATACAGCTTCTTTACCAGCCGGAATATCAGTATCTTCTGTATAAAGAGTATATTCACCTTCTTTTAATTCTACAAACTGAAGAACTTTTCCATCTTTGCTAACTGAGAATTTTGCTCCAGTCAAAGGTTTTCTGTCTGCTTCTTTTTCTTCATCTGTAGTCTTAGCGATTTCAATAGAACCAGACTTTCCATCTACTCTTGATGGATCACTGTCATAATTACTTCTTGCTTCGTTGCTGTAAGATCCATCATCACTTGTTACCACTGCTGTAACTTCTACTCTGACTGCTTCCGTTGCATGTGCATTGTTGTTTCCAATAAATGCTTCTTTAAATGCAACTGTTACAGCTCCGTCTTTCACATTTAATCCAGTTACTGTGTAATTTTCTTCATCCACTTCAGTTCCATTAACAAACACTTTAACACCAGTAACCTTCATTCCTGTAGGAGTATCTGTAATGCTGAATGTTCTGTTGGTATTATCATCTGCATAACTTGGGAATACTGTGTCAATATAAAATCCAACTTCTTCGCCTTTGATAACAAATGACTGATCTGTGTTCTTTAAAGTTTTTACAACAGTATACTTTTCACCTTTTGCACTAATCTCTTTTGAAACAGGTTTAATCAAATTTGAAGTTTCATCGTAATCATAAGTTCCAGCACCCATTACTGTATAGCTTGTTGTAGCTCCACCAGCAGTAATTAAATATGCACCAACTTCCAAATCTTCAAAATCACAAGAAGTAGCATTCACATTTTCTTTTTTCTTATCAGGAGTTCCTGGTAAATACTTTTTAGCTAACTCAGCATAATTAATAACAGCTGGCTTCTGAGAAAGGTCTACTAATGTTGAATCCTTCTTTAAAGCCTCTTTTACCCAATCAGTCACTTCCCAACTACTGGTTGCATCGTTAAACTTAACAACCTGATAAAGCTTCAATGTAGTTTTGTCATTCGCTGTCAAATTTTTTACAGTAATCTTTGCTGTAGCTTCCGGTGCAGCAAATGTTGTCATACTCATTCCGAGCACCATTGCCAGTGTTAATAACACTGAAAAGAGTTTTTTGAATTTTTTCATAATCTTCTCTCCTTTTCCTTTGGGTTCCCCCAATTTTTACCTCTCTTTTGTTTTTCTTTTTGCAGCTGAGCTGCTGAATTTGTCATAGGCTATCTATCCAGCACCTCCCTGCACTGTCTTTTATATAAAATCAGTGCCGCTGCCATCATCAGTAGCATGCCACCGATTGTATACCAGAAGATTCCGTTTCCACCGGTTTCTGGAAGTTCATACAATGCATCATTTTTAACTTTGATTATCCACATATCCTCTGCAGTTCCATCAGTAGACTTTTCTATTATTACTTTATCAGATGAAGTTTTCAGTCTTACATCCGTAGAAGTAACTTCAAATTGAATCGGTTCTGCTAATTTTGAATAACCACTTGGTGCTTTTATTTCTGTCAACGTATATGTTCCAGCATTTAAACCGGCTTCCAGTACAATTCCTCCATTAGAAACATAAGTATTAGATGTATTATCTTCACCTATGATAACTGGATTTCCGTTTGAATCTACCAATGTAAATTCTGCACCATCTAACAGATAACTATCACTCTTTGTACTCGTCTTAACAATTTTGATTTTCTTAGAATTTTCAACGTTTGTAATGATTCGATTTGGATTATCTGTTTCAGTACTGTAAACAGCTTTATAAGTAATTCCATTAACTGTTACTATACCATTTTCTTCCACGATTGAATATTTCTGTCCTTCATATTCAATCATACCTTCCTCATCCGTTCTTAATTCTGCAACCGTATAATTAGACGCTTTTTCAACTACAAACTGACCAGTCCAGTTATCTTTATTTAGCTTTATAATTCGAGGTGCATTGTTATTTGCAGTATCAGTCACAATCTGACCATCTTTCAGAAGCGCAACCAATACATGCCCCGTCTCTGGTGTTGTGCCAACCCAACGCTTCTCTACAGGGACTGTTTCCACTTGAACTACAGGCTTATCATATTCTTCTGTTTTTGTTTCACCATTGTAAGTATATTTTACAGTCGCCTTAACATTTGAATAGAATCCAGATTGTCTAGAAGACGTTCCATCATTTCTTGTGTCATGGCCCGGCTTCTTATCTGTTCCAACATACTCATCCGTATTTGCATCACCAACATTCGGATATGTTCCAGTGGAATCGTATTCATTGAATGCAGTGTCTGTCGGCTGAATCTTAACTGTAACATAATAAGTATAGCCTTCTTCCAACTGATAATCATTTTTGGTCTTAAGTTGAATCTGTGTCTTTCCATCAACTGTAGTAATTGAAGTCTCCAAGAAATAATCTACAGAATGTTCTGTGTTATCTTTACCTTTTAACTTTGTGATTACTTTTCCATCTTCGTCTTTAACCACAACTGTCGGAACTGCATTTTTGTCTACAAGCTCTACATAATCAGTCAAAGTATCTGTAATCGTAACATCACTGCATAATAGTGAAGTTGCATCTTTAATAATAGAATCAAAAGCATCCTTTAACTTATTAGCATCGGTTCCGTCAAAATTGTTGGTTGTGATTCCAGCAGCCACGCCACCTCTTAATTCCTTTAAATGTTCGTAACTGTCTTTCGGACCCACACCTACGGTATAGAAATACTGCATATTAGTCATTGTTCTCAAAACTGTTATTGCATTGCTCATGGCAGTGCCATCATATGTGTTCCCATACCCATACACGTATCCCGATTCATCTGTGTAAAACGTAGGGTCTCCATCCGACAAAAATACAACTATTCTTGTGGCATCATCTCTGGCCGATGACAGTAATGTCTTGGCTTTTGTCAATCCCTCTTGATAATTAGTTCCACCTGCTTCTCTTGAATATTCATAGCCATACCACAAATATTTCCCAGAATAATTGCCAACACCAGTTGGATATTGCAAATTCTCTGCTGAATCCGTCCACTCACTATTAACTCCTGCCATAGTATCAAATGAAACAATAGCAAAACGGGCATCTACCCCCTTCTTTGTAGACAAGGTATTTACAGCTGCCTTTACTGCCGCATCTTGATTCGCAAATCTTGTACTATTCCCCATCTGATTTTTCATACTGCCGGAAGTATCCATGATAAATAATACATCTAATTTATTTTCATATTTCTCTGTTCCTACTGCTCCGGATACATTCAAAGTCAAGTCATATGTACCATCATCATTTTTCTTAATGTATTTTTCATGAGACAGTTGCTTATCAGTAGTAACAACCGGTGGCGGTGCTATATAATTCTTTCTCCACTGTGCGTACAGTGTTACAACCCGCGCATTATTAGAACTGTTTGCAGTTTCACCTGTATCTGATGAACCTTTATAAATATGAAAATTGTTTTTCTTCACAGTAATCTGGTTATTCAATACGAATGAAGTTCCTGTTCCATCTGCCTTTGTATTCCATCCTGTGAATGTATATCCTGTTCTAACCGGCACAGCATCTATCTGTGTTCCATCAGAATTCTGTGTATTCTTTACAGTCGCATTATTGCCATACTTATACTGCTTTGCGCCAATGATGTTATTGACTGTATCACTTGTATTGGCATCATAGCGCAATGTCCATTGACTCTTCTCTCTGATAACTCCATCCACATGCCAGGTTGCTTCTTTTTTCAACACATACCACTCAACATAATATTTTGAATCATCATAAGCACCATACTTGTTTTTAAATGTTGTATCATCTTTTAATACATTTTGTAATTGCTTTGTAGATGGAACATGTTTTAAATTTAAGTTTAACGCATCACTATTATTATAAATATGCTGATAATAATATAACGCATCGCTTACCTCAATCTTACTGCTATATAGTGATGTACTATGTGTCGATGGCTCATATGGTGCATTTCCATCATAACGCACATAAAATTCTACAGTCTTATTTCCACCATACGCACTGTTGTCATTAAGACCACGTTTGACTGCGTATGTTGCGTACAAGTCCAATGTATTATTTTTAAAATCGCTTGTGCTAAATGTGATTGTACTGCTTCCATCATATGTAAATACCGTCTGTTCATCATTGCTGCCATATTTTATCTTAGCGCTTGAATCGCCACAATAAATAACATCAGATGTTGTTGTATTGGCATTTGAGACTTTTGACCAACCATAGAACACATAATTATTATCAGATGCCGTTGTTTTCTTACCTGACAGATTTACTTCTACAACTGTTTTTCCATTGCTGTCCGTAGAAGCCGTTAAATTTGTCAAGGTAGCTACTGTACTGTCTTTTCCTCCTGTGTTCTTATTATTTTTCCATAATTTAACAGTATACGTTGTCTTATCTCTTCCAAATTCACTTACCTGATTTTCTGTTCCAAGTATCGTTGCTTCATTTATCTGACTCGTTATATTGTTTTCCTGTTGTTCTTCTTCGTTAATATTCTGTTCTATTGTTGTATAGCACCCATAAATCCGATTTCTTCTTACTTCCATTTTCAGTTCACTTGCAATGCCGTTCTGAACTGTCAATCCGGAAAAATCGTTTTCTTCTTCTAACTGCTCTCTTGTCTTTCCAGTTCCTGCATTCAGAAGTTCTTGCATCTTAGCTTCTCTCTGAGGAATCTCTATCAAACTATCTTCATTGATTCCGCTTTCAGATTTTGCAGGTGCAAAATAGAAAACATTTGTTTTTTCAGTGTCGGTAACTTTAAGATTTGTTCCCTTGAAATTAACCTCAACTGCTTTAGCAGGTTCTGTCTCAACTCCGTTTACTTTGAAGGTTACTCGATACATAATGCAACTTTCAAATACCGTATCTTCTGTCAGTGAATCTTTTATCAGATTGTCAATGGACTCTTCTTCTTTATCTGTAATGGTATCCACTGTCATATCCAGTTCAGAAGGTTTTGCACTAAATGCATTTTCCGGAACATCTGCAACTACAGTAAAAATCACTTTATCATCTGCATCTTTAATTTCTTTCGTTATTGAAGTTGCTTGACCCACAACCTCTTCTTCTGTTCCATTCTCTGCTGTCTGGTTTTCTGTGGTCGGAGTTTCTGCTTCTTCCTTTTTCTCTTCTTCTTCTGCTGCTGCTACAGGCGCTTCTGTACTCTCCTGTTCTTCCTCCTTCGGAACCTCTACCTCGACCGTTCCTTCATCAGTCGTTTGCTGTTCCTCTACTGCTGTTCCTTCTTCCGGCTGCACTTCGGTTCCAGTCTCTACTGTTCCTTCCTGTAAACTTTCTGCCAGCAGATATCCGCTTCCGCTCAACACAATGACCATGCAAAGCATTATAGCGATACATCTTTTAAACGTTTTACTTTTCATGGTTTCCTCCTTCCGCTCCGGAATCTTCTTCCAGCGCTCCATTTATCAACTTCAGCAGTTCCAGTGCACTTCTAAAATTTTGCACTTTTTGTTTTTCTGTCCAAGTGACGCTGCCTTGCCAAGTTTCATTTTGTCGATTTACAATCTTAATAATAAATGTATTCGTATCCTTTTCTCTTCCCTGTCTCACGGTTCGCATCGCTCCCTTAGAATCCCCTTCATTATTATATGATGTCATTGGATATTTTTTCTCATCTATCTATTGATTAATTCACACAATTTCTATTGTGTTTTTATTATATTATATCTCCTATTACAAAAAGCATTACACCGACGGTTCTTGTATTAATTTTTTTAACTTTTTTTATTTTTATGTCTTCTTTGTAACGCTTTTCCGCCACATTCTTTACTTTAAGAAGAAAAAAATACCTGAAATCTTTCTCTAAGATTATCAGGTATTTTTTCTGAATAACAGCATTTTATCAATTTCCGCAACTAATCCCAACATATTTGTAAACAGGACTTTTTCTCCTTTTTCCAGCCAAATCAGCTCTCCCTGCCATGTAGACTTTTGCCGAAATCGGACACTGATGGCAAATGTTGCCTGTGCTCCTCTGTGGCTCAACAATTCGTTCGTGTCTATCCGTTTCTCCGGTCTTTTTTTGTTATATACATTATTTTCTGTTTCTTTCTTCTTTTCTACAAAGCTTCTCGATTGGGTTGAAGCCTGTGGAAAAGCAATTTTATCAAAAAACCGATCTGCTTTTGTCATCAGTTCTATAATACTGCCAAATACTACCGGTTCTTTTCCGTAGCAATGATAAAACCACCCTCCAATATCATCGTTATCCGTATCATTCACACATACTACGATTAAATTGGGGGCAGATAGATTCATATACTGCAACTCCTGATGTTCCATTACCCTTCCCCTTTTCTACTATTTTAAACTGCATTCATATAAAGAAGAAACCGTACACGTAAGACGTTTCGTCCATGTCCTATGTTCCTTTGCAAAGGAATTTGCAATACGTTCTGCCACCAAATGACAATTTTCTTTATTAATTCCTGTAAGCATAATTAAGAACTGTGCCGGATTATATTTTGTAAATGAATCACATTTCCGCAAAGATTCTTTAATTGCCTGGAACAAAACTTCAGACATTTGATCCAACTTAGCGCATTCTTTCATGCATTGACCCTTTCCATCTGTAATACTGCAGAGCATAATATATACCGACTGCCCGTTTCGCTCCATATTTCGTCGCATCATCCGATAAGCGTCACGGAAACTTGGTGCCGTACAATAAAAAGCACCATTTTCATCATCCTCTGATTCCTGAAGTCCTTCTTGGATTTCATTCAAAAGCTGTGGTCTGCTGCTGATGCGTTCGCTCATAGCATCAAACTGTTTCATCATTCGTTCAGACGGTGTTACCCCAAGTTCATCAAACAACAGTTTTGCTGTATTCTCATATTCTTTCATGGCTTCTTCATAACGGTCGAGTTCAATATAGCATTCCACTTTCTCCGCCTGCCATTCGTCAAACGGATACAAATGGCACGCAACATCTACATATTGAATAACTTTCTCGTATTCTTTACGCTCTTTTAAATAGGAACAAAGCCATTCCAGTGAACGCACATATAACTTCTTATACTGCACGCTTTCAATCACAACCCATTCTTCACTGGAAAGTCTTGGCAGGAATTCTCCCTGATACATATCGCAGGCCTTTTCCAGTATCTCTGCCTTTCGGTCATCGTCCGTTTCTGCTTCTGCCTTTTCTACAAGCCGGCGAAATTCCAATGCATCCACTTCGGTTTTCATAGGTGACACCCATCGGTAAACTCCACCCTTTGACACAATATAATCATATGTAGGAAGACCTTCTTCTGCCAATGCTTTTTTCAGTCTGTGTACGGTAACACGCAGATTATTGGCCGCATCTACCATATTCTCTCTTCCATAGAGATCTTCCATCAGCTTTGTTCTGGGTATTCCCTCTTCACCGCTATGCAAGAGAATCAGCAAAAGCTTCGCTGCCTTTGTTGTACTATTACGTCCTAATAGAATTAATTTGTCCCCATAGGCGACTTCTTCTTTCCCCAGCATCCACACTCTGAGAACATCCATACGTTTGCCCATTCCAAAATCCCTTTCCTACTAATATTTTTCTATAATATAAGTAAATGATTCATTTTCCACTGTCTTCATCGCTTTAATTAAATTCTACTTTACCCCTTTTGTAAAGTCAAGGTTACATCCCTTTCATATATATTTTTTAGCCAAAATTTTGTAATTTTTTCGTGAATTCCTATATTTTTTTGAGATTTAAAATAAATCTATGCTATAATGGTGGCAAAATATGATGCAAGCAAGGAGTGTATTATATGAAGAAACTTGATATAGCCAAGACAATCCAATTGATTGTGTTTATTATAGTAGCACTTGTATGTGCCGTTCTGATACTTTTGAATCCGGAACTGTATCACATGATTGCAGCTGATTCCAGAGTACGTTTAATCTGTGGTCTTTTATGGCTGGTACTTTTTATTTCCTTCCTTTTTATTTTCCTGGATTTCAGTCTGCTGTCATCCTGGAAAAAGGATTTCAGGGAACTAAATTATGCCGTTCATTCTGACCCGGTTGCAGGAATTGCCAATCGCTTCAGCTGTGACGCTATTATCGAAAAATATTTAGACCAGCCCCTTCCGGAAAATATGGGATGTGTCATGTTTGATTTGACTAATATTTCAGAAATCAACAAGGATTACGGACATATTCAAGGAAATATCCTCATTCGTGATTTTTCTAATATTTTACGGATGACTTCTTTAAATTTATGCTTCGTAGGTCGCAACGGTGGAAATAAATTTATTGCTTTATTTGAGGATACCGACCGTGAACGAATTGATATGTTCCTTTCCCGTGTGGAACAGAAAGTTGCCGAACATAATGCAATAGCTAATGCCTATCCGATTAAATATCGGTACGGTATTGCATTCCATGATGGTGTCGCTACTCCTACCGTTACCGACTTGATTGCACTGTCCTTTAAGCGAATCAGTCAAAGTGGTTCGCACGAAACCGCCACTTATTCAGATAATGAGGTGTTGTAGTGATGGCAAAACTGGATTACAAATACATTACTCGCCTGGTAACTCAGGCACAGAGCGGAAACGGTGATGCTTTTGCCGAATTGTATGCAGCCACTTATCAGGAAACGTATGCTTTTGCATACAACTATTTAGAAGATGAATACCTTGCCCAAGATGCCCTTCAGCAGACTTACATACAATCTCTACGAGAAATCCGCACATTGCCAGATCCAACTCTTTTTCTGGCCCAATTGCAACAAATTGCATATAAGATATGTTTTTCTATGCGTAGAAAACAAAATAATATCTCTGTAGATTTTGAAACAACCTTAGTATCTATTGACGGAAACCAATATACAATTCGAAGAATTTTCAATCTCCCTTTTACCGAATCCCAGATTGTTCTTATGAAGTACTGTGACCATATGACAAATCGGGAGATTGCCAGAATGATGCGCATCAGCTGCAGTTCTGTCAGACGTTATCTAAACCTCGGGCGAAAACGGCTGCACCAGATTATGAATGTTTAAAGGAGGCACCCACAACCAATGAACTTTCCATTTTCAAAAAAAAGCCGGGTTCCTGAACTCAATCAGGATTTAGCAAGTCAAATGCTTCAAAATGTTTTTGAGGCATGCCAGGCTGAACCAAGTTCTATTCCTTTGGATGTTTTAATCTCATACAGTAATTACAGAAAAGAACGTTTTGCATTTCAGAAATATGTCTTAATTACAATCCTGATTCTGTTTGCATTGCTGCCATTTTTATTTATTTACCCGGATTTCTCAGTAACATTGAACACTGCTGATTCCTCTTATCCTCCGGTTTACACCTTTGCGCTGGACACACCATTTCCAATCAAAAGTGTAGTGGCCGAATTAAATGGGAAATCTATACCCGTTTCCCAGGCAAAGAGTCAGACATTTTCTATTGAACCTACGGAAAATGGAGTTATGCAAATATCGGTCACTTTGATAAATAATCAAGTGCACACGGAAACCATCGATGTAGATACGATAGACACAAAACGCCCGGTATACAAGTCCAGTTCATGGAAAGGGCGATGGGTTTACCTTTATGTCAGCGATGATATCTCCGGCATTGACTATGAACATATTACTGCAAATGATGCCGATGGTAATTCTGTGAAACCATATTCTTATGACGAAGAAAATGACTGTATTATCTTTCTTTATCAGCAAACAGACCTGGATGTTTACGTTCCTGACAAAGCAGGTAATACTTTACATTTAATTTTAAACATACATTAATTTATCGACAGGACGCTGTGTATTGAGATGCTTCTCATTTATCAGCATTTTACTTATGAGAAAGGAGACGACACAATATGCACCGGATATCCATTGCTTCACATTTGCGATATACATTTGCTATTGTTCTCATCTTTTCTCTGTTAGCCGGAACCACTTTTACCGGATGTCAGAATAAACAGACTTCCTCCAAGCCGGCAGAAACCTCTCCTCCCAAAAACCCACGAAACACCCTTACTGAGGTCCTTTCTCCGCAAGCAAGCGGAGTGGAAGTATATAGAAACGATTCTGTTTCTATTGATGCATCTAACACTACAGAAGGATACTTTATGGTGTGCTATAAGGGTAATGCCGACAAGTCTCGCATTCAGGTTACCACCCCTGACGGAACCTTATATTCCTATTGTCTTGTTCCAGGCGACTATGAAACTTTTCCATTATCCGGTGGCAATGGAGATTATCAAATCGATGTCTATGAACATGCCTATGAGAATAAGTATGCACTTTCCTATTCACAGGCCATATCTGTGACATTGGAAGACGAATTTAAGCCTTTCTTATATCCAAACCAGTATGTCTGGTTCACACAGGACAGTGAAGCCGTACAATATGGAATGGAACTTTCCGCACAATCCACAGATGATTTGAACTATGTTGAACAGGTTTATAATTATGTGATTAAAAATATTACCTACGACACAAATTTTGCTGAAGATATTCCCACAGATTATATTCCCGATATCAACGAAACCATGAGAACACACAAGGGGATTTGCTTTGATTATGCTTCTTTGATGTCCGCACTTCTGCGTTCACAGGGAATTCCAACCAAACTTGTTGTCGGATATTCCGGCACTGCATACCACGCATGGATTAGTGTATATCTGGACGAAGCGGGATGGGTAGATAACATCATCGAGTTTGACGGAAAAGACTGGTCCTTAATGGACCCGACTCTTGCTGCAAGCAACGATGAGGATTCCGTTAAAAAATATGTCGGTGACGGTAGCAACTATATTGTGAAATATTCGTATTAAACATACACAAGCAATGGAATGGAGGATTTCTATGAGTAAAAATTTTGTTTCTAATAACCCTTTCTCAAATATGGAATTATCTTCTTTCTGTGGACAGATGGCTTTGATTTTGAAGTCCGGAATTTCTGTCACAGAAGGATTAAACATCATGCTGGAGGACACTTCTTCCGATGAAGAGAAAACGGTGCTTCATGCTCTTCTTGACGATATAAATGAAAACGGAAGTCTGTCTCATGCATTAGAAGCCACCCAGCTGTTTCCCTCTTACATGATACATATGACAGCTATCGGTGAAGAAACCGGTACATTAGATGATGTTATGAATGCTCTCCAATCACACTACGAACGGGAAGCCGATATTGCGCATACCATCAAAAGCGCAGTTACTTATCCTATGATTATGATTGGCATGATGGTATTGGTCATCGTTGTGCTTCTCGTCAAAGTTATGCCTGTTTTTCATCAGGTATTTGTACAATTAGGCACGGAAATGACAGGTGTTTCCCGCGGACTTATGAACATGGGAACTCTCATCAATCACTATGCTGTATTCTTATCCATCGTACTCTTAGCAATTGTTGTCTTTGGATTTTACACAGTCCGTACTGCTTCCGGACGGGCTTTTTCCAGAAAACTGGGTTACGGTATCCGCCCAATCCGGAAAATATATGAAGAAATTGCTGCATGTCGTTTTGCAAGTGGTATGGCACTGACACTCAGCAGCGGGCTAAATCCGGACCGTAGCATAGAACTGGTACGCACCTTGATTGATGATCCGTTTTTTCTCCGAAAACTCGATGTCTGCACTGAAAAACTTACTTCCGGCGAAGAACTCGCTCCTGCCCTGTTCTCTTCCGGCATTTTCACAGGCATGTATGCACGTATGACATCCATTGGTTCCAAAACAGGTGCAATGGATCAGGTTATGAATCAGATTGCCTCCCTTTATCAGGATGAAATCGACACACGGATGAACAATGCGCTTGCCGTTCTGGAGCCTACTCTGGTTGTGGCCCTATCCTTAATTGTGGGTGTGATTCTGTTATCTGTTATGCTTCCACTGATGGGAATCATGTCAGGTATATAAAGGAGGTCTGACTATGCATCGTTTTGAGTACCAGAAACATTCCCGTTTCTCCGGCAAGCTCCTGATTTCAATCTGCATATTTCTGCTCATTGTGTTTTTATTTCTTTCTGGTGTTTCTTCTCTGTCAAAGAGCACTGCCGCCCGGCAGAAAGAAGCTCTGGAAAATGCAATTACCCAGAGCATCAGTTACTGTTACAGTGTAGAGGGTGTCTATCCGGAAAGTCTGGAATATCTAAAAGAAAATTATGGACTGACTTATAATGAAGATTTATTTTATGTTGACTACCGTACTACCGGTTCAAACTTGATGCCGGATGTTACAATTATAGAAAAGAGGAATTAATATGCAATTGCAAACCCGAAAACGGCACATGATAGATGTTTTATTTCCAATTGCCCTTTTCTTTGTTTTCACGTTGTCTGCCTTAATGGTTATGTTGCTTGCAGCCCGGATTTATCAGTCATCCGTAGAAAATTCTTCCCAGAATGACACTGCACGCACAGCACTCTCTTATATTTCAGAGAAAATACATCAAAGTGATATGAATGGCTCTATTTCTCTCGGATTCTTCGATGGGTGTGATGCTATGATTTTAAAACAGGATTATAACGGTGATACATACACCACTTATATATATGCCCACGATGGTGCACTGAAAGAGCTTTTCATCAAAGACGGGGCAAATGCGGATGCTTCTAATGGAAAAAAGATTCTTAACATCGAGTCTTTTTCTATGACTCAGGTAAATGAAAATCTGTTCCGTTTTGACTGTATTGACAAAGATGAACACTCTGCCTCCATTGTAGTTGGATTAGCAAGTGAAGCTTATTAGATTTTAAAGAAAGGATATTATATCTTATGATTCGTAAAAGCAGACCTCAAGCTTCCAGTTTATTTTTAATGGAATTGATACTGGCCATTTTATTTTTCTCCATTGCCAGTGCAGTCTGTGTGCAATTTTTTGTAAAATCTCATTTGCTGAGCCAACGTTCCCAGGAGCTTTCTCATGCAGTAAATGAATGTTCCACTATTGCCGAAATCTGCAAGACTTCGGATAGTTTGTCTCAGACCACAGAACTGCTTAAACAGGAATATCCATTCACAGATATTTCCGCTTCTGCCGACACAAATAATATGCATTTCATTTTCTATTTTGATAAGGATTTTCGTGCTTGCGAACAAAAAGATGCAGCCTGCGAACTACAACTTACGCTTCAGGAAAAAAATGAAATGTTAACTGCACAAATGCAAGTACTCAATGAATCGAATGCATCCGTGATTTACGAATTGGAGACAATACACCATATTGCGAAACACATTTCTCACGAATAGGAGGAATTCTCATGAAGAAAGAAAAAAATACAGATGGATTCCCCAATATCGGCTTATCCTCACTGTTGATTATATTTCTGATAGTTTGTATGACTACATTTGCGCTTCTGGCTCTTTCTACTGCCAAAAGCGATTATACCTTAAGCGAAAAGTTTGCCGGTCATCGGACCGATTATTATACTGCTTCTTCTAAAGCCGAAGAAATCCTCTCACAAATAGATTCCGCATTAGAGGCAGACCGCAACACCGTAATCTCGCAAACCGCTTTTGCGATAAACGATACCGTTATTTCTGTAATCGCAGATGAGGATTTTCCTCTCCTCACCTACACAGTCCCTATGAAAAACAATCAGTTCTTATCGGTAAAAATTCAGGTCACAGACCCCGCCAGTTCAGAACATTACTATAAAATATTGGAATGGAAAGTATGTGAAAAACAGTAGTAAGTGAAAAACAGTAGAAAGAAGGAAAACTATGAGTCTTGAAATGAACTTAAAAATAATTTTAGAACGAGCAATTAAAGACAATGCTTCTGATGTATTTATCGTAGCCGGACTTCCTGTGTCTTTCCGTACAAACGGAACAATTAACCATGTCACGGAAGAAAAATTGTTTCCGCAGCATACAGAAGCACTCTTAAACGATATTTATGAACTGGCCGGACACCGCAGCATGGAACACCTTCACACCTTGGGCGATGATGATTTTTCCTTCGCCATTCAGGGATTATCCCGTTTCCGTGTCAGCGCCTATAAGCAGCGCGGCTCTTTATCGGCAGTGATTCGAATCATTACTTTTGATTTACCGGATTATACTGCGCTCGGTATTCCGGAGCACGTAATGCAGCTCACAAACACATCCAAGGGTATGATTCTGGTAACCGGTCCTGCCGGAAGTGGGAAATCTACCACCCTCGCCTGTATGATTAATCAAATAAACAACACCCAGAAGAAACATATCATTACCTTGGAAGACCCTTTGGAATATTTGCATCAACACAAAAAAAGCATTGTCAGCCAGCGGGAAATTCAGATTGATACGGAGAACTATGTCTCTGCGCTCCGTGCGGCACTGCGTCAGAGTCCGGATGTCATTCTCCTTGGAGAAATGCGTGATTACGAAACAATTAACGTAGCAATGACGGCTTCCGAAACAGGGCATTTGCTGTTATCTACCCTTCACACCATCGGAGCCGCCAATACAGTTGACCGTATTATTGATGTATTTCCTGCCAGCCAGCAGCGTCAGATTGCTGTACAACTTTCTATGGTACTTACCGCTGTTATTTCACAGCAGCTTGTTCCTGCTATAGATGGGACTGTAGTTCCTGCCTGGGAAATCATGACTGTGACACCCGCAATCCGAAACATGATTCGTGATAATAAGGTGCCTCAGATTGATGCCCAGATTTACTCGGCTGCCAAACCGGATATGATTTCTATGGATAACAGTCTCCTGGCACTTTATAAGCAAAACAGAATTACCGGTGAAACTGCACTCAAATATGCAACCAATCCGGAAATGCTGGGAAGAAAGCTTTAAAATTGAAAAGCTTGAAAGCTTTTCAATTTGTTATACATATTATACAAGCAAGTACATTACTACAAAGTGACAGGCACTTCCACCCATTACAAATAAGTGAAAGATTTCATGGCTTCCGAAATTCTTATGTTTCATATTGAATATCGGAAGCTTTAATGCGTAAATGATTCCACCTATCGTGTAAATAATTCCGCCTGCTAAAAGCCATCCGAATTCTGCTCTGGATAACCCATTTAACATCTGTCCAAAAGCCAATACGCAAGTCCATCCCATTCCAATATAAAGTACGGATGATACCCATTTCGGACAGTATACCCAGAATGCTTTTATTAATATCCCGACAATTGCGATTCCCCATACCAGCATCAGAAGCGGAATTCCAATATTTCGTTCTAACACCAGAAGGCAAATCGGTGTGTAACTTCCAGCAATCAATACAAATATCATCATGTGATCAATCTTTTTAAGGATTGTATTTACCTTTTTGGAAATATCAAATGTATGATACGTGGTACTTGCCGCATACAGGAGTACCATGCTGATTGCATACACAGTAAGGGAAATCAGATAAACAGAATTCCTCTCCTTCGCCGCCTGAATCAAGAGTGGAATTGCCGCAAAAATTGCCATCAGCATTCCAACAAAATGAGTAATTGCACTTCCAGGGTCTTTAATATGTCTATTTTGTTTATTCATAACTTGCACCTCCAAATCTATCTTACATAGTTTTCATTACTACATTAAGTATATGATTATATTACACCAGCTATTCAGAAATATCAACACCAAAACGCAAAAAATAGATGCCTTTTTTGACATCTATTTTTCTTCTATTACACGCATTCCCTTGATTAACGTTCATTTACTTGATTTAATTTTTCTGCCAGTTTTTTTATATACTTTTGCAGCAACTCAAACATCTCTGCATATTGCTCCAAAGGACGCCCGTACACAGACGGTACTTCTCTTTCTTCTCCCACATATTCATTCAATATATATATATTTGCAAATTCTGGATATTCACTCTGCACTTTTTGTTTTGCTGCCGCTGTCAAAGTAAACAATAATGTGTCTTCCGTCAGCATTTCTTCCTTTAAAGCCATGGTTTCAAATCCTTCTGTAGCAATTCCCACACTCTGTAAAAATTCTTCTGCCCTTGGATTCATTGGCTCGGCAAACAGTACTACCAGCCCTCTTGCACTGATTTCGTATTCCTGACGAAGATTTTCTTTCTTTAAAAGTTCTGCTGCCACCGGTGCTCTGCTGTTTCCACTGTCACTCACAAAAATGATATTTCGATATCTCTGTAATCTGGTAATCTCTTCTGCCTGAATCACATGATGTCCTGCCGCCTTTCCAAGACGGTTCATAATGGCGGTTCCGATTCCTTCTTCTGAAAACGCCTCACTGTAAATGCAGGATACTTCTTCCTCATTAAACTCACGAAGAATTTTATAAAGATTTCTTGCAACTGTCTTTTCGTTCTCTCTGGAGCCAATGCTTTTCACAATTCCTGTAGTATAATACGGCATTGATTCGTTTGTCGCAATAATACCTGATTTCTTTCCCTGACGCGCCTGCTCGTAGACCAGTTGGCGGATAGCTTTTACCGCCTCTTCCGGCTCTCCTTCAACGATAACCATATCTGCATCCGGTGCATAATGCCGGTATTTCATCCCCGGTGCTTTCGGTGCTTTTCCGCTTTGCTCACTAATCAGAGTTTCATCTACAGCCACCTCGCCAATCACTTCACTCAACATTTGTCTCGTAATTGCACCCGGTCTTAAAATCATCGGCGGCTCTACTGTCATATCCAAAATCGTAGATTCTACACCAATTTCCACGCTGCCGCCATCTACAATCATGTCAATCTTTCCACCCAGGTCCTCTTCTACATGGCTTGCCGTAGTAGGACTTGGCTTTCCAGAAGTATTCGCGCTCGGTGCTGAAATATAGCCACCACCTGCCAAAATAATCCTTCGCGCAATCTCATCATCCGGCATACGGATTGCTACCGTCTCGAGACCGCCCGTTGTGCCAAGCGGAACGCATGCACTCTTATTAAAAATCATGGTCAGTGGTCCCGGCCAGAACTTTGCTGCAATTTTTCTTGCATTTTCCGGCACTTCTGTAACGATTTTATCCAAATCTTCCATGCGGGCGATATGAACAATCAGTGGATTATCTGATGGACGCCCCTTTGCAGCATATGTTTTCTTTGCTGCCTCTTCATCTAATGCATTTGCCCCCAATCCATAAACAGTCTCTGTGGGAATTGTCACGAGTCCACCACTTTGTAGAATATGCCCTGCTTCCTGAATAATACTTTCATCTATGTTGTTTCTGTCGATTTTTTTTACTATTGTTTCCATGCCTCTTATTATAGCATTATCTGTAAGTCAACGCAAATTATTCTTCCCTGATATACTGCAAAATTCCGTTGCAAATAGCCCGTGCCAGCTCTTGTTGATATTCTTCTGTCGTCAGCTTTTCTGCTTCTTCCCGGTTACTCAAAAAACCACATTCTATAATTACAGTAGGAACTTCTGTATGCCTGAGAATATAATATGTATCATTTGCTTTTGCTTCCCTTCTGTTGCCTGCATCCAGATTTTTTAAATTTTCCTGTAAATCCAGCGCTAATGCTTTTCCTTTCTCCGAATGGGTATAATAAAATACCTGTGCACCGGATTCCTGCTCTGTAACATAACTATTCTGGTGAACACTGACTACAAGCACTGGTTTTGCTTCATTCATTATCTTTACCCTTTTTTTCATATCCTCTGTTTTGGAATCGGCAAGCATTTCATCCGTTTCACGGGTAAGAACAACCTGGATATTTTCTTTTTCCAGAGTTTCTTTCAGCATTTTTCCGATTGCAAGATTAATATCCTTTTCCAATGCACCGTTCACTCCGATTTTTCCAGGGTCCTCCCCTCCGTGTCCACTATCTATTACCACAGTTATCCGTGTTTCTCCTCCCTCTGGGTTCAAATTAGCCGCTACCGCCGCACTCAGCCTGTGACTCCCATAGATAATTCCCATCAGAAAGAGTAATACACCAATCCATTTTATTTTTTCAATCAAAAAAAGAACCCTCCTTACATATATTTTATAATGTAAATATATGCATGAAAGGTTCCTTTCCATTCTAGCTTATATTCTGTTCGTATTTTAGTTTACGTATTTCAATATCAAATCCCAGATATCTGAAGTCTCAAATCCCAGTTTCCATGCCGCTGTTCCGGCAAGATTATTCTCCTTCATAAGCTGTAATTTCGCTTCCAGAGAAGATGCATCCTCAAGCCAGATTTTATATGTCGCTCCGTCATCTCCCGACCACTCAGCATAGTTCTGCTTCACGTCATCATTCCACGTAATCTCCGCTCCGGCATCTGTTACCCTGGAAAGTGCCGCACTCATGCCAAGTGCCTCACTGGTAACTTTCATATCATAAAGCCCGGCTTCCGTACCTTTCTGTTCTTCCAGCTCCTCTTCTGTTTTCGGAACTTCCTTCCACAATCTGGTATAGAATGGAACTGCATTAATTACCTTCTTTGCAGGAACATCCTTGATTGTCTCTTCTATCCCTTCTTTTACATAGTTATAGGATGCGACTGAGCCAGCCTCATAGGAACCCGCAAAATGTTCATCATATCCCATAATGATGATATAATCTGCAACAATTCCTTGCTCTTTTCTATGATAATGTTCATTATATCCCTTCGGCACATAATTATCTACGGATAATACCAGATGATTGATTCTGCATTTTACAGAAAGTTCTCTGATAAACTGAATGTAATGTTCCCCTACATCTGTAGGAATCTGTTCAAAATCTACATTGATTCCGTCTACACCGGAAGTCAGTGCCTCGGATATCAGTTGATTCACAAGATTTTCCCTGGATGATGTATGACTAAGCAGCTCCATCTGATCTACATTGTTACTAAAATTATCAACCAGTGCCCACACTTCAAGTCCCAGCTGATGTGCATAGTTTACATAAGTTGAACTGGCAAGTGAAGAAATATTACCACTATTATCCGTAACGCTGAACCACGTCGGTGCAATCGTTGTCAGCCCTTTTGTATTCGCAATTACCTGCAATACCGCATTGTTTGCTGTCTGGCTTGTAACCTGATGCCATGCGAGATTAATCGTTTTGTCCTTGCTGATGTTGGTAAATTCTTCTTCCTGGAAATTACGCGAAACGATTTCATTTTCTTCTTTTTTCAACTGGTTCGTTTTCACGTAGCCTACAACTCCACTCTGGGTACACACTTTCTTCCAGTCTCCAATTTCTTCAATTGTTCTGACTTTATCGCCTTTCTTTACATCAGTCAGAATCGGGCTCTTTACTCCGCCACGCAGACGCACCTCTGTGTCCCGTTTTATCGTTGCCACTGTCCTTCCGGCAAAATCTGTTTCAATCATGACACGATTCGGGGTGTCATATACATTGTAATCCAAATCCGTATATTCTTTTACAAAATCCAGTGCAATGTATGCCGCATTTCCTTCTGTCTTCAAAATGACATAATCTTTACTCTGCTCTGTTCTGGCAACCGTATAAGTAGAACTTCCTACCTCTGTTTTCACAATGGCTTCCGGTAATGTATAAAGCAAAATATTTTCATTTGAATCCCAATAAAACCGTTCATTCAAATAATCACGGACGATTTCATACGGTACATAGACATGATTATCTATTTGCAGTCCCTGCTGCTCCATTACTTCATTATTGATAGTCAGGCCCAAATCTTTGTCTGACTTTATGCCAAAATATGTGTCCAAATCATATCTTTCTTTTGTCGGTCCATATTTCCATAAAAATATACTTCCAAAAGCTACCATCACAATAATGATAAGAACAAGCAGTGCAATTAATACTTTATTATTCTTTCTTTTCTTTTTGCGTCTTTTCTTCTTTGTCTTTCCGGATTCATATCCTGTTCGTCTTTCGTCCACATTACACCTCCGCACATTACATTTAGCCTATTATAGCATACTTTATGAAATTCGTTAACTATTTAGAAATACAATCTAACATCTTTTACGTGAGGTCTGTCTTCTTTATTCAATGATTATTTTTTCCATACACTATGCTTCTGTCGTTTTTCTGTCCTCCGTTTCTTTCTTTTCTTCTACTTCGTAAAAATCGAGTTCTTTCAGCTTTCCGTTTTCATCCATAACATAATCCCTCATATAATTATTGGTTTCACGAATCATATGCGCAGAAACTATTTGTAAAGGGCTTGCCAGCCTTCCGTCCATATGCATACGAATACCGGACTTCTCATACTCTGTCAACTCTGAAAATAATTCCTGATAGCTTTTGCTCTCTCTTTTCATTGTTCTCCCTGCTTTTCTCTTTATTTCGGCAGACAGATTTTACGGCAAAAAACAGTTCTTGAAAGTGCCTGTGATATACTATTCTATTTTCCCCGATGACAAGAAAATACTCTGCTGCCAGTTTTCCTTGTTGTCTTGCTGATAAATTGTCGGATACGACAAGAATGTTGAAACGCTTATGTGCGAAATGCGTTTACCGGGTCTTTTCAGACCCAATCATTTGAAATAGGTTTTATTTCCTTGTACCGCTATTATATGAAATCATAAATTTTATTGCAAGTATTTTTTTATTTTGTTTACATCCTACCGTTTTTTGTTTATACTAATACTGAGTAGCTATACTATATTGTGAAGGAAGTGATGATACATGAAAATCGAAAAACTCAATGACAACCAGATCCGCTGCACGCTGACACCTGCTGATTTGGAAGAACGTCAGCTAAAGTTAAGCGAATTGGCTTATGGAACTGAAAAGGCGAAATCACTTTTCCATGATATGATGCAACAGGCTGCACACGAATTTGGCTTTGAAGCAAATGATACACCTCTCATGATTGAGGCTATCCCAACTTCTCCCGATTCTATCGTGCTTATTATTACAAAGGTAGAAGATCCTGAAGAACTTGACACACGTTTTGCAAAGTTCTCACCGTCTCCACAGAACGGTTCTTCGAACCAGAAGAACATTTCCGTACTTGACCATTTGAAGAAATTAGAAGGTGCCGAAGAATTTCTGAATCTGTTAAAGCAGATGAAGAATGCTGTGTCGGCAGCTCCTGAGAACGCTTCTGCCGACACAATCGAAGAGGCGGCTCCGGAAGAATCAGAAGAAAAAGCTCCATCCATTCGGATGTTCTCTTTCTCCACACTGGACAGTGCTATTCGCGCCTCAAGATTACTTGTCAGCATGTATCAGGGTTCAAATACGCTTTATAAAGATGAGACCAACGATGTCTATATATTAGCTTTGGCCCAGTCCAATCACACTGCATCTGATTTTAACAAAATCTGTAATATGCTTTCTGAGTATGGATTGTCAGAGCAGGGAAATAGTGCAACACTTGCATTCTTGGAAGAACATTGTGATGTGATTGCGTCCCAGAACGCAGTACAGACACTAGCCAATTTATAGAAAATATTTGTGTAAATAAAAACGGATTCCACATGGAATCCGTTTTTATTTACACGAAGCGTGTTTCTCACAATTTATGCGAAGTGTGTACTCAACACTTACACAAATAATTAGTCTAATGTTGCAAGATAAGCATTAAGCTTTGCTACAAGTGCATCTGCATCTACTCCATGAGTAGCTGCTGCTTCACCTAATGCTTCGACCTGTGCACATGGGCAGAAAATGCATCCCATACCTTCTGCCTGGAGAATATCTGCTGTGCCAGGTGCCTTGCTAAGAAGTTCTCCCATAATAATTGATTTATCAATCTGCATTGCCATGTATATTACCTCCTTTATTTTTCATACTTTTTCATTATAATACCACATTCATTTCTTGGCAACCATTATGTATTTAAAACATTCCGCATCAAAAATTGTATTTTTAAATATTCTGAATTTTCTTTACTTTTCAAACATCTTTTGTCGTTTTTAGACTTTTAAAAAGTCAATACATTTCTCTACTTAATTCGACAAAATTAAAATTTTATGTATTTTTCCCAAAACGCTTGTTCATTTTTTCGTTCCACTTTTCCACATAAAACATATGTTTTTGTGTGGATAACGTGGAAAACTTTTTCAAATCATTGATTTTTCCACCTTTTTTCGTGCTTTTCATGTGGATAACTCGGAAAACTCTTTTTCCCGCATTTTCCTACCTTTCGACAAATTTAGTTATTTTGCGCACTAGACAAAATTATTTTTTTCTGCACATAAGAAAATCCAGAACGCACGTTTCTGGATTTTCGGACTGACATCTTTAACTTTTGTATATACAATTTATTTTTTACAAAACTCTGCGAACTGCAAGAATATTCATATAAGTAGCGGAAGAGATACCAATTCCCTGAGATGGACTCATCGCATTTACAATCTGATTATTTCCTATATAAATACCTATATGTCCATCATAACAGATTAAATCTCCGGGCATTGCTTCTGCATATGAAATTCCAACTCCTGCGCTTCGTTGTTCATAAGAGGTTCTCGGAAGTGCTATACCGAAGTATGCAAAAACAGATTGGACAAATCCCGAACAGTCGGCACCATTTGTCAAGCTCGTTCCGCCCCACACATATGGATTTCCAATAAACTGACAAGCATAGTCAACTACTTCCTGTCCCATATTCTCCATCTGTGCTGCTCTTGCTTCTTCCTCCGCCTGCAGCCTTTGTTCTTCCTGTTGGCGAGACTCTGCATATACAAATTCTTCACCATTATCTGCCATCTGTTGTGCGATGCTTTCCGCTTCTTCACCACAAATAATGTACTCTGTTTTCACATATCCTGTAATCTCACCGGTTTCAACCGGTGTCCATTCATCCACGGTTCCCGTAATTTTCATCGCAGAACCCGGATATAATTTACCGACATATTCGCTGTCCTTTGTCGGCTCACTTCTTACATATAAGAAGCTTGTGACGTTCGTAAACGCCATATCTGAATACTCACCCTTATTATCTTTCGCCAGTTGAATATCTGCTATGACTTCTTCAGACACTTCACTTAGCAGTGTCTCAATTTCCATGCCTTGTCCCAGTTCACCCAATTGTTTCTCCCCTTCGGATGCCATCACTGAGAGCCCCTGACTGGAAATCGTTCCCATTAGTGTAATAAGAATTAAACCTTTTTTCAGATTCGAATGCATAAAATTAACCTCCTTTATGATTCTTATCTTTTATAAATGTTACAAATTTGTTACATTTATTACGTTTGCCATTCTAACAGCAGTAAATAGTTTTGTCAACTGTATTTCATATCTTTTCATTTTCTTTACATATTTTTTATAAATATTTTGTCTAATTTTGTATCATAGATGTTACAAAATGTTACATCTCTTTTTCTCAGTATATCCAAAATTTCCATTATTATACAAAGAACGTTTGACCGAGAATATTGAAAATATATAAAAAAAATAATAGCAATCTATTGACAATACCTACTTTTTCGCTTATAATCTCAGTAACAGTTATCATTATCGTGTATGGAGGTGATAAAAAATGGCAATATTGAAATATAGTAGGCAGCGAGAAGCAATCAAATCCTACCTTTTTTCCACTACATCACATCCCACAGCAGATACCGTATATATGCATGTCCGGGAAGAATTTCCAAATATCAGTCTCGGAACCGTATACCGCAACTTGAATCTGCTGACCGATTTGGGCGAAGCTGTGAAAATTACAACACCAGACGGCGCAGACCGTTTTGATGGAAATACGAATCCACATTATCATTTCTGCTGCCTGAACTGCGGAAATGTATATGACTTGGATATGCTGGATTTAGATGAACTTAATAAATACGCATCTAAATTCTTTGATGGAAAGATTGTGGGACATACCACACTCTTCCATGGCACCTGTAAACATTGCTTAAAGGAAGCAAAATAAAAAAGAGAGAAAAAAGGAGATTAAAACTATGAAAAAATATGTCTGTTCAGTATGTGGTTATGTTCATGAAGGAGATTCAGCACCGGAAAAATGCCCAGTATGTGGTGTTGGATCTGAGAAATTTACAGAAGTAAAAGAAGGCGAAAGAGAATGGGCTGCAGAACATGTTGTAGGTGTTGCTCAGGGTGTAAGCGAAGATATTCTCGCTGATTTACGTGCTAATTTCGAAGGAGAGTGCTCAGAAGTTGGAATGTATCTTGCAATGGCAAGAGTTGCGCATAGAGAAGGATACCCAGAAATTGGATTATACTGGGAAAAAGCAGCATTCGAAGAAGCTGAACACGCTGCAAAATTTGCTGAATTATTAGGAGAAGTCGTAACAGACAGCACAAAGAAGAACCTCGAAATGAGAGTAGAAGCTGAACACGGAGCAACAGCAGGTAAATTTGACCTTGCAAAACGTGCGAAAGCTGCAAACCTCGATGCAATCCATGATACAGTACACGAAATGGCACGTGACGAAGCCCGCCACGGCAAAGCATTCGAAGGATTACTTAAGAGATACTTTGGATAAACTACAAGCCATGCAAAATAGGAAAAATAGCGCCCTGTAAGTTTACTTGCAAGGGCGTTTATTTTTGCTATTTTATACGGTGACAGCCGTCCATGAAATAGTCCGAAGGACTATGAATGGTGCATGGCGTAATTTTATTCACAAAGATGTGTGGTATCCTTTTTTATTATACGGCGACAGCCGTCAGCGAGAAGCAGCGCAGCGTATTCGAGCTGGCATGGTGTATTTTTTCTTGTGCTAGCCCTACATGAAATAGACCGTAGGTCTATGAATGACTCGGCATATCCTTACTTGCAAGGGCGTTTATTTTTACAGTTTATATTTTCCTCGCTTTCATAAAAAAATAAGTCCGAAATCAGACTATACTTACTTTAAGTACGATTTCGGACTTATTTTTTTATGAAAGCGAGGAAAATTTATGACTCAAATACAAAAGCCACCAATTTCTCCTTCCCTCAAGGAGTTTAACCGGATATATAAAGAAATGAACGAATTTTACCATGAACTTGCACGTACGTTGCATGTATCAGACAGCGTTTTTGATATTTTTTATTCTCTTTCTGAAATGGGTGACGGTTGTCTGCAGAAAGATATTTGTCAGGCTTCCTGCCTTCCAAAACGGACCGTACATTCTTCCATCCGTAAATTGGAGAAAGAAGGATATCTGACGCTTAAGTCAGGTAAAGGAAGAAATATGCACATTTATCTCACGGATGCGGGGAAGCAATTAATTGAGCAGAAATTATACCCTGTCCATCATCTTGAAAATGACGCATTTTCTGTGATGACAGAAGAAGAATGCCAGAAAATGTTGGAATTATATAGCAAATATATTACTGCCATGCGGGCAGGTTTACCTAAAATTCAGGAGGATTTATAATCATGCAAATACAATTATCGGAACATTTTACATATAAAAAATTGTTACGATTTGTTATGCCGTCTATTATTATGATGATTTTTACCTCTATTTACAGCGTGGTAGATGGACTTTTTGTATCAAATTTCGTAGGAAAAACTGCATTTGCTGCTGTCAATTTAATGATGCCGTTTTTGATGGGTGTCAGCGCTCTAGGTTTTATGATTGGGACCGGTGGAAGCGCAATTGTAGCAAAAACCTTCGGTGAAGGAAAGAAAGAACTGGCAAATGAATATTTTTCTATGTTGGTCTATGTAACAATTATCAGTGGACTTATTATTTCTGTTATAGGAATGTTAGCGGTACGTCCCGTTGCAATTATGCTTGGTGCAAGCGGAGAACTATTGCAAAACAGTATTCTCTATGGACGAATCCTTTTTATTTCGCTCACACCCTTTATGTTGCAAAATGTTTTTCAGAGCTTTTTCGTTGCCGCCGAAAAGCCACATCTTGGACTCCGCGTGATTGTGATCGCCGGTGTAACAAATATGATTTTGGACTTTTTATTTGTTGCTGTCTTTCATTTTGGTCTGGCAGGTGCTGCATTTGCAACCGTTTGCGGTGAATTTATCGGTGGATTATTCCCGGTTTTCTATTTTGCCCGGAAGAATTCCAGTCTGTTGAAACTCGGAAAAGCACACGTTTACAAAAGAGTACTGCTTCAAACCTGTATTAACGGTTCTTCTGAGCTGATGACAAATCTTTCCAGTTCTATCGTAAATTCACTCTACAACCTTCAGTTGATGAAATTTGCAGGGGAAAATGGAGTTGCCGCTTATGGAACTATTATGTATGTAAACTTTATTTTCGCAGCCATTTACTTTGGTTATTCCATCGGCAGTGCACCAATTGTCAGCTACCATTATGGAGCAGCCAACCATGACGAGCTTAAAAATCTGCTTCGAAAAAGTATTACCCTCGTAAGTACATGGGCATTATCACTGGTAATTCTTGCACAACTGATTGCGACACCACTTGCAACACTGTTTGTCGGATACGACCCGGAACTGTTTGAACTGACCCGGCATGGTTTCCGGCTGTACAGCATTACCTTTTTGATGAACGGATTTAACATTTATGGTTCTGCTTTCTTTACTGCACTGAATAACGGGCCGATTTCAGCCGCCATCTCTTTCTTGCGCACACTGGTCTTCCAACTTGCCTGTGTACTTATCCTTCCAATGATATTTGACATGAATGGAATCTGGGTTTCTGTGGCAGTCGCAGAACTTTTGACCTTATTTGTTACTATTACCTGCTTTATGCGCCAAAGAAATAAATATCACTATATATAATGATTCTAGGGGCAAAAGGTCTAAATCCACATGAACATCGTAGTTCGGATATTGTTCCAACATCATATAATCATTTTGACAAAAATCCTATCACACTAAGTTAATGCGATAGGATTTTCATTTTTTATTTACTTTTGGATGAACTCTTTAAATGTATCTTCTATCTGATTCACATCCAACAGATTAATGTGATAGTTTGGTATCAGCTTTCTTATCATTTCTTCCATTTCCGGATTCTCGGATTTTTCAATAATCCATGCAAATTTACGCTTCCATCCCAAGGCTTATCCCCATAATCAAATACCAGAGTAGAGACTGGATATAATTTGTCATCCTTTTTCATCCCTGAAAGGAATTCATCCTTGCACAACAACAGGGCATGATTTTCATCATGCCCTGTTTCCTGTCACATTTTTATTGTATTTATTCTTCTATTCCAAAGAATGCATCCATTCCTTTTACAATCCCCTCCACAATTTTCATCTGATAATCCTCGGAAGCCATCTGTTGGTCCTCGGAAGGATTGGTCATGAATCCCATTTCCAGAATCGTAGTCGGTACTTTTGCCCAGTTAATCCCACTCATGGTATCTGTTTCCCAGACATTCCGCTTTACGCCTCCGGTTGCCGCTGCTGTCTGATTTAAAATACAGTCTGCCAATGCCCTGCTTTGTTGGTAAAGTTCTCCATTATAAGGATTGGATGGAGTCTGGCAAATCGTCATCATTCCTGCTGCACTGCTGCTCTCCGAGCCATCCG
>ERZ825137.781-NODE-781-length-43844-cov-182.172167_pt1 | contig 43844 bp, 35 predicted proteins | sample MGYA00519873_ERZ825137 | MGnify/ENA primary metagenome ERZ825137 (study PRJEB31778, sample SAMEA3449190) | human gut metagenome | biome: human gut; feature: human-associated habitat; material: faeces | place: United Kingdom | collected 2010/2012 ...
CAGGCAATACAGAAATTGATGTTGTATTGAAGCGTCCTTTTGCTCAAATCAATGTGGGTGTAACAGAAGCTGATTGGAAAGCAGCAGTAGAATCAGGTATAGAAATTACCGCGTCAAAGGTTGTCATCAAGAATGCTGCTACTTCTATCAACTTGCTCGATGGTACTGTAAAAGGCGAACAGGCAGTTGAATATGATTTTGCAGCAATCCCTACAGACCCTGCAATTTTGGAAGTTGATGTGGATAGAGATGGTACTATTCAGGAAAACGAGAAGTACAAGTATCTTTCTATGAGCTATATTTTGACTGATAACGATGAAAAGAGAACTACTTTGGAAGCAGATGGTCTGCAGTTTACATTTAAGTCAGGTGGTGAAGACATCGTTTTCGATGAAGGTTTACATGCAGTTCCCGTACAACGTAATTGGAGAACCAATATTCTTGGTAAACTTCTGACGGGCGATATTCAATTCAATATTGTTATTGATGAAAGATTCGATGATGATTATAATTATCCTGAATTTGAAGAGGTTACAAATGGAGTTAAATATGATGCAGCGACCAAGACCTATTATCTCTACTCAGTAGATGGTCTTAACTGGTTATTAACAGAAAGTAATACCAATAGCAACCAATTCTCTGGTTATACAGTGAAATTGACTTCTGATGTTGATATGAAAAATGTTGCTTGGACTCCTATCGGTACAACCAAAACATTCATGGGAACTTTCGATGGTGGTAATAAGACAATAAGTAATTTGACTGTAAAGGTTACTGATGATGAAAATTCTGCTGGCTTGTTTGGTAATGTAATTGGTAACATTAAGAATGTAAAATTGTCTAATGTTAATATATCTGGACATTACAAAGCAGGTGCAGTCGTAGGTTCTATCTATGGTAATATTGAGAATTGTCATGTAGATGGTGGTAAGATTCTCTCAACTCCTAACAGCCAGAAAAATAATGCTAATAACGTTGGTGGTATCGTTGGATATGTTTCTGAGAATAGCAAAACGGGCTATTCTGTTACAAACTGTACTGTAAACAACCTTGATATAACAGCCTACAGAAGTGTTGGTGGTATAGCAGGACGCTTAATGACTGGTGCTAAAGTTGAAAACTGCGTAGTTAATAATACTAATGTAATTGCAGATATGATTGCTGAATATGCAGATACAGGTAAGGAATCAGCTGCTGGTGCAGTTGTGGGTGATAACAGACCAAACGCAGATCTTTCTTCAAATACTACTAACAATGTAACTGTAAATGTTTATACTGTAGAAAATAATATTGCAACAGTAGGTACTGCTAATGGCGTAAATTATGCTCTTAGTCAAGGATATACAACTGTATTTGCTGAAGATGTAGCCGCTCCTCTTGCAAATAGTGCTATTTATGGAACGCCTGTTGCTGTAGTTATGAAAGAAGGTGGTGTTCTTGATGGCAATGGATTCTCTTTGGATATTGAAAATCCTCAATACAATGGTTATGCTGTTGAAACATATGGAGGTACAATCAAGAATTTAACAATTGACACCCCTGTCGGTCGTGGTATTGTTATTTCATCGCCTAAACAAGATATTTATATTGATAATGTAGTTGTTGATGGTCCTGGTTATGCAATCAATACTACTGAGCATAATGGGAAGAATCTGAAAGTGACAAACTCTACAGTGAAAGGGTGGACAAGTCTTGCAGGTCTTGATGCCGTTTCATTCACAAAATGTAATTTTGGAGAGAACTCATCTAAATATTGGCAAAACAATGGCTATGACCAAGACTATGACCGTCTTATCCGCCCATATGTTTCTACAACTTTTACTGAATGTGTATTTGAAAAAGGTTACTATTTAGACTTATCAGCTCTTGCTGCAAATGCAAAGATTACACTTAAAGATTGCGTATGTGGTGAGGTAGAAATCACAGCAGAAAATTATAATACATATATAAGTGTTGAGCTTCCAGCTAACAGAACATTGACAGACTGTGTGGCTTTTGAATAATGAGGCACAATAGAGAAGATTAAGAAACTCTATCATCCCTTTGATAGATATTTACATATAAGACGTTAGTTCGAGACCTGCCGTTCGTAAGAATAGCAGGTCTCATTCTTATATTAGCAGTGTCCTTTGGGTGAAATCTGATGCCCAATACTCTCCAACGATAACAGTATGCTAATTTCACTCTCTTTTCGTTGGCACAAAGCTTCCAACACCCTTTGCCTTATCCTGCTTGCCTCATAAGTGTTCAACCGAAATGCAAGAGCAATAACCACTTCAAGATTGTAGAATGTAGCCCAACTTGCAGGCGTAGCCAAATCACATCGTTGGGTGCTTACAGGGCAAAGTGTTCCACTCTTGTATATCGCTTTTATAGCGACTCGGAGTGTCGGGGCTATTACCCCGAACAACTCCACCAATTCCATTTCAGACATCCAAACATTACCTCTTGGGATATTTACCTTGCCATTTTCGCTGATTGTTATAATTGCTCGTTCCATAGTTACATTGCTATTGAAATTTCACTAAACGATTGATTAAGTCGGTTGCCGAACATAGTCAAATCCTTGTCTATTTTCTCGGTGGTAATCTTCGCATATCGCTGTGTCGTGGTAATATTCGTATGCCCCAATACTCGGCTCACACTCTCAATGGGAACACCCTTACTGAGAGCCAATGTCGCGAACCCATGGCGAGAACAATGGAAGGAAATATCCTTTGAGATACCGCATTCTTTTATCATCTTTTTCAGCGGTTTACAGATATTCCAATAGTTGAGATTTGGGAATACGAGTTTGTCCTCTTGAAATCTCTCATATCGCTTGATGATCTGTAATGGAATATCCAACAACTTCACTTGGAAATTGACCTTTGTCTTGTGTCGCTTCGACAATATCCACTTCTCTCCGTTTATCTCTACGACATCATCGGTAGTTAGTTCCTTAATATCCACGAATGACAGGGCTGTAAAACTTGCGAACACGAACAAGTCACGGATATAAGCCAACTTCTTGTCTGCAAACTCGTGTGTCATTACAGCCTTGATTTCATCTTCTGTAAGATATTGTCGCTCCTTGATATTCTGATTAACCCGATACTGAGCAAACGGATTTCTCGGTGTCAGTCCATTGTAATGTGCTTTTGAAACGATTGTTTTCAGCCACATACAATGCGACCATACACTACCATTATGCAAACCTGCATCGGTAGAAAGATAGATTTCATACTCCTTGATAAAATCGGGAGTAAGTTCAAGCATAGAAATATCACTGCGCTTGTAGCACTTTTTGATGAATGCAGCCAAATGATTTCGTGACCTAACACGCACCTTGTAGGAACTTGCTGCACGGTCTATGCCGATACGCTTCTTGAAACTCTCGTTGTCCTTGTCAAATGCACCGAGCAATGTTTCATATTCCGTTCCGATACCTTGATAGGCATTACGTACCATTTCAGCAGTTACAAATGCTTCTCTATCCGAAATGCGTTGATAATGCTTGATGATTTGAGCCTTGATGTTATCTAAAGCTAAATTGATGTCTCGTGCCTCCTTGCTCTTGCCTTTTGCCCGATTACCTTTGGCATCCCACATTGTTTTTGCAATGGTCAGTTTGCAACTGAATTGTGCCACAGAACCGTTGATTGTTACTCGTCCCATAATGGGAACAATACCGTTTTTCTCCTTGCTTCCGTTCACGTAGAACAGCACCTTAAATGTACTTCGCATAATCCAATTCTTTTTGGTTACAAAATTAGTTATCAGCGAGTTGTACACTGTTATGCAGAATGTAGCAGAGAGTAGAAATAAACTCCAACGACCTATAAACTTACCTCATTATCGGGTAATGATTTGAAAACCGTTCGCTCTCATTACCTTTCATTTCCTTGCACTTTTGCATCAGCGAGGCTTTCATCGAAAGTCCTCATAAGTCATTGAACACCAGTGCTGCCATCATTATTTTCCCTCTTTCGTTAGATTTTTCCAGAGATATTTTGTGTATTTGAGAAGCGTCCCAATTCCACATCCGAATCCAAAGTTGCAAAACGGCTAAATACGCCATCAATTGGACGTAACTCCGGATCGTCTTTCGTTCTAATTCGAATTGTCTCCAAAATTGCATTATTAATAAAGAAATGTCTTAGCAAATCTTCAATGATCTTCTGCTGGCAGCGATTTGAACACTTATTTTTCACAATTGCGTACACAACCATAACCAAACCCATAATCGTCACCAAGGCTGCAATAAAGGAGATAAGAGTAAAAAGTATATTCATACCGTGCCAACTATCAGTATTTTGATTAATCTCTTTCACTATACCTGTAAGTTCTGTAACATGGTTGGCATCTAATAGTAAACTAATTTGTGGTAACTGTTGAATAATTAAATTGGTAAACATATAGCTAATGTTTTTAAGAAGCTGTTTTGATTTGTTTGTTTGAAGGTTTGAGAGTGGAAAACTTCAGTTTTGACCGCTTCTTCCAAGGAAGATAGCGGTGCTATCTGACTGAAAAAGCGGGAAGAAAATGAAGATTTTTTCACCTCAAAGAACATTTCAGTTAGTGGTCAATTTTTGGACTCGGCTCAAAGTCAGAGACATAGCGTCCGCTCGACCCGTCGCCAGGCCAATGATTGTCCGTTTTTGGTATTTCTTGTTGATTATTTTTTTTACTTTTTCTACGCTGGCGACAGCCTCAGGTGTCCAAGATGCTTCCTGCCGCCTGTCACCACGTCCTCGAAGAAGTCTTCGCTGCTGTACATTGGTCTCGTTTTTCCGGCTAAGGTAAGGGGCTTTTCTCCGGGTTCAAAATTTGACCACTAACCATTAAGTTCCATTGCTATTGTGTTAATATATTTAAAGATCCATGTGGTCAAAATAGTCGCGTCTGCTATCAGTAATTTAGGCCGAAAGACCAAAGGGGCAGCGTGTTGCCGTGAGCGAATTCAATGTCATCCTTTACGATATAGGAATCCGGAAGGTCCTCAATCTGTCTTTTTCCTTTATTCCGGCCACCGATTTCAAATGTGCGGTCACCGATGACGAAATCAGACTGACGTGAGGAAACCACATCATTCTCCACACGCATCTGGTTGTAGAAAAAAGTTTCCCTCATGTTCCCTATGTCAGCTTTCCCTCCGGACAAGACTGTCATCAGACTTGGGTTGTCAATATAGACCTTCTCCACTTTGCCCAGTCCCCTCATTCCTCCCGTATCGTCCCTAAGTTGACCTATCAGCTGAGCCTTCTCCAGCAACGCGAGATAGTCTGAGACGCTGTTTCGGCTGACTCCGATTTCAGACGCGAGGCTATCCGCATTAGGTTTATACGGAGCAAGTGTCGAGATAACAGCCAGCATCTTTTTTAGTTTTTTTGCTGTCGGTGCCTTTAGTTCGGCATACTGTGCGATGTCTGATTCTATCGTTTTTGTTATGACATTCTGCATCCTCATCGGGAAATCTCCCTCCAATGCAAATGGATAGTAGCCCTCTGCAAGGTAACGTCTGAAAAGAGGGAGAGGATGAAGCACACCGTCAATACGTGACTTGCCCGCGAGTATCTCGTCAAGTGAATACTTAGATGCGTTTATGTTGTGAAACAGTTCCAGATACTCTCTGAAGGACAAACCATACAGCGTATAAGGTAGTACCCTTCGACTGAGATCAGCGACACCGTCCATGATGTCCAGTATGGAAGATCCTGAGAAAATCACCCTCATGTCAGGATGAGTGTCATATATCTGCTTGAGTTCGCGGGACCAGTCAGAATACTTGTGAACTTCGTCTATGACGAGCAAGTGGCCAGCATCCTTCGAGAACTCATCCGCAACCTCGACGAGAGAGTGAGTGCTGAAATATGTATGGTCAGCGGATATGTATAGAAACTTGCAATCCGAAGCCTGTTCCTTAAGATATTGCAGGATCATCGTGGATTTGCCGACTCCTCTTGCCCCTGTGATCGCGATCATACGGGAAGTCCAGTTCACACGTTCATAAAGATACCTGTGAAAACTGCTGGTCGTAAGTTCCAGCTGCAAACGCATGTATTCGTATAACGCCTCGTCAACCATACTCAATTAATTTTGTATATCTACGCAATACTATTGCAAAGATAGCAATTGCACTCAAAAAGTGCAATTTTTCCATGTATCATACACCCATATTGTGCACAGCATTTTGCGTTTCCGAAACTACCGGTACCCCCGGTAATCATCAATGTCTTTCCAGCAAAAATGCTCATGGTATTGTGATAATTAAATTAGTCAACTTTTCAAATGATTTTTCCGCCTTTCCTTTCCCGACGCTCGCAGGCGGAAACCAGGGCGGTTACTTGTGGTCAAGGACGGTGTACTTGGAGTGGTTGGAGATGTACTCGGGGACTAGGTGCTTCATGGAGACTACCACGGCCATGTCGTCGTAGGTGTGGGACTGGGCGATCAGGGCGTCTATCTCGCGGCTCACATCGGACCAGTCATATTCACGGACACAGGCGATGCGGATCTTTTCGTGGAACGAAGGCCTCGTCGCCTCCGACTCGCTCAGGACCTCCTCGTAGAGCTTCTCCCCGTCCCTCAGGCCGGTGTACTTGATCTCCACGCCCTTCGCCCCGCTCAGCTCGATCATGCGACGCGCCAGGTCGGCGATGCGCACCGGCTTGCCCATGTCGAAGACGAAGATCTCGCCGCCCTCGCCCTTCGTGCCGGCCTCAAGGACCAGCTCGCAGGCCTCGGGAATCAGCATGAAGTACCTTATGATGTTGGGGTCCGTCACCGTCACCGGGCCGCCGGCCTTGATCTGGCGCTCGAAAATCGGAATCACGGAGCCGTTGGAGCCTAAGACGTTGCCGAAGCGCGTGGTGATGAACTGGGTCTGCCCCTTCACCACGCCGTCACGCTCCGCCTTGTTCAGGCTCTGAACATAGACCTCGCATATCCGTTTGCTGCATCCCATCACGTTCGTCGGGTTCACAGCCTTTTCGGTGGACACCATCACGAAGCGGCGAACGCCGTATTTGACCGAAAGGTCGGCCAGGATCTTCGTGCCGAGGACGTTGTTCTGGATGCTCTCGCAAGGGTTGTCCTCCATCATCGGAACGTGCTTGTACGCCGCGGCGTGGAAGACATATTCAGGAAGGAACGTTTTGAATATGTTCTCCATCCTGTCAGCCTTGGTGATCGACGTCACCACGGTGGCGCATGGCACAGACGGGAAGTCATGCGCCATCATCCGGCGGATGTCGTGCTGCGGAGTCTCCGCGGAGTCGATCAGCATCATCTTCGAAGGTGCGAACGACGCGACCTGGCGGACGATCTCGCTGCCGATGCTTCCGGCGGAACCGGTGATCAGGACGCGCTTCCCACGGAGGGACTCGGCCACGGATTCCAGGTCGACGCGGATCTCGTCACGAGGCAAAAGATCCTCGATGCTGACCTCCTTCAAGGTCGGCGCTCCCTTGATCGCATCATGCTCGGTGTCAACGACATTGTTGGCCGAGAATATTCTTGCGCCGCTTTGCAGGATGTAGTCCTGAAGAGCCGTGTCGTTGCGGAACCTGTCGATCCTGCCCGGAGCGACCAGCACGGCGTCGATCCCCTTGCGGCGGATCACATCCGGCAGACTGGCGTTAACCTCGTAGACCGGCTCGCCCATCAGGCGCGTGCCGTTGGCTCCAAGCGCCGGATCGTAGGAGATGAAGCCTCGGAGACGGTAGTGCATCGGTTTCTCGCTGCGGATCGCCTTCGCGAGTCCGATGCCGCCGGCGCGGATGCCATAGATGAAGACATTCTTCGCAGCCTCCGTCCGGAAATAGGTGTCGTAGACCCATTTGATAGAAACGCGAAGCAGCCACATCAAACCGGTCGCGATGGCTTCCGCAATCAGGATATGCCGCACCTGGACGTGGGCGAACACCTCCGATGGCACACGGTTCGTGAACACGTGGAGGATGATCACGGCCATGCACGAGCACCCCATCGCGTACGCCACGCGCAGAAGGTCGCTGAACGACGAGTAACGGATGATTCCCGAATATGTCCGGAAGATGGCAAAGAATATGAAGTGGACGCCGACGCACAGCAGCATCAGGTAGGTCAACGGCCAGAAGTTCAGCTGAAGGGCGGTGCCACGGTTGAAGCACCAGTAGACGAACACTCCGGACAAAAACAGAATGGCACTGTCCAGAAGCAGCACGCACCAGTGCGGGAACGTGCGCTTCGAGAAGTACGAGTCAACTATCTTGCGGATCGACAGCATTATGGAAAATAATTTTGATTAATAGGTATTACGGTGAAGTAGGCGGCTAGTCTCTCTCAAAGAGGTCGCGGGTATAGACCTTGGCCCGGACATCGTCCAGGGCGCGGTCGTAGCGGTTGGCGATGATGGAGTCGGCGCGGCGCTTGAACTCGGCGATGTCGTTGACCACCTTGCTGCCGAAGAAGGACGCGCCGTCCTCCAGCGTAGGCTCGTAGACAATGACCTCGGCGCCCTTGGCCTTGATCCTCTTCATGATGCCCTGGATGGCGCTCTGGCGGAAATTGTCGCTGTTGGACTTCATCGTGAGACGGTAAACCCCGATCACGCATTTCTTCTCGCGGGCGCTGTCGTACTGGCTGTTCTCCGAATAATAGCCGGCCCTCTGGAGCACCTGGTCGGCGATGAAGTCCTTCCTGGTGCGGTTGGACTCCACAATGGCCTGGATAAGGTTCTCCGGCACGTCGGCGTAGTTCGCCAACAGCTGTTTGGTGTCCTTCGGGAGGCAATAGCCGCCGTAGCCGAAGGACGGATTGTTGTAGTGCGAGCCGATGCGAGGATCCAGACACACGCCGTCGATGATGGACCTCGTGTCGAGTCCCTTCATCTCCGCATAGGTGTCCAGCTCGTTGAAATAGCTGACGCGGAGGGCAAGGTAGGTGTTGGCGAACAGCTTCACCGCCTCCGCCTCCGTGGAACCCATGAACAGCACCGGAACATCCTCTTTCAGAGAGCCTTCCTTGATGAGTGCGGCAAAAGTGCCGGCAGCCTCTTCGAGAGCGGAGTCTCCCCTGTCGTAGCCGACGATGATGCGGCTCGGATAGAGGTTGTCATAGAGCGCCTTGGACTCACGCAGGAACTCAGGAGCGAATATGATGTTTGGCACCACCACCCTCATCGTGCCGTCGGCGAGGCGTTCCCTGTACGAGAACCTTTCCCGCACAGAGGCGGTGTAGCCCACAGGGACGGTGGACTTGATGACCATCACTGCATCGGGATTAACCTTCAGCACGAGGTCGATCACCTCCTCCACGTGCGACGTGTCGAAGAAGTTCTTTTTCGGGTCGTAGTTAGTGGGAGCGGCGATCACCACGAAGTCCGCGTCCCTGTAGGCGGCCTCACCGTCAAGCGTGGCGGTGAGGTCGAGTGGCTTCTCGCGGAGAAACCTCTCGATGTACTCGTCCTGGATCGGGGACTCGCGACGGTTTATCCTATCGACCTTGTCGGCGATCACATCAACGGCAGTCACCTTGTGGCGCTGGGACAGCAGGGTGGATATGGAGAGGCCGACGTAGCCAGTACCGGCCACGGCGATCCTCAACTCTTTCAGATTTTGCATAAGATATGTTTTTTTTGGGTTATGGTTTCGCCGGCGCGCCGGTCCCTCCGGCGCGCCGGCGGAGTCAGCGGGCGGATTTACCTGGCTTTGTTGTCGGAGCTATAGTAGGAGCCGCCATTGTGGCCGTAGTAACCGTAATGGCCATAGGTGCCGTAGTTCCCGTAGTAGCCGTCGGAGGACGCGGTCCCGTTGAGGACGCAGCAGAGTCCCCTGTACTCCCCGTCGCGGTAGAGCGCGTCGAGGTCCGGGAGCATGGCCTTGTCGAACAGCCTGGCCCTGACGACGAAGAGTGTCCTGTCCACATAGTCGTTGATGACGCGCGCGTCGGTGACGATCTCCACCGGCGGGCAGTCGATGATGATCACATCGTACTCATTTCTGAGGACGGCAATCGCATCGGCGAGGCGCCTGTCGGCGAGCAGCTCAACCGGGTTCGGAGGGATGGATCCCGCCGGAAGAGTGTCAGGTACCGTCATCGCGTCCTTCGAACGGACAATCACATCGTGCACATCGGCGACGATCCCAGCGAGATAGTCGCTAAGGCCAGGCTTCGGCGAGCCGACAAGCTCGGAGAGCGTGCCGTGGCGCAGGTCGCCGTCGATGGCCAGAACACGCTTACCCTTGATGGCAAAGCTGACGGCCAGGTTGGACGACACGAAGGACTTGCCCGAGCCCGGGTTGAACGAAGTGACGGCGACGACCTTGCTTCCTGGCTCGCGCATCATGAACTCGAGGTTGGTGCGGAGCACCCTGAACGCCTCGTTGACCACATTGCGGTTGCCGTGACGGACCACGATGGAATCGGCTCCACTGAGGGTTTTCCGCTTTCCGAACGCCTTGGTGGCAGTCTCGGCAGAGAGCGGAATCTCGCCGGCAAAAGGCACGGAGACTCCCTTGAGGTCGCGGCGGGAGCGCACCTTAGTGTCGGTTGCCATCAGCAGATAGATGATCCCGGCAGGAATCATCAGACCCAGGAGAAACGCCATCATCATGATCTTCATGGACTGCGGGGAGACCGGGAATATTCCTGAGATAGGATGCTTGATGATCCTTGTGTTGTAGGCGGTGAACGCCTGCGAGAGCTCGTTCTCCTCGCGCTTCTGCAAGAGGAAAAGGTACAGGGCCTGCTTCACGGTCTGCTGACGCTCGACCGAGAGGAGCCGCTTCGCCTGGTTAGGATTCGCGGCGATGCGCGCGGTGTTCTGGCGGGCGGTGCCCTGGAGATTCTCGTATTTCGTGTTGAGGGCAAGGATCTCGTTGTCTATGGACCGGGAGATCGACCCCCTCATCGAGGCCAGAGCCTGGTCGAGGTCCTTCACGAGCACGTTCTCCTCGCCGGAGTTCGCCACGAGGTTGTTCCTCTGCAGGATCTTGGAGTTGTACTCGGAGATGCCGCTCTCGATCGTCTTGCTGCTCAATCCCATGTTGGCGGGAAGCGGCTGGTTGCGGTTGTCCTCCTTGCCGATGTAGTCCTTGATGTAGCGCGCCATGTAGAGCTGGTTGCTCACGTCCTGGAGCTGCTGGTTCAGCACCGTGCTCTGCTGCATGTACATCGTCGCGGCGGCACCCACGTCAGGGATCATGTTCTCCGACTTGTAGGCGGAGATGTCGGAGTCCACGCCCGCCAGCTCGCCCTCGATCACCCTGAGACGGTCGTTGATGAACACAGAAGTGGAGTTCGCTATCTGGTTCTTGTCACGCACCCAGTTCTCATTGTAGACGGCGATCAGGGTGTTAAGGATGTCCTGAGCACGCTGGGTGGACACGTCCTTGATGGAGAGCGCGATGATGTCGGCGTTCTTGTCGGCGAGGTTCACCTGGAGTCTGTTCAGGTAAGACTGTGTCACGCCGCGCCGGCCCGACATCCTGACGTTGACCGGCTTTTTCATCGCCTCCCCGGAATAGTCCTTCGTCTTCTGAACGATGATCCTTCCGACAGGAGTCTGGAGCGTGTCGCCGTAGTGTCCCACGACCGGCTTGCCGCCGACCTTCTCATTCTTATGGATGAAGTCGTTCAGGGTGACTCTCCCGCCGTTCTCGCTGACGGTGAATCCGGCTCCCACGTTCTCATCCACGTCGAGCAGGTCGGCGGAGATCGGCAGCGACGTGCCGTAGAGCACGTTCCTGTGGAAGGTGCCGTCCACCGTGTAGCTCATGAACAGACGAAGCCTGATCACCACCTCGCTCATGAGATCCGGGGATCCGAAGGCGTGCAGCTCGTTGTTGACGTTTGACTTGACAGCGAAGAGTCCCATGTTGCCGAACTCGCTGATGTCCCCCGGCATGGACGCGCCCTTGGTGCTGGACTTGATCTGGATGTCAGCCGAGGTGTTGTACGTCGGGGTTGACCTGAGGATGTACAGGACACCGAAAGCCAGGCAGACCACCAGGCTCAGGGCGAACCAGTACCATCTGGACAGACAGCGGCGCACAAGCTGGCCGATCTGCACGGTCTCCTCCTGCTGCCGGGTATTGTTCTCCATGTTGATGTTGTTCTCCATTGTTTTGAATCGCTTTGATGTTAGAGTGTTTCTTCACAAGGTTCCCGGGCGGATCACTTCCCCGACCCGGTCCTCGTGGCGATGATCACGATCGTGTTGGTGATGGACGCCGCGAGCGAAGTCAGCGAGATCCAGAACGAGGTGGAGCGGACATTGTTGCCGTTCACCGTGGACTGCCTTGCCCGCACGTCGTTCGGATCGACGTAGATCACGTCGTTCTGGCGGATGTAGTAGGCCGGCGAGGCTATCAGGTCGGCGGCTGAGCAGAGGTTCACCTCGTAGGTCCGCATCTTGCCGTTCTCGTTGCGCAGCACCTTCACGTTCTCGCGCTTTCCGTAGATGGTCAGGTCACCGGCGGTTCCGATGGCATCGAGGATCGTCACGGCATCCTTGTCGATGGCGTAGCGTCCAGGCTTCTCAACCTCGCCAAGCACCTGATAGTACAGGTTCATGAAGTCAACGGTCACCACGGCGTCCGTCGCCTGCCCCTGCTCATTGAGCTCCTTCTTGATCACGGAGGCGATCTCGTCGCGTGTCAGCCCCGCCACGGCCACCTCGCCGAGGACAGGGAAGTCGATGCAGCCCCGGTCGTCCACCGTGTAACCAGAGATGTAGCCCTGGCTGTAACCGGAAGTGATAGTGCTGCGGGTGTTCTCACCGAGACGCTGCGTCACGTACGGCAGGTTGAAAAGGGCTGTCAGCTCGGGACTCTTGCAGTTCACGATGATCGAGATCTTGTCCTTCGGGCGGACGATGATCTCCTTAGCGGCGGCGATGCGCTGCCCCTCCACGGACGACAGATCCTGGAAATACGCGATCTCCTTGGGAGTCGAGCATGAAGCCAGAAGAAGCAGCAAGGCCGCTGCCGGCAATAACTTTCGTGTGTTCATATTCCTAAAACAAATTAAATTTTCTCAAGAAACGACGGCGGGATGTACCCCGTGGCGAAGGCCGCCACGCCTTCGATGGTCACGATCAGCCTCCTGTCGTGCCGGATCCGCTTGATGTGCCCTTCGAGGCCTTTGAATATTCCTTCGGTGACTCTGACCTTGTCTCCTTGATGGAACCTCGGATCGTCCTCGCCAAGGTACTCCAGACCCGAATCCTTCACGGAGCAAAGCTTGATGAACCTATCCATCTGCTCCTCGGGGATGACGATCGGTCTTCCGGTGCTCTTGTCGTAGTACGGCGCGGCGCTGCCGGGGAGCTTCCGCTGGATCGTCTCCAGATCCGAGGCGGTGGTCTTGGCGAAGACCAGTGCCTTGATCAGCGGCTCCTGGACATAGATAATGCCACCATCCGAACACTTCTCAACCAGATGCATTGGGTAGAAATAGCGGATAGCGGCGTTGTCCAATGTCTCTTTCAGAGGCCCGACGCGATTGTAGAAGACGCGGATCGCGTGCCATTCAGGCCATAAGCCGGTGTTGAGACAGAATTCATCCAAAGAGACCAAATCGACAGAACTAAATAATCCTCAAAATAGGAATGAAACACGTTACGAATAGCACAATAAGTGTCCCCTTGACATCATGTGCAAGGGTAAGCCCTACGGTTGTCAGCATCTTCATACCTGATCTCGAAGAACTCCAATCCAAGAGTGTCATTCGTAACCTGCTTATGAAGCATAAATATAACACTTTTCCGAATAAAACATACTGAATAAGTATTCTATTCCCTCGCAGGAGATGCCTCTACCCCCCCCATTATCACTTAATAGATTGATAATCAATGAATTATTAATATATCCAATCAAATGCTGTGCAATTTCACCGGTGTAAATGAACCAAAATGAACCAGTCAGGCTCCGAGGATCACACGGGAGAGTTCCTCCGGGGTGTCGACTATGGCGGAAGGAGAGTAGGCTGCGAGTTCCTCTCGGGTTCTGAAACCCCAGCTCACACCCACAGTCCTGACCCCGGCGTTCAGGCCTGTCTGCATGTCCACATTGGAGTCGCCCACATAGACGGTCTCGGACTTGGTGACGGACGGAACCTCGGCGAGGACCTGATCCACTATGGCCGGATCGGGCTTGATGGGCTGGCCTTCGCGCTGGCCCAGGATCCTCACGAAGTCATATTCACCGAAAAAGTGGTGGACCAGCTTTTCCGCGCCGTCCTGGTACTTGTTGGAGGCCACGGCGAGGCGCACCCCCGCGGCGGTGATGGTCTTCAGCATTCCGGGAATGCCGTCATATGGTCTTGTGAAGTCGCATTTGTGGGCATCGTAGTAAGGAATGAATATGGAGGCCATCCTTTGGACAACTTCTTCCGTGGACTGTCCGGCGGGGACGGCGGCGCGGAAGAGGTTGTAGATGCCGCGGCCTACCATCTGGTAGTAGGCCTCGATGGGATGGGTCGGAAAGCCGCACTCGGTCAGGGCGTGGTTGGTGGCGTTGCCTAAATCTTTGACGGTGTCCAGAAGGGTGCCGTCCAGATCGAATATCGCTAGTCTTGTCATGATTCCTGTCATTTATTCAGCATTCTCGAAGCCGTTGTACTCGCCCTTGGACTCGTACGGGACACCGGTCTTCATCCAGGCCGGCATCGGGGCTCCCTTGAGGTAGTGGTCGAAGAACTGCTGCAGCCTCACGGAGAGATCCTTGCAGTTGCGCCTTTCGACGAGGTTGTGAGCCTCCTTGTTGTACTGGAGGAGCCACGCCGGCTTGTCAAGCCTCCGCAGATCCGAGAAGAACTCGATGCCCTGGTACCACGGAACGGCACCGTCAGCGTCGTTGTGCATGATCAGCACCGGGGTCTGCACCTTGTCCACGTGGAAGACCGGAGAGTTCTCGATGTAGAGTTCCAGGGCGCCCGGCTCCCACATGCTCTTTCCGATCCGGCTCTGGCCGTGTTCGTACTGACCTGCGCGTGTGATGCCCGAACCCCAGCGGATGCCGCCGTAGGCAGAGGTCATGTTACCCACAGGCGCTCCGGAACCGGCCGCGGCGAACATATTCGTACGTGTTATGAGCCAAGCGGTCTGGTAGCCGCCCCAGCTCTGGCCCTGGATCGCCATCCTGCTTCTGTCGGCGGACGGGTAGGCCTCGCAAAGAGCCTCGGCGCCGGCGCAGATGCAGTTGTAGGCACTCTCGCCAGGGTGACCCACCTTGTAGACGATGTCCGGGACGAAGACGATGTAGCCCCTGGAGGTATAGAAAGGGATGTTCACGATCGACCGGGACGGGGCCGGCGACCAGAACGTGTAGAGGTTGTTGGCGTTCTTTTCGTAGAAATAGATCATCACCGGAAGCTTCTCGCCCTCCTTGACACCGTCCGGCATGTACACGATCCCCTTCAGCGGAGTGCCGTCGTAGGCCTTCCAGCGGAAGAGTTCCGCGCTTCCCCAGCGGTAGCCGGCCATCTGAGGATTGATGGCGGAGACCTTCGTGGAGGTCTTGAAGAAGTTGTCCGTGAGGTAGAGGTCGTAGCACTCGCGGAAGTTGCCTTTCTGGTAGAAGATCCTGTCCGTGCCGGCGGCTCCCGCCACGTACTTGTAGGTGACGGTGTCGGTGAAATATTCAAGAGTCTTTGAAGGTCTTGCGAGGTTGACGCGTCCGAAGCCGTTCTCCTGGCTTTCCTCATTGAAGACGCTCAGGTAGACGGTCTGCTTCGGGCCAAGCGGTCTGACAACGCCGCAGCGGCGCTCGTTAGGCTTCCTGGTGTCCGGCTTCAGGTCCACGATCTTGAAGCGATTGTGCGTCATGCGGCCCACTCCCCCGGTCAGGTTGACGGCTGACTCGCCGTCCGGGGAGAACTTCCAGATGTCGTAGCGGTCGATGATGAAGACAGCGGACTCGTCCTCAAGCCATCTCGGGGCGGACTCGTGCGCCGGTGCGGCGGTCGGATGATCGTCCTCCTCATCGTAGAACGGAACTCCGGTCTGGGCGGTAAGGTTGACCTTCTCACCGGTCTGGGTGTTGTAGGTGAACCAGTTCATCTCGTCGTTGTCGAACCAGACAAGGTACCTTCCGCTCGGGGACACATCGAAGCGTCCGGCATCAAGTCCTTCAGCCACAACCTTACGCGAGCCGTCCCTGACGTTGACCAGAGAGATGTCGCAGCGGTTGTTGTAGTCCCAGACCGATGTGCGGGCGTACTTGGCGTTATCGCTGACAAGCACCCATTCGGAAAGGCCGCCGCCGAGGAGGCGGACGCTTGCGAACCTGGAGGTGGCCAGCGGCAGGATCGTTCCCTGCACGGCGAGATCGATGGTGGCTGAATATGTCTTCTTGAGTGTCTTGTTGACGTTCAGCCTCTGCTGCGGAGGGGTATAGACGGCGTCCCAGTTCCAGATGTCCAGCTGGGCGGTCTCGAAGTCCACGATCGATGTGTCCTTCGGAGGGCGGATGGCGCCTATCCCGAGGAAAAGGCGCTTGCCGTCAGGGGTGAACTGCAGCTCGGTGTTCTCGTTGAGCGTCCAGCCCGGAGTGCCCTCGACCCGAGTCCCTTGAGGGATGATCACTTTCGTTGAATATGCCCACCTGCCATCCTTGCTGACGACTGTCGCGCTGTCCGCCGCAGCCTCCGCAAGCGGCTGGTGTGTCCGAGCCTGTTGAACCGTCTTTCCCGTCTTAAGTGCCTGGATACCGGTAAGGTACAGTGCCTGGCACTTGTTGCGGTTCTTGCTGGTGTCGGTGGAACCGAGGAAAACCAGCTGATCCTCGGCGTCGCTGAATGTCAGGCGGCTGTAGGATTCGGCGCCACATGCGATGGTGTCGATCTGCGCCGGGGCGCGGGCGATCATCACGGCGGTGGCCGACAGGGAATCCTTCTTGTCCTTCTTCGAGGTCATCACGAGGATCGTTCCGTCCTGGTTGAAGGAATAGGAGTCGATGTGCCGAAGTGTGTCCTTCCTGTCAGTGGCCGGATTCAGGATGATGAATCCCGACTTGTCGGTACCTTTCTTGTCGGAGGAGTCCTTATAATGCTTCCAAGTAGATTTATAGGCGACGTAAGGCTTGGCGAGCGAGCCGGTGGCGTAGGAGTCCACGCGCCCGTATTTCCTGACCGTCATGGTCGTGAGATCCACCACGGCGAGGGTGTCCTTAGTCATATTCTCGGACTTTTTCTTAGCAATCTTTTCCTGCCTGGTCTTGGCGAACTGCGGCTTTATCCTAAGATAGAGCCACTTACCCTTAGGGTCGAGGGATGCCTGCGAGCCGCGCGGAATGCTGATCTCCCGGCAGGAAGGCCTGCCCTTCCGCTGTGGTGTCATATTCCTGACATAGAGAGTGCCGTCTCCTTCCTGCGGATTCACATTCCACACTAGGACGTGACCGTCATCGCTTTTGAGGATGTCGGACACGCTCTGCCATGAGTCGTAGACATCGTGGTCCATAGCTTTTTTCTGGGCCGACGCTCCCGTAAATCCCGACAGGCCGGCGGCAATCGCCAATGTTGACAGAAGTTTGATATTCATGATGTTGGATAACTATATTTATTTACAAGTTGCCCCAGCAGGCTTAGCTGCTTCGGCGGGCTTAAGCTGCTTTAGCGGGTTTAAGCTACTTCGGCGGGTTTAAGTTGCTTCTGCGGGCTTGACGACCGGCTGGAGCGGAACGACCGGCTGGAGCGGTTGGCGAGCCAGTCGAACCACCACAATCAGCCTTACGGATGGTTTCGTAGTAGTCATGGCGGGCGGGATTCTCCGGGAACCACCCTTTCAGGACACGCCGCTCCTGCTCGAACATCTCCTTGATGCCCCAGAAGCATGAAAATGCGGCGGCACCGAGGATAGTTGCGACGACATCGTTATCCACGAATATGGACGCGGCGACAAAGGCCAGCCCCGCGAGCAAAAACAGCCACCAGCTCCCCTTGCCCCAATAATATTCCATCTTGATCACTATAGGATGGCACACCCCGATAATAAGGAAAGTGGCCGCCCCGACGATTATTCCGCTAAAGTTCATGTCCCCAAAAAATTTTGAGGACAAATGTACGAAAATTATCTTGATTCCCGCAGCCATTCTTTTGGTACATCCAGTTCTTCCCGCACCGTACTTCCCCGCCGTTCTTCCCACACCGTTTCCCAGCTTATGCCATAAAAACAGAATCCGGTACATCCTGCACTATGTCCTTGTCTACGCCACAAGACAGAATTGCAGCCGTGACACACGTAGGGATGCTCCGGGCGACGTGTTCATTGCAATTCTGCTTACGGTTATCTCCTTCGATCCGTCCTATGATCCTTCCTCCGAACCATCTTGCGAACCATCCTGCAATCCATCCTGCGGCACTGCTAGGGCTAGTTTTCAGCCTCTGTCCATAAACAGAATTGCAGCAGATAACAGCGTGGGAAGGGGCTGGGCGGCGAAGCATGCGCAATTCTGTTTTCGGTCATCTCCTCCGATCATTCCTAAAAAACAATTTGCCATTGGAGTCTACACGTAACTCATGCGTGAACACTGAGGGGGAGATTCGGGCTAAAAGTCGCCCGTAGAGGTTCGTTTGAGACTCGGCGGGCAAGTTTTCCTTTGATTCTCGCTCCGGGAGTCACGCCTTGGTGACTGGAAAAGAGATTAGTGGAAAATAGACTGATGGCGGGCCGGGCGGCGGAGCATGCGCAATTCTGTTTTCGGTCATCTCCTCCGATCATTCCTAAAAAACAATTTGCCATTGGAGTCTACACGTAACTCATGCGTGAACACTGAGGGGGAGATTCGGGCTAAAAGTCGCCCGTAGAGGTTCGTTTGAGACTCGGCGGGCAAGTTTTCCTTTGATTCTCGCTCCGGGAGTCACGCCTTGGTGACTGGAAAAGAGATTAGTGGAAAATAGACTGATGGCGGGCCGGGCGGCGGGATGACACCTACGATTTATACCTATGATTCGTTATGGGGGCATTACAATTCGCAAGAAGTAGGTATTGTGCGGAGTGGGGCGGGGCGGTAACTTTGCGGGTGGATAGTGATTATCGTCACAAACAAGAATCTTTTAAGCCAAATGAAATGTGTGGAAGCCCGCGGTCGAGAGACACCGGGCTTTTTTGTCTTATCATGTCGTTTCAGCAGAGGGACTTCGGCAGGGTAGCTTCAACAGGGGCGCTACAGCAGGGGTACATCAACAGGGGTACATCAACAGGGGGCCTCGGCAGGGATGCTTCGGCAGGGTCTCTTCAGCTGGGGCGCTTCGGCAGGGGGACTTCAACTTTTTCAAAATATTATGAGTTTCCTGTAACAATCAACGGAAATATTCGTTTATATTGTGGAACGACAAGAAAAAGAAGACAAGAGAAAGATTACAAGAGAAAGCAAGAGAAAGATGACTAGAGAAGAGTCCATACAGTTCTACAAGGCGCACGCAAAACGGCTGTACAACATCAGCCTTAGGATTGTCCGCGACAGCGGGGAGGCCGAGGAGATCATGCAGGACACTATCCTCCGGTTCATCTCGTCGGATGTCGTTCCCAAAGAGCCGGCGAAGGTGGCGGCGTGGCTCGGCAGAACCTGCATCAGGATGTCAATCGACGCAGTCAGAAAGAAAAAGCGCGAGAAGCTATTTCTTGATGAATATGCGGGCGAGGTCTGTGAATATGACGACGGCGAGTCCGCCGAAGTGCCGGAAGTCAGCTTGGAGGAGGTGCGTGGGGCAATCGACTCCCTGCCGGAGTCCTACCGACTGATTCTCAATCTGGTTCTTGTGGAAGGGCTTGACTATGAGGAGATTTCTGGGCTGACGGGAGAACGCGAAGGGACGCTACGGACGCAGTTTTCAAGAGGGAAGGCTAAATTGGTTGAAAAATTAAGGAGGGTAAGACAATGACGGACATTAATGAATATATTAAAAGAAACGCCTCGGCGTTTGATTCGGCGGAACTTCCGGAAGGACACGAGGGGCGGTTCGAGGCCAAGCTGGACGCCTTGCTTTCAGTGGCGGAATCCTCCGGGCGGGAAGAGCGTAAAAGGCGGAAGACCCGGATGGGAATATTCAGTGTCCTCACCACTGCTGCCGCAGCCGCCGTCGCCGCTGTCATATTCATCAACCGTCCGGAAAGGGAGGTTGACTGGTTCGCCGGCGTGGCAGATGATCCCGTGCAGGTGTATCTAACATATTCAGAGAAAGTTAGCGCTCTATACGAAGAGATACTCTCCAGGGATCTGGACGGGAGGTGGGAGACTACGGTCGGGAGTATTGCCGGCGAGAAGGTCGCAATGATTGACCAGCTGCCGGACGAGCTTGACGACGCTGCCAAGGCGGCCATCATGAAGGAATATTATGGAGAACTTCTTAGAGGATTGGATAAAATTAATAAAATCAAAGAGTTATGAAAAAGTTTATGATTATTGGAGCCGCCGCGCTCATGTTGGTTTCCGGGGTTGCCGCGATTGCCGCACAGCCCGTTTCAGAGTCGCCGGCCCGCACAACCGAGGCTTCGGCCAAGACGGACTACGTTGACTGCAAGTTCAACTGCCGGGACTTCACCGGACTGGATGTGAGCGGGATCGTGAAGGTAAAGCTTGCCAAGTCCGACTTCTACAAGGTCAAGGTGACGCTGCCGGATGAACTTGCCGAGTATCTTGATGTCCATGTCAGCGAGGGTGTCCTGAGAATCGGTTGGAGCAAGAACATTCCGTCAAGGATTCAGAGGAAACTTGGCGACCGGACCTGCACGGCTGAGGTCACCATGCCGGAGCTTCGCAAGTTGGAGATGTCCGGGGCGACAAGCCTTTCGTGCGAGGACACATTCGAACTCGGCCACAGGGACTTCTCGCTGGAGATGAGCGGGGCGAGCAGCATCAGTTCGCTGAAAGTCAATGCGGAAGAGCTGGAGGCTGAGATCAGCGGAGGTTGCTCATGCTTGATTTCGGGCAACTTCAGGGAAGCGGATCTGGATCTCGCCGGAGCGTCCAACGGGCGGTTCGAAATCAATGCCGACAAGCTTGAGATCGATGCCAGCGGAGCCACGAAGACCAAGGTCAACGGCGAGTTTGGAAAGGTCGGCGTGGACGCTTCCGGAGCCTGCGACGTGACGCTCACGGGAAGAACCGGCTGGTTTGAGGTGGACGCTTCCGGGGCGTGCAAGGTCAACGCGCTGAACTTCAATGCCCAGAATGCCGTGCTGGAGACTTCCGGGGCGAGCATCTGCAACGTGAACGTTGAGCGTTCGATCACGATCGAGGATGCCTCCGGAGCCTCATCTATCAACTACAAGGCCCCGAAAGACCTTGGCGTGAACATCAAGTCACTCGGCAGGTCGGCCTCGCTTAAGAGGGTCAACTAAAAGGGGCGGCCAACAGGGAGCAACCAGGGGATAAACCCAAAGGACAACCAGGGGATAAACCCAAAGGACAACCAAGGGTGGTTCTCAGACAGCTTGCAGGGAGGCGTGGCAGAGGGTCGCGTCTCCCGTTTTTGCCATGAAGAGGTACTCGCCGTCGCTGGCCTTGCGGATGCCGAAGGAGACATCGTCGCCACGGTGGACCTCTCGACGGAAATTGATGTCGATCCTCGTGAATATGCCGCTCGACAAAACGCTGTCCGGCAATAGGTTGTAGAACATCTCGATGTAGTGCGTGTTGTTCATATGGCCATTGAAGTCGCACTCGCTGTAGCCGATCTCCTTGTGTCTGATGAAATCCGGCAGGAAGTCAATGATCCGTCTGGGACTCTTGCACGGAGCCGGGAGGTCAACGTCGGTCAAACCGAGTTCCGGAAAGACCGGTCTTCTGGTGGCGATGTCGATCACGCACCACTCGGTCGTTCCTCGGCCAATCTCCTCGCCCTCGGAGTCGGTGATCCGGACACACCTGTTGTAGGTAAGGCCGCTGCCCTTGACCGGCCAGACCTTTACATTGTAATTGTCATAAAGCATAGGGCGCTCGTCAATCTCGAACGCGGAACGGAGAAGAACCCAGGAGCGGCCCGCGTCCCTCATCACGTCAATGCCGCAACCTTCCTTGCGGATGTTCTGACCGATGGCGTTGATGATGCTGCCGCAGATTGACGGCACGGTTGCGTGGCCCTGGAAGTCGATGTGCTCAGGGGCTACTGAATATTCAAAAGTGTTTACTACCTGTCTCATAGTTCCAAATCATTAAGTGATCCTTTAATAATTATTTGGTAATCCTTGGTTGTCTTTTCGGCCTATATGTCTTTTCTTGTCTGCCATGTGCCACCGGCACACTCCTTCTTCAAAAAGAAACATATCCCCGGAAATACCGCCAAATCTTAACCAACATTTTTTTAACGCTTGCTAAAGCTGACACAAAAATAGCTCATTCGACGTCTGTGACGAAAGAAGTGTGGTCACTGGTGCCAAAAATGTAACAAAAGCTTGTTTTGGCGGAAAAATTGCTGTATTTTAGGGACGAATTTAAGGTTCCGCGATTTTCGTCCCAACAGATTATGGGACAGATTCCGGAGACCGGTGACTAAAATCATAGCTATGAACACACCTTTAAGAGTCTCCAAGGGCTATGGCAGCCAAGTGAAGTATGCGGTGCTGATGCCGCTGTTCTACTTCGTGTTCTGTTTCGTCTACAACCCGTTCTCGATGTCGGCGATCTACAATGTTGGCGGAAAGTCGTGGACATTCCACCTTCTGATGCTCACCTGCATCATGGTAGGGACGCTGGCGCTGACACGGCTGGTTTTCTCATTCCTCTACAAGTATATTCCTTTCAAATGGTGGCACTATGCGGTGTGGTGCCTTGGAGAGACGTTGGTGACATCGTTCTTCTTTGCGCTCTACACGTCACTTTTCTACCGTAAGAGCGGCGGGATGCCTTACTTCACGGCTCTTCCCTACTGCTTCAAGACTGTCAGCCTGACGCTGATCTACCCTTACCTGCTGTGCATCCTGCTAAGGATCGTCTCCAACAAGAACGCAGATCTGGCCGAGGCAGGACAGAAGCCGGAGGAGTCGCTGATAAAGTTCTACGACGAGCACAAGAGGCTGAAACTGACGATTGATCCGTCGGCGGTGCTTTACGTCAGCGCGGACGCGAACTACATCAAGATCCACTACATCGAGAACGACAGGGTCAAGGCGTACCAGCTGAGGAATTCGATGAAGAGTCTTGAGGGTGACGCTCAGCGGCATGGGTTCGTGCGCTGCCACAGATCCTACTACGTGAATCCGAGGCACATCAAGGTTTTGAGCAGGGACAGGGAGGGCGTGATCTACACGGAGTTCACCCGTGAGGGAGTCGGACATATTCCGGTCAGCAAGCAGTACTATGACAGCCTCGCCAAGTTGCTGTAGCTCACCGTCTGGAGCTTCGAAAAACCCTTCGACCTAAGCCGCTGACGCGCGCGACGGACTCAGGCGCTCCGACAGACCCTTCGACCTAAGCCGCTGACGCGCGCGACATACTCAGGCGCTCCGACAGACCCTTCGACCTAAGCCGCTGACGCGCGCGACAGACTCAGGTGCTTCTGCAAACCCCTTCAACCGGGCAATCGTCAGTCAGCCAAACGGCCGAGGATCCTGACATTTGGATCACGCGAGAGCTGGCCGGGATTGGTGCCAGGCTCCCCTTCGGGGACGGTCAGCCCTCTCGCGGCATAGAACTTTGTCCAGAACTCTGTCACCCTGCCGGTACTGTCGTGGAACGACATCGGAATCGTGGCGAAGACCGCCTCCGCGGCGGAATCCTCTCCGTCAGTGCAGTCTGTACCGTCAGTGCCATCAGTGCCGTCAGTGCCATCAGTGCCATCAGCGGCACCCCTTTCCCGCTGCCCGCTGAAAACAAACGACATCTGCACAAGCTCCGAGCAATATACGGCGCTGTCACCAGGCATGAATATGTCATCGTAGGGAAGTCCAAGGAGCCTTCTGGCATTGTCCACGCTCGCCCTGACATCCAATCCATCGACTCTTCCCACAAGCACAGTCTCATTCTCTGACAGCCTGACCAGAAAACTGTCCAACGGACTTTCCACAACCCCGGATTCCGGGATCGCCTCGATTACGTTCCCTTCCGCATAGACAGCGACGTGGTCTATTCCAAGTCCGTCCACACCCACGGTCACATCGGTGATGTTGTTGCCATTCCCATTCACGACAAAGAGCAGATCCCCATCCTTCAAATCCGGAGCGTTCGTCGAGGAGCACCCGAGCGCGATAAGGAGAAGGAGCATGTAAACGGCCACGGTCTTGATCAGTCTGGTACCGCAAAAGGCCTTTTTATGTACCAACATGGCAATCATAGGCGATTGGTACATCAAAGAGGCTTCTCCCGTACCAAAGCGGGAAGGTGACGAAAAACAGGAAGCTGACGGATAGCGGGAAGACGACCGATAGCGGGAAGACGACCGATAGCGGGAAGGAGCAGACATGCGGGGCAAAACGGAACCGGACATAAGACTGGATGAAAACTAAAATGAAAATGAAAATGACAATATAAATGAAATGGCCTGACACCTAAAGGATGTCAAGCCATTATACTATCTGGAACACCGTCCGTCAAACTACTCGGCGGAATCATCGTCGCCTCCGTACTGGGAGATGTTGTCGTCAGGAAGAGTGCTGTCGGCGGGGGCGTCGGCGGAAGATCCGGCAACATCCTCGTTCTCGGCATCCTCCTCGCCCTCAAGCCACCTCTCAAGAGCCTCGGCGTCATCGGTCTTCACCTTGATCTTCACGAGATTGATGGAGTCATCAGTCTCGACGGTCACGGCATAGAACGTGGTACCGTCAGGCTTCGGGTACTTCACAAGGTCAGGAAGATAGTCACTGAACCCCTTTGGATATTTCTCATTGAACGCAGCGGCAAGCGCCTCGGACATATTCTCGTAGCTTACCACGTGTCTTTTCTTCTGATCTGGTGCCATACTCATTTATAAAACCAAATAAAACTATATTCTTAACACAACCGCGGCACATCGTTCCGGAATATGAAATTCGGGAATTTCAGGCCATTGCAAGGTGACGGAAAAGGATCTTTTCAAAAGTCCCTCGTTTTCGGGTGCAATATTAAGACATTATTCCGAATTGAGAAGCAAACACGCTACTATTTTCTGAAAAAAAACGATTTCTGCCTCTTCTTCTTCTCCGGATCGCGCTCTACGAACACCGGTCTCATGTTTCGGGGGTCGATTCCGGTGTAGTACATGACAGAAGATGTGGTCATCGGAGTAGGGGTGAAATCCTGCACCTGATCCATGTATATTCCCTTCAGGGCCGGATTCTTCGACAGATTCTCCATGTCCTTCATCGTGCAGCCCGGGTGGGAGGAGATGAAGTACGGAACGATTCCGGTGCGGCGGCCATTCTGCGCGCAGATCTTGTCAAACTCATAGCGGAGTCTCTCGAACAGTTTGAACGAAGGCTTGGCGATGTACTGAAGAACCTTGTCCTCCGTGTGTTCCGGAGCGACTTTCATACGCCCGGATGTGTGGTCAAGAATCAAAGTCTTGAGGTAAGGCTTGGATGTCTCGTCCACAAAGCCTTTCTCATCGAGGAACAAATCGTAACGGATCCCGCTGCCGATGTAGGAATGGCGTATTCCCGGCACGGCATCGACCTTCCGGTACAACTCAAGCACCTGTTTGTGAGAGCGGTTCATATTCGGACACGGAGCCGGAAACAGACAGGATTTCCTGCGGCATTTGTCGCAAAGGTCCGGGTTTTTGCCACGCATCATATACATATTGGCCGTAGGGGCCCCGAGATCGGAGATATTCCCCGCAAAGCCTGGCATCTTGGCCAATTTCTTAACCTCAGCGACTATGGACTCCTGCGAACGGGACTGGATGAACTTACCCTGATGCGCGGCGATGGTGCAGAAATTACACCCTCCGAAGCACCCCCGGTGCGTGATGATGGAGTCCTTGATCATGTCGTAGGCCGGAATCCTCTTCCCCTTGTAGCGCGGATGCGGCAACTTGGTGAAAGGCAGATCCCAAAACGAGTCCATCTCCTCGGTCGTGGACGGTGAATATGGCGGATTGATCTGCACATAACCATTCCCGACAGGCTCAATGATCGTCGCCGGATGCATCATGTTCGCATGAGTCTCAATCAGATGGAAATTCTCGGCGAACGCCGTCCTGTCCCTCTTGCACTCCTCGAAGGAATGAAGCACCAGCGGATCCTTGACCTTCCACTTCCCGCTCATACGGAACGCGATCTGCGGAATCCGATGTATTTCATGAATATTCCTCTGCGCCTCTATGGCCCTTGTCAGCTCGATCATCGGCTTCTCCCCCATCCCGTAGCAAAGGTAGTCAGCCTTGCACCATTGCAGGATGGAAGGCAGCAGCTCGTCCTTCCAGTAGTCATAGTGAGTAAGACGGCGCAGCGAAGCCTCGACACCGCCGATGATGACAGGCACATCAGGATAAAGATTCTTTAATATGTTCGTATAGACACTGACCGCATAATCCGGCCTCTGTCCGGCCTTGCCTTCCGGCGTGTAGGCGTCATCGTGACGGAGACGCTTGCCGGCAGTGTAATGGTTCACCATCGAATCCATAGCCCCGGCGTTCACTCCGAAATAGAGCCTCGGAGCGCCCAGCTTCTTAAAATCCCTGAGGTCATCCCTCCAGTTAGGCTGCGGAACGACAGCGACCCGGTAGCCGAAATGCTGAAGCCAGCGGGCTATGCAGGCCGTGCCGAAAGAAGGGTGGTCCACAAAGGCATCACCCGTGAACAGGATGATGTCGATGTAGTCCCACCCTAAGGCTTCAACCTCCTTTTTGGAGGTCGGGAACATATAATCCGTTTCGGACATCGGAAATATTCCTACATTCTTTCAGGCAGTTCGATTCCGAGGATGCCCATCGCCTTGCGAAGGACAGCGGAAAGCGTGTCGATCAGCACCAGACGCATCTTGAGCACATCCTCGTTCTCCTCCTTGAGGATCGGCGTGTCGTGGTAGTACTGGTTGAACTCCTTGGCGAGGTCATAGGCATAGTTGGCGATGACGGCCGGTGAATATGCCTGCGCGCCTTCGGCGACTCTCGCCGGGAAGGTGTTCAGAAGCTTGATGAGTCTGATCTCCTTGGCGCTGAGCTCCACCTTCGGCAGAGGAGAGGCGGAATATTCAATGCCTTTCTCCGCGGCCTTGCGCAGGATGGAGCGGATGCGGGCGTGGGTGTACTGAATGAACGGGCCGGTGTTGCCGTTGAAGTCGATGGACTCCTTCGGGTTGAAGAGCATGGTCTTCTTCGGATCCACCTTGATGATGAAGTACTTAAGGGCACCGAGACCTATCATGTGGTAGAGTTTCGCCTTGTCTTCCTCGCTCATGTCGGCCAGCTTTCCGGACTCGTCGGAAGTCGCCCTCGCCTCCTCGTACATCTTCTGAAGGAGGTCGTCGGCATCCACGACCGTCCCCTCACGGGACTTCATCTTGCCTTCCGGCAGCTCGACCATACCATAGGAAAGATGGAATATGTTGTCGGACCATTCGAATCCAAGCTTCTTAAGGATGAGCTTAAGTACCTGGAAATGATAGTTCTGCTCGTTGCCCACAACGTAGACGTGGGAGTCGAGATGGTACTCCGCGAAACGCCTTTCGGCTGTGCCGAGATCCTGCGTGATGTAGACGGAGGTGCCGTCGGAACGGATGAGAAGCTTCCTGTCCAGACCGTCAGCCGTGAGGTCGCACCACACGGAACCGTCCGGATCCTTGACGAACACTCCCATATTCAGACCCTTCTGTACCAACTCTTTGCCGAGAAGGTAGGTCTGGGACTCGTAGTAAACCTTGTCGAATGTGATTCCGAGAGCCTTGTAGGACTCGTCGAAGCCCTTGAGCACCCAGCCGTTCATCCTGGCCCACAGATCGCGGACCTCCTTGTCGCCGGCCTCCCATTTCTGGAGCATCTCGTGGGCCTCCCTAAGGCAAGGAGCCTCCTTCTTGGCGGTCTCCTCGTCCATTCCTCCAGCCACCAGATCATCCACCTCTTTCTTGTAGATGTTGTTGAAAGCCACATACATGTCCCCGACAAGATGGTCGCCCTTGATCCCCGTGGACTCCGGAGTCGCTCCGTTGCCGACCTTCAGCCATGCAAGCATGGACTTGCAGATGTGCACTCCCCTGTCGTTGACAAGGGTGGTCTTGATCACGTTGTTGCCGCTGGCCTTCAGAAGCCTTGACACCGAGTCACCCAGAAGGTTGTTCCTGATGTGGCCGAGGTGCAGAGGCTTGTTGGTGTTCGGCGACGAGAACTCGACCATGATGTTCTTGCCGGTCGTCGGCAGGTCACCGAAGTCCTTGTCCGCAACGATCTCTCCGAAAAGTTCGTTCCAGAAGAGATTGGAGAACAGAAGGTTAAGGAAACCTTTGACGCAGTTATATTCAGAGATTTCCGGTACGTTCGCCTTCAGCCATTCTCCGATGGCGTTGCCCGTGTTCTCCGGAGTGGAGTGCGACAGACGCAGGAGCGGGAAGACGACAAGCGTGAAGTCTCCGGTGAATTCCTTCCTTGTGACGGAGACCTGAAGCGCCGACGGTTCGATGTCGGCGTTATAGAGTGCCTTGATGGCTTCTGAAGCCTTAGAGGCGATAAAAAGTTCCGGGGTCATTAACCGAGATAGGTTTTAAGAAGTTTGCTTGCGGATGGTTTCTTGAGCTTGCGGATCGCCTTCTCCTTGATCTGGCGGACTCTCTCTCTTGTGAGGTCAAGCCTCTCGCCGATCTCCTCAAGGGTCATCTCCTGACAGCCGATGCCGAAGAACGACTTGATGATCTCGCGCTCACGGGTCGTCAGGATCTGGAGAGACCTTTCGATCTCGGTGCTGAGGGACTCGTTCACAAGGCCTCTGTCGGCCATCGGCGAGTCGTCGTTAGGAATCACATCCAGAAGGCTGTTGTCCTCGCCCTCTACGAACGGGGCATCCACAGACACATGCCTTCCGGACACCCTGAGGGTGTCGGAGATCTTGTCCTGCGGGATGTCTATCATCTCGGAGAGTTCCTCATTGGAAGGGCTCCTCTCGTTCTTCTGCTCGAACTGTGAGAGAGCCTTGTTGATCTTGTTCAAGGATCCTACCTGGTTGAGCGGAAGCCTGACGATCCTGGACTGCTCGGCGAGAGCCTGAAGGATTGACTGACGGATCCACCACACAGCGTATGAAATGAACTTGAAGCCTCTTGTCTCGTCGAATTTTTCGGCGGCCTTGATCAGGCCGAGGTTACCCTCATTAATCAAATCCGGAAGGCTAAGCCCCTGATTCTGATACTGCTTCGCAACAGAAACCACAAATCTAAGGTTGGCCCTTGTGAGTTTCTCCAAAGCTTTCTGGTCGCCCTTGCGGATTCTCTGGGAAAGCTCTACCTCCTCTTCCGGAGACACCAACTCCTCGCGGCCGATCTCCTGGAGGTACTTGTCCAGGGACGCGCTCTCGCGGTTGGTGATTGACTTTGTAATCTTTAATTGCCTCATATCTTGTAATACACAAATTTCCCTGACGGAAGGCGCGGAGCCGTTTCCGTCAGGGAAACACTATCCTATAACCTTCATCAACTACTCTTTACTGAATCCGAAGAAGGCTTTTCTACCGTTGGCTGTGACACCTTCGATATAAACCGCCCTCTTTGCGGACTTGGCGATGTTCAAAACATCCTGAGGTGTGCCGACCGGCTGATCGTTGACGTAGGTGATGACCATTCCTTCCGAAGCGCCTGCCTCAAGCATCTTGCCGCTTCCGACGGATGTGACCTCGACACCTTTCTTCAGACCGAACTTCGCAAGAGTCTCCTTGGAAGCCTCCTTAAGAGTCGTGCCGAAGAAAGCGATCTCTCCGTCACCGACCACAGTACCGTTCTCGGTGCTGCTGCCCTGGAATGTGACCTCAAGTTCCTTCTCCTTGCCGTCACGGATGATCTTGACCTTAGCCTTGTCACCAGGATGGAAGGTATTGACCTTGACCTGAACTGCGGAGCCACTCTTCACATCGGTTCCGTCAATGGCCACAATCACATCACCTTCCTTCATTCCGGCCTTGTCAGCGGAGCTGCCTTTCGCAACCTCTCTGATATATACGCCTTCCGGAGAAGAAAGTTTCAATTTTTTCAACATATCATCGACAGAATCATATTTCAGATTCTTGGCAAGACCTTCGCTGAGATCAGACATAGCGATTCCAAGAACGGCTCTCTTCACTGACCCAAAGTCAATCAAGTCTTCTACAACCTTCTTCACAATATTCACCGGCACAGCGAATGAATATCCCGAATATGCTCCCGTCTGTGAAACAATAGCGGTGTTGATGCCGACCAGTTCGCCGGTCTTGTTGACCAACGCTCCACCTGAGTTGCCAGGGTTGACAGCCGCGTCGGTCTGTATGAACGACTCGATCTGGATTCCGCCATTGTTTCTCTCACGAGGATCGTGCGCCATCGAACGTCCCTTGGCGCTGACGATGCCGGCCGTGATGGTGGACCTGAGCTGGTAGCCAAGAGGACTGCCCACGGCCAAAACCCACTCACCGAGCCTCAACTGGTCGGAATCCCCGAACGGAAGCGTCGGAAGTCCCTGAGCGTCAATCTTTATCAAAGCGACATCCGTAGCCGGGTCAGTACCGATGACCTTGGCGTCATATACCTTGTTGTTATTCAGGGTGACCTGTACCTTCGTCGCATTGGCGACCACATGGTTGTTGGTCACGATGTAGCCGTCAGGACGGATGATCACTCCAGAGCCGCTTCCCTGCTGCTCTCTTGTCTGAGGGCCTTCATCCCCGAAGAAGAAACGGAAGAACGGATCCGCCATCTGATATTGCTGAGTCACCGTCACCTCCACATAAACAACAGCATCAACCGCAGCCTCCGCGGCGTAAGTCAGATCCGGATAGTCCGACTGTGCCAGATTGACAGTCTTTGTGACCGTTCCGTTCTCTGTACTTGTCACATTGTCTCCATCATTCACGGTGGCCGCCTTGACGACACCGTATGCCGCCAGCACGCTGAACAATACTGACAGCACCACTGTTAACAAACCTTTTTTCATTTCTGACATATTAATTGAATTTTACAAATATTCATGTCCAAACCTCTTCGGATGGTGTTTCCGAAGCCTTAGGCAAAAAATCAAATATGATGCCATAATATTAAGGGAATATTCGTATATTTGCCTTTTACAGAGGCCACCCTCCGGCGGCCGGAAAACAATGAATTAAAAAACACACGAATATGAAACTCAACGTATCAAGCTCCGAGCTTCTGAAAGGACTGATGGACATCTCCAAGGCCATCCCGGCCAAGTCCGCGCTTCCGATTCTGGAAAACTTCCTGTTTGACCTCAAAGGCAACATCCTTGAGGTCACCGCATCGGATTCGGAGCTCACCCTCAGGACTGAAATCGAAGTGGACACCACCGAAGAGGAAGGCAGGATCGCCGTTCCCGCAAGGCACATCATCGACCTTCTCAAGGAACTTCCTGACCAGCCTGTATCGATCTGCACCGCCAGCGACAGCTCAATCGAGTGCAAGTGGACAAGCGGCAACTCCGTGCTGCCTTTCTTCCCTGCCGAGGACTACCCTGAGATCAAGGGGACGAGCGACGACGCGGAGAAACTTGAATTCCCGGCCGAGAGCCTGATCGAAGGCATCAACAGCACGATCTACGCCACGGCAGATGACGAGATAAGGCCGGCGATGAACGGAATATTCTTTGATTTCGGACCGGAATCCACCACTCTCGTGGCCTCAGACTCGCACAAGCTCATCTGCTACACGGCCAAGGAAGTGAAGACCCCGGAGAAATGCTCGTTCATTCTTCACAAGAAGCCGGCCGCCGTCCTGAAGTCCATCCTCGGGAAAGACGACGGAACTGTTGAGATCGCGTTCGATTCCAGCACCGTCCTCTTCACCTTCGGGAAGACTACCATGGTGTGCAGGCTGATTGTCGGCAAGTACCCTAAGTACCGCGATGTGATCCCTCAGAACAACTCCAGCGTGCTGAAGATCGACAGGGCAATGTTCCTGAATACGGTAAGGCGTGTGGCCGTCTGCGCCAACAAGGCTTCCAACCACATCAAGCTGGATCTCAAGCCGGGACAGATGGAGATCACCGCACAGGATCTCGGTTTCGCCATCGCAGCCTACGAGAAGATCAACTGCGACTACAGCGGTGACGAGCTGACCATCGGATTCAAGTCAACATTCCTCACGGAGATCCTCGCCAACATGAGCTGCGAGACAGTCGTGATGAAGTTCGCCGACGCGCGCAGGGCTGCCCTCATCATTCCTTCAGAAGAGGATGATGAGAGCGGAAAGATCTGCGGAATCCTGATGCCTATCATGGTTTAACCTTCGGAGAATCAAAGCTATGGAACTTTCTCTTGAAAGGCCTCTGCTTTTCTTTGACATTGAGAGCACGGGGCTTAATATTGTCAATGACTGCATTGTCGAACTGAGTTTTGTCAAGGTGTTCCCTGACGGACACCATGATGTGAAGACCTGGAGGGTCTGTCCTTGGGACTACGCCCTCCGCAAACAGCATCCGATCAATCCCGAAGCCAGTCAGGTGAACGGGATCAAGGATGAGGATGTCGCAAAGGAGAAGAAATTCATCGAGATTGCGGCCGAAGTCGTGGATTGGCTGAGAGACAGTGATCTGGCAGGGTATAATTCCACAAAGTTCGACCTGCCGATGCTGTCCGAGGAACTTGAGAGGGTACGTGCCTATTGTATGCGCAGGCTTGCGGATCCAAGGAACACTCCTGAGAACAAGGCCAAGGCCAAGGCAACCCTTGAGGCCACGGACATCGACCTGCACTCCAAGCAGATGATCGACGTGCAGACGATCTACCATTATATGGAGCCACGCAACCTCAAGGCCGCATACCGTTTCTATTGCGGCGGAGAGGATTTCGAGAACGCCCATTCAGCCGAGGCTGACACTATGGCTACATATGAAGTGCTTAAGGGCCAACTGGATATGTACCAGACTCCGACAAAGTACCACGAGCAGGTTCTCAAGAACGATGTCGAGTTTCTGTCCGGAGTCGCCGGCCGTCCACGCACCGTTGACTATGCCGGCAGACTGATTCTCGGCAAGAACGACGAGCCGACCATCAGTTTCGGAAAGCACAAGGGCCACACGGCCAGGGAGGTATATGAGACCGAGCCGGCCTACTTCGCCTGGATCGAGAACGGTGAGTTCACGATGGACACCAAGCGACAGTTCGCACGCCTGAAGGAGCAGTTCGACAAGGAGAAAAAGGAAGCCGCCAAAGCCAGAGAGGCCGAAATGAGCAAGCCACTTGAGGGTGAAGCGTTTGACAGTGCAGTAGCCGGTCTGAAGGACAAATTCTCCGGCAAACTCTTTTAACTGTCGGCGGAATGCGGCATTTCCTGCGGGAAATTGATTTATGAATATAATAGTAAAGACATCATCCGGCCACATCACCGTTCGCCCGGACACAACGTGGGAGAAAGACAACGAGGACTTTTACCCTCCAGAGTTCGTGGACGAGTTGACATATTCCCCCGTCCTTTTCGCCCGCATCCTGAAGCCAGGCCGCAGCGTCGGGAGGAAATTCGCGTCAAGGTACTACGACTCAATCGGTTTCGGAGTCCTCCTTTACCCGGAGAATATGCTTGACGGCACCCCTGAAGGTTACGCCCAGGCCATCTGTCTGGATCACACATCCCTTCTGCCCACGCCGATGTTCCAGCCGCAAAGGCTGGAAGAAGATGGCCGATTCAGCCTATTCAGAAATGAAGTTGAGCTTTTCACTTTCGACCGCCCATCCTTGAATATGATCGAGGACGCTCTCGTGGAAGCCACAAAGCTACTCTACATCCGCACCGGCGACCTCATCGCCGTAGAGTTGTCCGCCCGGACCCCGCTCACGACCCGCAACAATGCCATCACCAACATCACCGGTACTTTCGGTCAAGACAAAGTCCTTGATTTTCAGATAATATTCTAAACGACATTGCGTGATGAACAGGGTTCAGTGAAGTGTCACCACAAACCCTCCGCGCTTCGCGCTCCGTCCCTCCCAGCCTACGGCTGGGTACCTCCCGCTTATAGCCGCGGGTGGCTAAGGTTCGTGATGGCACTTCACTGAACCTGGATGGCTAAATAAAGCAATACAAAGCAAAATAAAGTATGTCATCGCATAGCAATATGATATAATTATGCATAAACTAACATAAACACGCAAGCCGCCGAAAAATCAAAAGTCAAATTTTGGTAACGTGCAAAATTTGACTTTTGCCTTTTTTCGGTGGCTGATTTCAGCGGTTATTTTTCGACGGCAAATTGATATTTATCGCTTCGACAAGCTCAGCGACCATTTATTTCATCAGGCGGTGAAAGCCGGTTGCGATGCGGTCAAGGCCTTGCTGGAGACGGGCGCGCGGGCAGGCCAGATTTATTCGCATGAAGCCGTCGCGACCGTACATCACGCCGGAGTTGATCCAGACCTTCTCGGTCTGCAACAGACTGTTCTCGATGTCGTTGGCGCACATATTCAAAGCCCTTACATCCACCCAGGCCAGATAGGTGCCTTCAAGCTTGGTGACCGGGAACTCCGGCAGACGCTCCTCGAAGAACGAGACCATCGCGCGATAATTCGCGTAGATATATTCATTCAGCTCCTTGAGCCACGCCTCGCCCGCGTTGTAGGCCGCCTGAAGGGCGAGAACGCCGAAAGGATTGACATCACAGAGTTCGTTGATGTTGATGACCCGGTCGATTAGTTTCTTCCAGTCAGGGTTGTTGGTGATGATGTTGGAGATTCCGAGGCCGGCGATGTTGAAAGACTTGCTCGGCGAGTTCATCGTGACGGTGTTGTCCTGCGATGCCTGCGAGAGCGATGCCATCGGAGTGAAATGATAGCCAGGCATTTCCAGCTCGCAATGAATCTCGTCGCTGATGACGATCACGCCGTTGCGGCGGCAGATGTCGGCCACCCGCTCCAGATCCTCCCTCGGCCAGACGCGGCCGCACGGATTGTGAGGGTTGCAGAAGAGCAGCACCTTGGCCATAGGGTCGGCGGCGCGCCTCTCAAGATCCTCGAAATCAATGTACCAGGTGGCCTGATCGCCTTCGGTGTCGTAGATGAGCTTATTGATGGACAGTTCGCAGAGAGTGTTCTTAGCAGTGGAGAAGAAACAGTTATAGGCGGGACTCTGGATGATCATCTTCGGCAGTTCGCCGTGAGGCCCGCGGCCATGATCAGGCTTCTCGACAACCTCGCCTCCAACGATCTCGTACTGCGTCAAGGCCTTGACCACCACAGACATGGCAGGTACCACGCCAGGGATGTAGCTGTACCATTCCTTCTCCGTGTGCCAGCCCCTGCGACGCTCCCACCAGTCGATGGCAGCCTCATAGTAGGAATCCGGCACATGCGTGTAGCCGAAAATCCCCTGATCGACCCTGTTCCTAAGCGCCTCCACAATCTCCGGTGCAACCTTGAAGTCCATGTCTGCCACCCACATAGGGATGACATCCTCATCAATCGGCCCGACCGGACTCTCGGCATCCCACTTCACGCAGTTGGTTCCGCGCCTGTGGGTCAGTTCATCAAAATTATATTTTCCCATAATAAATGAATATTTCCCCTCAATCACAAGCCTTGCCATCTTCTCTTATCCGCCATAACAAAAGGCGGGGAATGATTCCGGGAACGCGGCGCAAGGCAGTTTCTGACTATTCCCGGACAATTAATCTTCGAAGATAGCAAAAAACAATTATATTTGCGAGCGATGAAGACTTATGAATATATTCTGTCGGCCACGATCCTTCTCGTCAGCATCTGCGGATGTGCGAGGAAAAGCGCCGTGGCAACGGCTGCGGACGAGTGCGAGCCGTTGTTTCTGGCTGTTCGGCCGCTACCGGAGGGAGGATATTCACTGATCTCACTCTCCCCTTTTGACGGTTCCCGCGACACGCTGATCATCAGCCGCCCGCTGAGCAGACTGATCGTGATGAGCACCTCGCACATCGGCTTCCTCCGCGCCATCGGCGGCGAAGATGCCATTGTCGGAGTCTCGGGCGCTGAATATGTCTACGACTCCACCGTGAGGGCAAGAATCGGCGAGGGCAGAATCCTTGACATCGGCTACGACGCAAGCCCCGACTATGAGAAGATCATGGCCTTGAAGCCGGAACTAGTCCTTACATATTCAGTGTCACCCGTCAAATCACAGTTCCTCACCAAGCTGGAGTCCCTGGGAATCAGATCTTTCACCGTCAACGAGCATCTGGAAAGCCACCCCCTCGCCCGCGCCTCCTATGTCCGCCTTTTCGGAGCGCTGACTGGAAACATGTCCGCGGCGGACTCGGTTCTGGCCGTGGTGTCGAAGAATTACCAAGCCCTGAGGGACTCCGTCAGAGCCCTGATGACCGTTCCGGGCGATGGTCCACAAAGCGCTGATGCCGAGCAAAGAATATGTGCGAGAAAGATTCTGGTCAACATCCCCTACAAGGATCAGTGGTTCATTCCCGGCCAGGAGAATTACCTATCTCACCTGGTGCGAGACGCCGGTGGAGAGATTCTCGGCTCAGAGCCAGGCACTTCCATCTCCGGACAAATCTCCGTCGAGCGGGCATATTCATTATCCAAGGAAGCCTCCCTCTGGCTGAACGTCGGATGGTGCCGCACACTAGACCAACTCCTGTCCGTCAACCCCCTCTTCGGTGACTTTCTAATGAATATTCAGAAAAACGCCGCCACGAATGGTTTCGGCTCCGCAAGTGGTTCCGATTCAGTGGGTAGTTCCGATTCAGCAGGCAGTTCCGCTTCAGTGGATGGATTTGTCTCCGCACGAGGTTCCGCGTCCGTGGGAGGATCCACTTCCAGAGAAGGTTCCGCTTCCGTGGAAGGTTCCGCTTCAGCAGGCAGTTCCGATTCAGTGGGTAGTTCCGCTTCAGTGGATGGATTTGTCTCCGCAGGAGATTCCGCGTCCGTGGGAGGATCTGCGTCCGGAGATGAATCCACCCATGCTGATGGTCAAGCATCGCCCCAAGTCATCTGGAACGACAATTCCCGCCAAAACGCCAAAGGCGGCAACGACTTCTGGGAAAGCGGCGTGGTCCGCCCCGACCTAATCCTCCGCGACCTGATCCGAATCCTAAGCGGCAGCACCCCTGCTACTCAACTTACTTATTATCAACCCGTTGAATAAGACACCTCTCCCGCCTCAATCCATCCTCTCCTTCATCCATTTCTCTTCTTCATCCATCCTCTCCTTCATCCATTTCTCTTCTTCATCCATCCATCTCCTTCATCCATCTTCTCCATCCATCTTCTCCATCCATCTTCTCCATCCATCTCCTCCATCCATCTCCTCCATCCATCTTCTCCATCCATCTCCTCCATCCATCTCCTCCATCCATCTCCTCCATCCATCTTCTCCATCCCTTTCCTCCATCCCTTTCCTCCATCCATCTTCTCCATCCATCTTCTCCATCCATCTTCACCATCCATCTTCACCATCCATCCTTTCCTCAACCGCATCCCTATCCTCACCTTCTACTACGTCCTTAACCTTTTCCTCCATTACGTTCCCAATTCCAACTTCCATCACGTCTCCGATTCCATCCAACATCACGTTCTAAATTCCACCATCATTCCTTCCTAAATTTAATCCACGCCCCACGAGCGACTTCTAGGCAGAATCACGCCCGCAGGGTCCCGCCCGATACCACGCGAGCGAGTTTTCACGCTATTCTCATCCGAAGCCTCCCGCTTGATACCACGCGAGCGAGTTTCCACGCTATTCTCGCCCGAAGACTCCCGCTTGATACCACGCGAGCGAGTTTCCACGCTATTCTCGCCCGAAGACTCCCGCTTGATACCACGCGAGCGAGTTTCCACGCAAATCTCGCCCGAAGACTCCCGCTTGATACCCATAAAGCGACTTTTCACGCTATTCTCATCCGAAGACTCCCGCTTGATACCACGCGAGCGAGTTTCCACGCAAATCTCGCCCGAAGACTCCCGCTTGATACCACGCGAGCGACTTTCCACGCTATTCTCGCCCGAAGATTCCCGCTTGATACCCACAAAGCGACTTTCCACGCAAATCTCGCCCGAAGACTCCAGCTTGATACCACGCGAGCGAGTTTCCACGCAAATCTCGCCCGAAGACTCCCGCTTGATACCCACAAAGCGACTTTCCACGCAATTCTCGCCCGAAGACTCCCGCTTGATACCACCGCGAGCGACTTTCCACGCTATTCCCGCCCGAAGACTCCAGCTTGATACCCACAAAGCGACTTTCCACGCTATTCTAGCCCGAAGACTCCCGCTTGATACCACGCGAGCGACTTTCCACGCAATTCCCGCCCGAAGACTCCCGCTTGATACCACGCGAGCGACTTTCCACGCTATTCCCGCCCGAAGACTCCAGCTTGATACCCACAAAGCGAGTTTCCACGCAATTCTCGCCCGAAGACTCCCGCTTGATACCACCGCACAAGATAAGTATGCCGAGATGTTGGCATATTTTGAAATCTATTGATTGCGAAAAATTTTGTACTTTGATGAAAGTTTGCTATATTCGCAAAAGATGAAAGAGGGTTCTCCTCTTCGATTTATTTCCTTTTATTAACATACCGGGCAGCGGGAACAAACCTTACGGGCTGCCAGCGCGCGAGGCAGCAAGATGGGTTTTGTGACCGCACAGGTAACAAAACGACTAAGCGTATGCTTTACGATTTAATTGCGGATTTCTACGAGAAGTCCAGCGACCGCCATCCAAAGTACATTGTATTGATGGGAACTTATAATGAGAATACTTTCGATGAAATGAAAATACTTGGATTCCAAGAAGATTCGGATTCAAATGCCAGTTTTCAGGACTATGTTATGGATGGTGCCGATGAGAATTTCCTTCAAGAATATACTAAGTAACATGAAAAAAATAAGTTGCCTCAGATTAAGAGAAAATTTTCGAGGATAGATCTATTTTCGAAGAAGGAGTGTGCCGGTGGCACATGACTGATGAGAAAAGAGATGTAGACCGAAAAGATTCCTTAAGATGATGCAGGTTATTATTTGAAGGTTACTAAGGACGGTTATCAAAGCGAAATGCTTGATGTCTTATACTCGGATGTGAATTATGAAAAGATACAAGTCCGAGCCTTGGCTGACGAGGCGTTGGATGATGAAGGGCGTCATGCACCTCTCGGAGTGGTGATGGGGGATATGTTTGTCTATTTTACGGAGTCGGATCCGATGACTCCCGTCTGGTTCGTAAAACTGAATCTGGAGTCACCTCTTGACCCTATCCCGGTATTTCAAATCCCGATGAGAACGGTCAAAAGACGCCTGAAGGTCATCACTTTGATGGACGCGATGTCCAAATTGTTGGAAATGAAAGAAGAAAAGCATTGGACAGAGGAACTTCTTAGGGACTTCTTTGCGGCCGGGATTGACGAGGCACTTGAAATCATCACCTATGAGTTTCGAGGTCAAAAGGATATTGACGGAAATCCTGCCATATTGCATCCCCTCACTGTCGGTCTGATGGGGGCAAATGACAATGAGAAAACAGTCGGATTCCTGCACGATTTGATTGAAGACTGTGACTGGAGCATAGAAGACCTTCAAACTGAGGGCTTTCTTGATGAAGTGGTGGAAGCTGTGGATATTTTAACACATCGGAAAGATGAGGACTCGTATGATGAGTACGTCAATAAAATAATACTCTCAGGTAATCGCTTGGCTATTAATGTCAAACTCAATGACCTCCACCACAATCTGCAGCGTGGCAAAGTGTCTTATGAAGCAGCCGTCGCATCAAACGATGCGGCCAAGATCAAAGAGCTAAAACGCATAAACGCCAAGCACGAGAAGGCATTGGAAATGATTAAAAATGCGGGATATGAACAATGATTTTGCAAAGTCCATCCTTGACAACCCTTATAACAGGGTTGAGGATGGCCAGAAGATTGAATTGCTTGATATTCTGTCTAAGTACAGATACCAGCACCAAAACAGACAGCTGACAACCTATGTTGCGTATGCCGAGGATATTGGAATAACCAAGGAGGAAGATCTGGCCTACCAGAACTGGATAAACGACGGCAATCCGACTGGAATTGAGTCCGACGAGCAGTTCTATGAACTTCAGCGGCTGGCTTATGGAAAGACCATTATGGAGTTATGGTGGCTCTGATTTAACTCCTTGAATAATACTCTAATCTTTTAGGGAAAACGTAAAATCTTGATTGATTGAACATTCCGTCAGCCTCATGTCTTTTATATGTGCAAGCGGATGAATCGGATATCCCTTTTTGCTTATCCCCAGACACCAATACTTTGATTCTGGTAGAGGTAATTCCTCTTTTATGGCATCGATAACTTTGGTAAATGAACCATTGTCCTTGCCGTATTTGAACGAATTGCCGAAGCAGAAAAGAACATTACTTATGCGGCCTTTTCGTTCTTGTATAAGGGCTTTGATTTTCTCGACATTATCCTTCGGGAGATCTTGTGGCCCCTCGGAATCCTTTAAACCAGATGGGGTTATCGCAATTTTCGGCGTGAGGTTTACGAAAAGTGCGCTATCATATTTGGTGTCTCCTTCTCCATTGTCAATTACCAAATCGCACACACGACGGATGGTTCGGCCAATATGTTTCTCATCAGGGTCAGTTTTTCCGCCAGGGTTGACCCCTACGACTAGAATCGTGTTCTTGGGATCCTCTGTCTTGGATAACTCAAGATAATAACGATGTTCGCCTTTCTCCCAATCATTGGCAAGGCAGAAAAGACTATCATTGATTTTAACAGGAGGTGTACTCATTGTAATCTTGGTTTTGTGCTTTTCCAAATATAGTGAAAAAATCCATAAGTTATGCCTTAAAATTCGAGAATTGATAAAACTGTAGTGGCTCTTATAGATTCTATGTTTGCAATCGTCTCCTCAGTTACCACGAGCGGTATCAAGCACTCAGCAGGCGGCTTACTTCTGCCGGATTCAATGCCCAGTCGTAGGTGTATGCCTCGTCGGCTCCGACGGCTGACTCTGCTAATTTTAAGTTTTGTCCTTTGGCCTTCAATTCGAGGAGTTCTCCGATTGAAATCTTTTCTTCCAAGCGGCGCAGAAGTGCCTCGATTGATTTGCTGTCGGCATCGTGGACAATTTGAGACGTGAAAGGCATCTCAAGCCAGATGATCTCGCGCTTCGTGATATCCAAGACACCGAATACCAATCCTTTTGACAAGTCTGCCTCGCTGATCCGCACCATGTGCCGGACACATGACGGATCGTATGCTACGCCTGTTTTTTTAGAGATTTTCATTGGACAGACTGAATCCATCCAGCCGACGACTAGGTTAGGGGAGAGTGCACCGCAAGAGTAGGCATTGCATGTGAAAGTCACATAATTGGCGCCTTCCGCCTCCAGTTCAGGAAGAGAAAGGTCAATGTATTCAGCAGTGCCGACCATTTCCGGAATCTCCCGAATGTCTCCGGAGTGCTTTGCTCCATGGCAGGTAAGATTCCCGAAATAGCAATAATCCGTTTTTCCCTCCGGCAATGCTATCCGGCAACTCAAATCCATGTCGAGAGGCTGGGCATGCAATCCTTTTCCCCACTGGAGGAACAGACGTACAGTTTCCCCGTCTACAGGAAAACGGGTCCCCATCAAGGCGCAGGATGCGTCTTGAACAGTCGATGTGCGGTCACACTTACAGGAATATTGTAAAGAGTCGGATCAATGTAGATGGTCTTGGCTTCAGTCTTCAGGGAAGCGAAACGGCGTTCCATAGAAGACTTGTAGATTTCATTGACACTCTTGACCATCTCCTTCCTGGACTCGTCATTGTACAGGTCGAGCAGCTTGTTCGCATTGATCCGGCATGTTACCCCTGTGATCGGGCGCGCAACTCGTGGTGCCTTTTTATCAAAATAGGTCTCGGCCGCATTGCCTAATGACAACAACAGCCGCGCAGGGAGTTTGTCGGCGATTTCGTCGAAAGCAGCCAATGTCTTGTCGCTGCCAAAACGAAGCATTGTTGCGAACAGACAACGTGCAAACGCTCCGGGCCGTTCCTTAAGCAGTGCAAGGGTCTTGTCTACATCATTCTCGGAACGAGCCTTGTCCACACGGCCTTGCCAGGTAGAATAGTCCTGCTTGTAGAAGACATCAAGAATCTCAGCCAGATGCTCCATGCCCAGTTTGCGTGAATACTCACCTAAACGGAGAGCACGGATCATACGTACCCACATGCCGCGTTTCGGATTCATGTTCTCAGCTGCCTGTGCTGCCGTCATCGGTATGGCATTAAGCCATTTGGCAACACGAAAACAAACTTTGCGGTCATATTTTTGAGCTTCAGATTCTGGGTCATCTCCCCGGCAGCATCCACACACCTATCAAGTGGCCCCGTACGGTTCAGGCAGATATCCAGATGATGCGTTCAGATAAATTGGGTTACAATGCTCCTATTGAGGTTTATGACCACAAGTATTACCGGTATACAGATCCGGATTACAGCATAACGGACATGCCGTTGTCCCAGAATGACTATGAGGTTATGCAGGAAGCGGTCGACATGCTTCGCCAGTTGCAGGATTTTGACCAATTCTCAGAAATGAGCGATGTCGTAAGCCGTCTCCAGGACAAGTTGGCCGTTACGAAGAACAACCGCAGACCCATCGTGCATTTTGACAATGTGCCGGACTTGAAAGGGCTGAAACTGCTTAATCCATTGTACAACTACATTGCCCATAAGCAGACACTCCGGATATCGTATCAGTCTTTTTCTGCGCGAGAGCCCCAGGAATACATATTGTGCCCATATCTACTGAAGGAATTCCGTAACCGCTGGTTCCTCTTCGGCAGTCGTGCGGCAGATCTTGTCCTGTTCAATCTCGCTCTTGACAGAATAGTAAGCATTGAACCTGCAGACATCCCTTTCCGGGAGAATCCGGATTTCGATTCTGAGCATTTCTTTGACGATGTGATTGGGGTGAGCAAGAATATGAAGGATTCCCCGCGGAAGGTAAGGTTCCGGGTGACGCGCGAGCAGAGCCGATATATCAGCACGAAGCCTGTCCATCCGTTGCAGAAACTTCTGGAGATGAATGAAGAGGAAGGCAGCTGTATCTTTCAGATTGAGGTCGTGATCAATGTTGAAATGTACTCGGTGTTCATGAGTTACGGCCTAGGTGTCAAGATCATCTATCCAAGGCAAGCCGTCAATTATATGAGGAATAAATTACATGAAGCAGCCACCCTGTATGATTAGTTCGTCGGAAGTCATTGAGATATGGAAGGTGTCTATGCCGTTGGGAATTACTATTTTTGAGTAGGTCACAGGTTTTGACTTTTTTCATATTTTAGCAATGATGGCATCGCGGATTCCCCACGAGCGACTTCTAGGCAGAATCACGCCCGCAGGGTCCCGCCCGATACCATGCGAGCGACTTTTCTCTCAATTCTCGCCCGAAGACTCCCGCTTGATACCCACAAAGCGACTTTCCACGCTATTCTCGCCCGAAGACTCCCAAGTGATACCCTTAAAGCGACTTTTCACGCAATTCCCGCCCGAAGCCTCCCGCTTGATACCCACAAAGCGACTTTTCACGCAATTCCCGTCCGAAGACTCCCGCTTGATACCCACAAAGCGACTTTTCACGCAATTCCCGCCCGAAGCCTCCCGCTTGATACCCATAAAGCGAGTTTCCACGCAATTCCCGCCCGAAGACTCCCGAGCGATACTCTGCAAGCTATAAAGCGAAAAACAAAGCATAATGGAATGGGTACTAGAAAATGGATCTGAGATGCTTGTGAATCCGTCGAAGAATTATAGACTCCTATGGTGACCTCGTTGCAGACGTGAGTTTAACATTAAATTGTATAATTAATCCATAGTTCTTATTGTAATAAGT
>ERZ825137.784-NODE-784-length-43764-cov-3.974673_pt1 | contig 43764 bp, 25 predicted proteins | sample MGYA00519873_ERZ825137 | MGnify/ENA primary metagenome ERZ825137 (study PRJEB31778, sample SAMEA3449190) | human gut metagenome | biome: human gut; feature: human-associated habitat; material: faeces | place: United Kingdom | collected 2010/2012 ...
ACCTAATTTTCATAGGATAAAGTGGCACTTTTTATCTATTTAGTTAGAATCTATAACTTTAGCTCATTCATTTTTGACTTTTTGGATAGCTCCTTTTCTTGTAAGTCCAACTTGAGAGATATGGATTAATGAACTTTGTTTTCAACTAATTGGGTATCAGTGTTTCGAATATATTCTAAACTGATGTTATCATCAACATTCTTTTCCAGACTGACAGGCTGTTTGTCATCAATGTTGAGTTTGGTATTAGTCAAGTTAAAATTCCGCGTTAAGGAAATCTTTCCTGCCCGTTTAGCCTGAGTTTCTATATCATAAAGATAGAAGTTCTCGAGTCGGAGAGAATCATTCCATCCCGAAGCATGTATAAATTCTTCCACATCGGCTGCTTTTACCTGCGATAAGTAGATATTACGGAAGTGAGGATATCCTTTTTCAGGCGGGTCGACCGGAGTAAGCATTACTTTCCAATGCTCGGGTATTTCGTCGTACTTGTAAGCTTCCGGCAGTTTGCTGTAACTATATGACGGATTCCAGTTCAGGTCGGCTGACAAGACATTTCGGTTTCCCGTAGCCTCAACGCGGGTTACATAGATATTTTCAATGGTTCCTCCACGTGTCATGGCGCTTTTCAACCGCAATACCGTAGAAGTGCCTTCCGCTTTCAGGTCATATCCCAAGACATTGCGTATGCTACCGGCGGTTTCGCTACCGCAGACAATAAGTCCTCCTCCTTTGCGGGCGGTACAGTTTCTGATCACCACATTCTCAGTGGGTCGGTTTACCCGTAACCCATCGGCATCTCTTCCGGCTTTGATGCAGATGTTATCGTCATTACAGTCTACCAGACAGTTCTCTATCAATATATTGGTCGACGAGTCGATATCTATTCCGTCTGTGCTGGGGCCGTGTCCGCCTACATTATTATTAATTACCAGGCCATCAACGGTGCAATGGTCGGAGTAAAGAATCTGGCATCCCCAGAGTCCGGTACGCATCAGCGTGAAATCACTCAGTGAAATATCTGTGCTGCGTTCTACGAGAATACCGCGTACTCGCTTACAGTCATAATCCACAATCCATCGCAGTCCTTTCGCCTCATATTCTTTCCGCATGTTCCAATATCTGTCCCAAAAATCATTCCCCCGGCAATCGATAGTTCCTTTTCCACTTATGGAAGCGTTCTTTTCGTTGACAACATTTATGACAGCCGCCGGCCATACCATTTCTATGCCTGCAATGCGTGAACGGAATTCCGGATAGTTATGGATATCGGTGCTGGCAAGCAAGGTGACTCCTTTGTCTATTTTAAAATTAACTCCGCTTTTAACAAATAAGGCTCCGGTTTGATAGTATCCCGGTTCTAATGTAACCGTGCCTCCGCCGGCAGCGGCGCAATGATCGATGGCCTTTTGGATCGCATCCGTACTTAGTATGGAACTGTCGGCTACCGCTCCGAAGGAGTTAGCGGATACAGCTACTTTATTGTTCGGTTCGTAGCGGTTGCCTACACTGTCGGCCCACGATAAGTCCGGGTGTTGCGGAACTACTCCCCATTCAAAACCGGTTTCTTTCGGTTGCGGGGAATGGCAGGCGGAAAGTTGTGCTCCTGCCATGAATAAAAGAATAATTTTCTTTAAGTTCATATTGTTTCTTTTTTAATTGTCCGTCAGATGGTTACTATTCGGTTTATATAATCCTGTTTGTGTAACCTGATTATTTTGTTTCTTCCTGTTTTTTAATTTCCATCCGGTTTTTCAATTTCGGTAAACGGAGAAGGATTCCAGTGAAACTCCGCCGGGTTATCCGGATGAGCCGGATTGAATGCCGGATAAGGTCTTAAATAGCAGGTTAGTTCCGGAACGGCCTTTTTTATTTCTTCTATTACACATTTGGCTATCTCGTAAGCCCCGAACGTATTGAAGTGTGTATTGTCTTCCAATGCTTGGGTTTGTCCCGGATAAGTTCCTGCCGGATAATGTACGAATGCCTTTCGGGATTCTTTTTCGCCCATTGCTTCATATAAGACTTTTGTAATTTCTTGTAAATCTATAAGAGGCACGTTCTCTCGGGCGGCAATTTCGCGTATGGCTGCCGGATAGTTTTCATGGGTATCTAAGATTGTTTTATTATCGGGACTCCAATGGCGTCTGCGGGTAGGAGTAACTAATACAGGATGGGCACCTTTGGCACGCGCTTCGTCGATGTATTGCTTTATAGAGTAAGCGAAAGAGTAGTACGCTCCTTTTCCCGGACCTGTTTGTTTCTGGTCGTTATGCCCGAATTCCACGAACAGGTAATCTCCTTTTTTCATTTGCGATAGAGCTTTTTTAAGTCGTCCGGCTCCGATAAATGTATTGGCGGATTCGCCGGATTCCGCATAGTTAGCTATGCATACGCTGTCGTTAAAGAAGCGTGTAATCATTTGTCCCCAACTCGCCCACGGCTCATTATCCTGATCCACTACAGTAGAGTTGCCGCATAAAAAGAGGGTAGGTATGTTGTCCGTACGTTCGATAATAAGTTCGGCTAATTGAGGCGCGTCGCCATTGATTTCAATCGTCAGTTTATCGTCCCAGTTTAATTTGCTTAGCTCGCGTTTTTTTATGCGTACTTTCTCTTTCTCCGAAATCTGCGGGTTTCGTTTGTTAATAACGAAAGAGCAAGACTTATATTCTCCTTTCTTAGTCTTGATGTTTTCGAAGAACAGACGTCTCGATTCTCCCCGTACCGTTGTTGCGGCAGCTGTTTTTGCGCTTCCCACTAAGGCGATAACGTGGTAATTGCCGTCGGGAACTGTTACGGAAAAGTAAAATGGCCGGGTATTCTTGCCGTCGGGTGCCGGCAACAGATCGTAACCATATCCGGTTTGCTGATTAAACATGTTATCGGCATTTATTTTGATATATCCCTCTTTGACTTTCTTTCCGGAGGAAAAATCAAACTTGTAATTCTGGGCTGAGGCAGTGAGCATTCCTGACATAGCCAGAGTAATTACGGATAAAAAAAGATGTTTCATGATGTTTGTATCTTCTATTAATTTATTTTTTGTTTTTTAGCTGTATCGGTTTGCAGCTCCGGTTGAAAATCGAGATAAATAGGAAATGTGCCGGCACTGCTAAAATTCGGTTGCTAAAGTAGAATGTTTATATGGTTTATAACATGGTGAAATAAACGGAAACATAGAATAATTATCTAAAAGCGTAGATAACTTTCTTTTTCTCGTTTTTAAAGTGAAATTTATCACGATTTGGTGTACTGACATTTCGTTAGTTTCTTTTGTTACGGAGATTCTGCCCACAACCGGTATCACATGGGTATGTTAAAGCCTGCGAACAGCTTTCGTTCTTTCATCCTTTTGTGGAGAATTTCATAGAAAGCAAAGTTAATCGTACTGTTTGGCATAAACCATGCAATATTGTTCGGAAGTATGGAATTTTCGACTTTTTTCGGTGCAGATAAAAAAATGGCGGAAATCGGATCATCCAAACTAAAAAGTTACACGTTTATAAGTCCATGAATTTATCAATATTTCCATGTACTCCTATTATGGTGCTTTTAAGGAATACCTTATCTTTGCGAAGATAAAATAGAGCAGAGTACAGTATTCATTCAATAATATTTATACCGGTGTATACTTATTGTTTTCAGATGATTAACCGATTTACTTTTTATTTTTTATGATAATGCCTTTGGGTGCTTTAATGGTGGTTGTGACTTTTCCATTTGTATCTTTTACATGTTTCACGTAAACTATTCCCAACGGTGTAGGGAATGTGCCTTCCGCCCAAGTTAAATCGCATAAATTCGGAGTGATGCGAAGTACTTTGCATCCCGGTTCCAATATTTCTATTCCTAGAATATGCCGCGTTATCCAAGGAGTAGGTCCTGATGCCCAGCCATGACAAAGGCTATGCCGATAACTCGGATAGCAATAATCACCGAAATCTCCGTGTATGTCGTCTTTTCCTTTAGGGGTGAATTCATCGAGACGTCCGGCATTGTGTGCCCAGTCCAGATTGAAATCTTCCCAAAAGGTTGTGGCGCCTAAGTCGAGCATACCACCCCAAAATTGACGAATGATATCAATCGCTTGTTGGTATTCTTGCCCTTTAGCTAAAGCTTCTAACATATAATATCCGTAAAAAGTGGAAAAACCTCTGGCTCCTCCGACGGAGATAATTTTCTCGCATGCTTCACGGGCATCCATTAATCCGGCAATAGTCATTAAAGCCGCCGCTTGTTTCAGGTTATTAGGTTGCTTTATTATCTTTTGGATGCGTCGGATTATATCTCGACTTCTTGCGGCATGCTCTTTTTCACCCAAAACATTGCATAATTGTTCTGCATCGTTAAGCGCCCAACAAAGCAAAGCGCGGTAGCCAGCTTCTACTCCGGCTTTGTTAGGAGTAGAAGGCCAGTCAAGGAAACGCCATTTAGCTAAATTTTCATTTCCGTTTTCATCCACACATTCGTTTATACGGTCTATTACGCCGGTAATATAGTTGCGGTGTCGGCGTAAAAAGTCAAGGTTACCGTTGTGCATAAACCACTCATATTGTATAATAAGATACCACATGGAGTAAGAACTCATATTATTTAGCCATTTAGGAAGTGGAAATTGTTTGCAGGCTAAATCAATACTTTTTTCCACCACTTCGTTGTTTCCGAACACCGTTTGAATGGTGGCTACTTCGGGATGCATATCTCCCAACCAGATAAGGCGATCCCGTTTTATTCCATCCCATAAGAATTCCTGCATATTCAAGTGTACGGTGTAAGCTCCTGTCATCCATATTTCGTTTAAACGCTTGTCGTTGCAGCGGAATGAACCCAAGTAAGGAATGTTTCGGTAACGCAATATGGCGGAAGCCTCTTTTATGCGTACATCTACATCCGGTTGGAGTATATCGATACGGACAAAACGGAAACCGGTATGTCCGATTTCGATTTGTCCTTCTCTCGGTATATTGATCACCATGTCGCGTATGGCATGATCGTTGGTCGAGTATTTCTTGTTCTGTTTTTCCGATAGCAGAGAGCTACATGTTTCGCCTACCGATTCTCCGAACCGGATACGTACCGGAGTTCCTCCTCTTTGGTTCGAAGAACCTAGGATAAGTTTTAATCCTCCGTGCAATTCTTTTCCGTAATCCAGAATGACAGAGGCGGTATCTTGTTTGCCGGAACGTAACGTACAGGTATTCACTTTAGACATCTCCGATTGACCGTCGCTTATCCGTAATAGGACTTCAACGTTTTTTACTTGTTTTTCATTGCTTATCCATACAATGCGTCGCGGGGCGATGTATGCTTGCGACAATTCGTCGGGGCGTATGTTCGTTGTATCGTCGGCAAATACAGGCGGCAGTTGGTTTTGTGCTACGGTAAGGGTTACCGTCATACAAATGGATATTGTGAGGAGAACGTTTTTTATTTTCATAGTATTTATATTATTCATATAATGAAGCAAAAATAACAAATATTCTGTTCCGGAACAATGGTTAAATAGGCGAATACATGGATTTTTTATCCGTTTAATGTCCATGTTCATTCTCTGAAAGTGAATATGTCTAGGTAAATGTCAAAAATTACATGGTTGGGAAATAAAACAAAATATATCTTTGCCGTACCGACTTAATAGATTCGATTATGAAAAACCAAAATAAGATGAGAACCATGAAGAAACTGCGACTTACATTCGTATCCGGCTTATTTTTATGTTTGTTAACCACATCATTCGTTTCTGCACAAAACAAGTATGAAACTGTGAAAGTGAAAGCGCCTTTTTCCATGCAACCGATAAAAGTGTTTGTCTATCCCGACAAAGATTTTCCTATAACAGACTTTGGAGCTGTCCCGGGAGGAGATACGGATAATACGAAAGCCATTGCCGCTGCGATAGAAGCTTGTAATCAAGCGGGAGGCGGACGTGTAGTAGTGCCTGATGGAATCTGGCTTACGGGACCGGTACATTTTAAAAGTAATGTAAATCTGCACCTGGAGGAGAATGCGGTGTTAAGTTTTACGGATAATCCTTCCGCTTATCTTCCGGCAGTTATGACTTCGTGGGAAGGTTTGGAATGTTACAACTATTCTCCGTTGCTATATGCTTTCGAGTGTGAGAATGTGGCGATAACCGGTAAGGGAACATTAAAACCTAAGATGAATACCTGGAAAGTTTGGTTCAAACGTCCTCAACCTCATTTGAATGCTTTGAAAGAACTTTATACCAAAGCTTCTACTGATGTGCCTGTTGTTGAACGGCAGATGGCGGAAGGTGAAAATCATTTGCGGCCGCACTTGATTCATTTCAATCGTTGCAAGAATGTATTGCTGGACGGGTTTAAAATCCGGGAAAGTCCTTTTTGGACAATTCATATTTACATGTGTGACGGAGGTATTGCCCGCAATTTGGATGTACGAGCGCACGGACATAACAACGATGGAATTGATTTGGAGATGACCCGTAATTTTCTGGTAGAAGATTGCGTATTCGATCAGGGTGATGATGCTGTTGTAATTAAAGCCGGACGGAATCAGGATGCCTGGCGATTGGATACACCTTGCGAGAACATTGTTATTCGTCATTGCAAGATACTGAAAGGACACACATTGTTAGGAATCGGAAGTGAAATCTCCGGTGGCATTCGGAATGTTTATATGCACGATTGTACGGCTCCCAATTCGGTGATGCGTCTGTTTTTTGTAAAGACCAATCATCGCCGAGGTGGCTTTATCGAAAATATTTATATGAAAAACGTTACTTCCGGCAGTGCACAGCGAGTGCTTGAGATTGATACGGAAGTCCTTTACCAATGGAAAGATCTGGTTCCTACTTACGAAGAGCGAATCACGCGTATCAACGGCATCCATATGGAAAATGTTACTTGCGATTCGGCAGATGCTATTTATGAATTGAAAGGATGTGAAAAACTGCCGGTAAAGAATGTTTCAATAAAAAATGTACAGGTTGGTACGGTGAAGAAATTTGTAAAGCGGGTTAGTCATGTGGAAAATGTAACGGAGAAGAAAGTTCGTTATCAGAAACTGGAACAACAAGAAAAATAACTCCTGAACGAAGCGGTAATTCCTTTAACTACTGATAAATGGAACTTTCGAAATTTGAAAACCTGATTTGATTATGAGAAATTTGTATATATTCTTGGTGTTTTTGTGCGGTTTGTTTGTTTCGGTTTCCGGAAACGGGCAACCGGTACATGTTCTCCTCACAGCCGGACAGTCGAATACCGACGGCCGTACTTCGAATCTTGATTTGCCGGAGGATATCAAAGCAATGTCATCGGATACGGTTTCGTATTCCGAAGGTGCTTACCGATATTGCCGTATTGCGCAAAATGACGCAACCGGTACGTTTGTTCCTTTCTGGCCTCGTGCTGTCCGAGAAGGCGAAAATAATTTATGGGCTTATGATGCGGTGGTTTATTACCAATTGGAGCAAATGCTTAAAGAAGAGTTTTACGTCATTAAATGGGCGGTAGGCGGCACTTCCATAGCTTTTGGTCATAATTCGCCGAAAGGTCGTTATTGGTCGGCAGATCCGGAATGGCTGGCGCAAACTAGCGCTACCTCCGAAGGAGGGAATTCTTTGTTATTGTCTTTTATCCGAGAGATAGATGCCTGCATCGATCAAACTCTTTCCCAATTGAAGGGGGGCTATCAGATTGATGCGTTTCTTTGGCACCAGGGAGAGAGCGATTATCGTCATGGTAAAGCTTATTATGGAAACTTAAAAGCGGTTGTTGCTTATGTGCGTGCTCATCTGACTAAGAAAACAGGTAAAGATTATTCGAGATTGCCTTTTATCTTCGGAACTGTATCCAAGGCTAATAAGTGTTATAATAGCGAAGTGGAAGCGGGGATGAAACGTTTGGCAGAAGAAGATGCAAACGTGTATTTGATAGATATGTCCGAAGGTGAGTTACAAAATGACCGACTTCATTTTACCGCTAAGTCGGCCGAGTATTTGGGGAAACAGATGTTTAACAGGTTGGCAGGAATTATTACTGCAGAATCGATAAACAGCTATAAGAAATTGGCAAAGAACAATGAATTGGCGGGCAAACGTTTCGGCATTATAGGTGACAGTTATGTAAGAAACCATAAAGAACCCGTGGAAAGAACATGGCATTATAAGTTCGCCGAAAAACATGGTATGCGATACTTCAATTATGGGAAAAACGGTAGTAGCATTGCTTATTCCAGCCCGCGTTGGGGCGAAGCCATGTATCTGCGTTTCAAAGAGATGGCGGACAGTTTGGATTATGTAGTAGTGGTTGGCGGTCATAATGATTCCTATAAGTTGGATTCCATTGGAGGCATAGATGTATTCAAAGAACGTCTGGCTATTTTGTGCGAAGGGCTGCTCGATAAATATCCTACGGCTAAGATTTTCTTTTTTACTCGATGGAACACCAAGAATTTTCATGGAAGCGATGCCGAGAAGGTGGTAGATGCGATGTTGGAAGTCTGTGGCAATTATAATATTCCCGTATTCGACAGCGCCCGGAAAGGAGGTATTTATGTAAGCAGCGATGCTTTCCGGAAGGTTTATTTCCAGCGGAGTAAGAATAATACGGATACGGCACATCTGAACGAAAAGGGGCACGATCGTTTTCTCAGAGTCGCGGAACATTTCCTTTTGCAATATTAATTCTTTATATGAATGAAGCTTGTATGAGGCTTGCTATGGAAAAAAAAGTGATAAATATTACGTTCGATAAGTATCTTTTGAGAGCGATGTGATGGCTTTTTATTAAATTTTACTTGTCGGGATTGGAAAGAAACCGTTTCTTTGCGGAATGGTTGAGCGACCACTCGAATTATAAAGAAATATACATACGTTTAAACAATTACGAATATGAGAAAATGCTATGTTCTTCTGCTGTTGGTTCTATGCGCCGGCTTTTGTATGGCGCAAAGCCGTAAGTCGGTTTCTATTTTAGGAGATTCTTATTCTACTTTCGAAGGCTATTTACAGCCCGATACGAATTATGTATGGTATAATATTGTTCCTAAGCGCAAAACGGATGTTACTTCCGTAAAGCAGACCTGGTGGCATAAGTTCATCAAGGAAAACGGTTATCGACTTTGTGTGAATAATTCTTTTTCCGGTTCTACAATTTGTCATACCGGCTATCGTGAAGCCGATTATTCCGACCGTTCGTTCATTACCCGTATGGATAAATTAGGATGTCCCGACATTATCTTTATTTTCGGCGCTACCAATGACAGTTGGGCGGGTGTTCCTCTGGGCGAGTATCGGTATGCCGATTGGACAAAAGCCGATTTATACCGTTTCCGTCCGGGAATGGCTTACATGCTTGAACAAATGATAGAACGCTATCCGAATGTGGAACTCTATTTTTTGCTTAATTCCGGTTTGAAAGAGGAGATAAACGAATCGGTACGTACAATCTGTAAATACTATGGGGTAGATTGTATCGAGTTACAGGATATCGATACGTTAAGTGGTCATCCTTCTGTGAAAGGAATGGAACAAATATGCGAACAAATCAAACAGTTTATAAAGAATAAAGCGGAAACAAAGTAAATATTAAGTATAAACGCTCCTTAAGTCGGGGAGCATAATTATAAGCTATTACGTATGAAGAACAAATGGATTAGTTTAATTACGCTATTAACATTTCTATTGGGAGGGGGTACGGCTCTACAGGCGCAGGCTCCCCATCCCGAGCGGATTTATTTGTCGGGAACCGGTATCGATAATACCAAAACATGGGAATTTTTCTGTTCCGGCGGACAAAACAGTGGCAAATGGAAAAAGATTGAAGTGCCATGCAATTGGGAATTGCAAGGATTCGGCGATTACACTTACGGCCGATGGTATACCGTAAAAGGCGCAAAGCCGAGTGATGAAACCGGTATTTACCGTTATAAGTTCCAGGCTCCCAAAACGGAGACCGGAGAAAGAGTCAGATTATTTTTTGACGGAGTGATGACCGATACCGAAGTCTTCATTAACGGGGTATCGGCAGGGGAGATGCATCAGGGAGGTTTTTACCGTTTCAGTTATGATATTACCGATTTGTTGAAACCGGGTAAAAAGAACCTTCTCGAAGTCAAAGTAGCAAAAGAGTCTTCCAATAAAACAGTCAATGCCGCCGAACGTAAGGCGGACTGGTGGTTGTTCGGAGGCATATATCGTCCCGTATGGCTGGAAGTGTTGCCGGCTGTCCATATGCGCCATTTTATACTTCATGCCGACCAAAATGGAAAGTTCCGGGCTGTGGTTGAAATGGAGGGCGATGCTAAAGGTTATGAATTAGCGGCTTCCGTCTGTTCTTTAAAAGAAGGGAAAGCCATATATACCGTTAATCATAAGAATACCCTCCTTTATAAAATAGCGGATTCCGGAAAGGAATATACCCTGCAAGGAGAGTGGAGCGGTGTTTTGCCGTGGTCTACAGAGGACCCTAATCTTTATGTCGTTACCTTGGAACTGAGAGATCCGGAAGGTAAAGTCGTTCAGACGCGTGAGGAACGTATCGGTTTCCGCACCGTCGAGTTTTTCCCGCAAGACGGGGTTTATCTGAATGGAACCAAACTAGTGGTAAAAGGAATCAACCGCCACTCCTTTTCGGTAGACGGCGGACGCGCTACAAGTGCGGCGATGAGCCTTCAGGATGCTTTGCTGGTAAAAGAAATGAATATGAACGCTGTCCGTTCCCATTATCCGCCCGACGAACATTTTCTGGATATGTGCGATTCCTTAGGTATTGTTTATATCGACGAGTTGGCGGGCTGGCATGGAAGATACGATACGAAAACGGGTGCCAAATTGGTGAAAGAGATGATAGAACGCGATGTAAACCATCCTTCCGTCATTATTTGGAGCAATGGTAACGAAGGAGGATGGAATTATAATCTCGACACGTTGTTTGCCAAATATGATAAGTTGCAAAAAAGACACGTTATCCATCCGTGGGCGGATTTCAACGATTTGGATACACATCATTATCCTGCTTATCTTACCGGTGTAGCACGCTTTACCAATGGCTACAAAGTGTTTATGCCTACGGAGTTCATGCATGCCATGTACGATCAGGGAGGCGGTGCCGGTTTACGTGATTTTTGGGATCGTTGGTGCACCAATCCGCTCTTTGCCGGAGGCTTTATATGGGTGTTCTGTGATGAGGCTCCGAAACGTTCCGATAAAGGGGGCATTCTCGATTCCGACAAATCTAATGCGCCGGATGGAGTGGTAGGCCCGCGCAGGGAAAAAGAAGGCAGTTATTATGCCATTCGTGCGCAATGGTCACCCATTCAGTTGAAACCGTTGCTTATTACCGAACATTTCGACGGCAGTTTCTTAGTGACGAACGAGTATCTTTATACTTGTCTTGATAAATGCCGCATGACTTATAAGGTGAAGGCTTGCGATATTCCTTTGAAACATGTCGCTGAAAATAACCGTATTCTGGCGGAAGGTGACGTACGCCTGCCCGCTATAGCGCCGGGAGAAACCGGCAAAGCCCGTTTTGCGCTCCCGGATGCTTTCCGTGAAGGCGATGTGCTGGAACTCGAAGCTTTTGATAAAGAAGGGAAAAGTATCTGTACATGGACTTATCCGATTCGTTTGGCAAAGCAGTATTTTGAATCGCAAATGGCCCGGGTGCCCATGACCTTGGAAATGGTGCGACCGGCTACGGCCACCCGTACGGACGAAACTATCGAGTTGAAAAGCCGTGACGTGACGGTTACTTTCGATGCGGCTACCGGAATGTTACGCGGTATCCGGTCGAAAGAAACCGACATACCGTTTAAAAACGGCCCCGTTGCAGTAGGGATGGAGATACGTTATCAGCCGGCTTCCAGTTCGGTTCGTAATGAAGGAAGCGACGCCGTATTTTGTGCCCGGTACAAAGGAGGAGCCGATTCTATTGTATGGCGTCTGACCAATCGGGGCTTGCTCTATATGGATGCCGTATTGTTAAACCGTGCTTCCGGAGGCGGCGGATTTGATGATGCTTTCATGGACAGTCGGATTTTTAACCTGGGTTTGACCTTTTCTTATCCCGAGCAAAATTGTTCCGGCATGAAATGGATGGGACGCGGCCCCTACCGTGTCTGGAAGAATCGTATTCCGGGAACGAATTATGGCGTATGGCACAAGGCTTATAATAACACCATAACCGGCGAAAGTTACGAGAATCTGATTTATCCCGAATTCAAGGGCTATCATGCTAACCTGTATTGGGCCACGTTGGAAAGCGAGACCACTCCTTTTACGGTTTATGCCCGTACCGACGGCGTTTTCTTCCGTGTGTTTACTCCGGAAGAACCTAAAGGACGGGTATCGGCAACCATGCCCAAGTTCCCGGAAGGCGATTTGTCGTTCTTATTGGATATTCCGGCCATCTGTTCGTTCAAGCCTATTGAGCAGCAGGGACCCAACAGCCAGCCGGGGAATATACGTATCAAATCGGGGGATGAAGGTTTGAAGCTTAATCTGGTGTTCGATTTTTGTCAAAAGGATAAAGAAGGTAGCCGGTCATCCGGAAAGTAGTATCTCCTTTACCTTTACAACATTCAATTCCTAAAATCAATAACTTTAAAATGTAAATAGAAATATGAAACACAGACAACCGTTTATTTATCTAGTGTTAAGTGTGCTTCTGCTTTCCTCGGGTACCTCTTTGTTTGCCCGTAAGCCGGAAAAGAAAGAAGTACTGAAAGCCCTCAGACTGGCAAATGATTATTTCATGACGAAATGGAGCGACCCGGGACAATCCATACCCTATCCGTCGCGCAACAAGCATTACGAGTCTAACCTTTGGACACGCGGATACTATTACGAAGGCTTGCTGGAACTATGGAAAATAGACCCGCAGCAGCGCTATCTGGATTATGCGTTGGAATGGGGCAACAAACATAACTGGCAACTTCGCGGGGCTAAAAAAGATAAAGTGGTACGTAATGCCGATAACCAGTGTGCGGGACAAGCCTATCTTTTCCTGTATCAGTTAGATCCTAAAAAGCCGGAGCATTATATCAAAGCGATAAAGGAGGCAATCGATGCGATGATGGCAACCGACAAGATTGATGACTGGCATTGGATTGACGCCGTGCAGATGGCCATGCCTCTATTTGCCCAGCTCGGAAACATCACCGGCGATGCGGCTTACTATAACCGGGCATATGATATGTACAATTATACCAAACTGAAGCATGGGGCGAAGGGACTTTACAATCCCGAAGATCGCCTTTGGTGGCGGGATGCCGACTTCGATCCTCCCTATAAAGAACCGAATGGAGAGGATTGTTACTGGGCGCGCGGCAATGGCTGGATTGTGGTGGCTATGGCGCGTATGCTTGATTTGCTTCCCCCAAATGAACCTCATCGTAAGGAATATGCCGCTATGTTGACGGATATGTGCCGGGCTTTGAAACCTTTGCAGCGGGAAGACGGATTTTGGAATGTCAGTCTGCACGACCCGAATAATTACGGTGGAAAAGAACTTACCGGGACGGCTATGTTTGTGTATGGCATGGCTTACGGAGTGAATCACGGGCTACTGAATAAGAAAGAATTTGCACCGGTTGTCTATAAAGCCTGGAATGCAATGGTGAAAGATTGCCTTCACCCGAACGGCTTTTTGGGTTATGTACAGGGTACAGGAAAAGAACCTAAAGAAGCGCAGCCTGTGACATATGACCGTGAGCCGGATTTCGATGATTTCGGTTTGGGAGCATTCCTTATGGCAGGCGCCGAGGTGTATAAGATGAAATAACTTCCCAACGGCTTAGAGGATGGAGTGAGTTGTTTTGTGGAATCCATTTATTGCTTTTATATATGAAAAAGAATCTTTTTACTTTTCTTGTGGGAATATGTTTTCCTTGTTTCCTTTTGGCAAAAGTAACGTTGGGTGGCAACGGCTCGCTGACGGTTTCGCTGGAAACCGGTGATGAAGCGGTTGTGCGTACAGCGTTGGATATTTTCAGCAAAGATTACCGGGCTGTATTCGGTAGGGAAGTGGTAGAAGCGGAAGAAGCTACCGTTTATGTAGGAACTATCGGACTGAACAGTGTAGCGGAAAAACGTTTGGGAGCAGATGCGGTAAGCTTATTGCGTCCGCATGCCGAAGGGTTTCTGATAGAAGTAAAAGGAGATAAGCTTTATATTTTGGGAAGCGATAAACGCGGTACGGCTTACGGATTGCTTGAGTTGTCGCGGCTGATAGGAGTCTCTCCCTGGGAATGGTGGGCGGATTCGCCGATTGAAAAGCGGGAGACATTGACATTAAACGAGGGCTTCCGCCGAATGGAATACCCTTCGGTGGCGCATCGGGGTATCTTTTTGAATGATGAAGATTTTGCCTTGATGCCTTGGAGTAGCCGGACATACGAACCATCGGATGTAAAAGGAACCATCGGACCGAAAACTCACGCTCGTATATTCGAATTGTTGTTGCGCCTGCGTGCCAATACGTTCTGGCCTGCCATGCACGCATGTTCGGTAGCCTTCTATCTCACTCCGGGAAATAAAGAAACGGCAGATAAATATGGAATCTATATCGGTACTTCGCATTGCGAACCGATGATGAGGAATACAAATGCGGAATGGGGAAAAGCGGGAACCGGAGCGTACGATTATGTGCACAATCGTGAAAATGTGCTCAAATTCTGGGACGAACGGGTAAGGCAATTGGCGGGTTCCGATAATATCTACACGTTAGGTATACGCGGCGTACACGATGGCAGGATGCAGGGAGCCAAAACCGTGGCTGAGCAAAAAGCGGCGTTGACGAATATCTTGAAAGACCAGCGCCGGATACTTGCCGAGCGCGTGAATCCGGATGTGACAAAAGTGCCGCAGGTTTTTATTCCTTATAAAGAAGTATTGGATGTGTATCATGCGGGACTGGAAGTACCCGAGGACGTGACACTGATGTGGTGCGATGACAATTACGGTTATATCCGCCGTTTTCCCACGCCTCAGGAACGGGCGCGTAAAGGGGGTAACGGTGTATATTACCATATCTCTTATTGGGGACGTCCGCACGATTATCTCTGGTTGGCGACCAACCATCCGGCGCAACTTTATACGCAGATGAAGCTGGCATACGACAAAGGAGCGAAAGACCTGTGGATTCTGAATGTAGGCGACATCAAGCCGGCTGAATATTTAACCGAACTGTTTCTGGACATGGCATGGAATATCCATGCGATAGAAGATAATATTTCCGGATTGGAAAAGCATCTTCGCCATTGGCTGGAGCGGGAGTTCGGCAAGAAATATGCGGGAGAGCTCCTTGCGGTGATGAACGAATATTACAGGTTGGCTTATATACGTAAACCGGAATTTATGGGCAATACCCGTACCGAAGAAAAAGATCCGGCTTATAAGGTTGTGAAAGACTTACCGTGGAGTGAAGAGGAAATCCGTCAGCGTATAGGAGAATATAACCGTTTGGCGGATCAAGTAGTAACATTGTCTCGTCGCATTCCCACAGAGAAGCAGGATGCCTGGTATCAATTGGTAGAATATCCGGTGCGTGCGGCGGCGGAAATGAATAAGAAACATCTTTACGGCCAGTTGGCGCGGCATGGCTTGGCCGATTGGCAACTCAGCGACAATGCTTTTGACACCATAGTGTCCTTAACCGGAAAATATAATTCCTTGGCAGGCGGCAAATGGAACCGGATGATGAACGATCGCCCGAGGAATTTGGCAGTGTTCGACAAGTTGCCTCGTACGCAAGCGGATACGTCGTTACCGGTAAAACAAGCTCCCCTTTACCTGTTTAATGGAAATGACTATAAAGACTTTGAAGGAAAACGTCCCACAGGTCATGGTCTGGGATATCAGCAGGGAGCAGTCGGTGTGCCGCAAGGAAGTTCGGTATGGTACGAATGGAAAGCAAGCAATACCGATTCCGTAACGGTGGAAGTCGCTTTGGTTCCCAACCATCCGGTAAGCGGCCATACCCTGCGCTTTTCCATTCGTCAGGATGACGGGCCGGAACAAATAATCGATTATCGTACCCAAGGTCGGAGTGAGGAATGGAAACTAAATGTTCTTGGTAATCAGGCTATCCGACGAATCTCTTTTCCTGTAAAGGAAAAAGGAAGGCGCCGTTTGATTTTAAAAGCATTGGACGAAGGCGTGGTGGTGGACCAGATAAAAATATATCGATAATTCTTTGCGGTGGAGAATTTAATGCGGCACCAGTCTAACCCCATCACATAGAGTTGTCCGTCCATGATACCTATAGAGAACAAGTCCTGCTGTTCAAAGAGAAGGCCGCCCTGGACGTTTCTGAAGCACAGGGTGACGAAGAGGGTAAAAGGTTTGTCTCCCGACAATGACAGTTGCGGCACGGATGATGCCGGGAACCGGGCATAGTCCACGGCTCCTAATATTCCGTAGCCTGTCTGTAAGGCTTGGAATCCGTCCTGCATAGTTTCCAATTCTATTGCCATTGTATCGTTGTTTCTGTTATTTGTGCTATTCCCCGCTGCGAGGCGGGGAAGTGCTACCAAGCAAGCACCCGGACTAACGCACACTGTCCGAATAGCTGAATAGGGTTGTTTTACGGCTGCTTCAAATACGAGGGTACGGAGATGCAAACATCGGTTTCCCAATATTGATACAGCGTTCGGTTCCACGGCAGGTAATCCCACGTAGGTTGGCTACTGAACGCCCATTCGGTTTCATCGAAGCCGTAGGTGGTGTAGGTTGTTTTGGTGAGGCACTCCGTGGCGGTGAGCGACTTGCCGTGCATGCCGTTGGCATAATCGTTCGATGAAATGCCGCTGGGCAGTCTCATGCCGGTCCATGCCGCATTGCCGGTGAGGGCGCCGCTGGTATTGAATCCCACCACCCGTCCAAAGTCTTGATTGTTTGTAGAGCCGGCGATTTCAGCATTGAGGGCTATGCAGTTGCTGAGGGCGCTGCTAAAGGAGTTTGTTCCGACAATGCCGCCAACTTGTTTATTGGCGGTTATCTTCCCCGTGGCATAGCAATGGAAAATGTTGCTGGTATTGAGTCCGGCAATGCCGCCGGCATCCGTTCCTTTCGCCGTTACTTCCGCGTTGCTGTAGCAATGGGTGATGGTCGTGTAGTTTTTTCCGACAATACCGCCGGCATCGTTGTTTGTCGCCTCCACACTGCCGGAAGCAAAGCAGGCGGTAAGGGTGGCTTCACTTTGACTATACCCAGCGATGCCGCCGACGGTAGTGTAACCCTTGACGGTGCCGTGGAATGCGCAGTGTTCTATAGTGCCGTTTAAAAACCCTCCCACAATGCCACCGACATTGGAGGTTGTTGTCGCCGTGACATTGCCTTTGATGCGCAGATTCTTCACCGATCCGCCACCGTCGAGGTAAGCGAAGAAACCGATATTCATACTGATATTCATATCGGAAGTAATGTTAATGTTCACTCCGGATACGGTCTTCCCGTTACCGTCGAAGCTGCCCTTAAAAGTTGCATTATAATCTATCCCTATCGGTGTCCATTCGGCATCGCTGAGGTCGAGTTCTTCCGTAACGGCATCGGCTATCTGCACGGTCTTGCCCTCAAAGCTGACTGGGCCGGTTGCTGTCGTAAAGGTCAGCGCTTCTTGGTCGCCGTTCACTAACTTGGCAAATGCACGCAGTTCGTCAGCGGTGGAGAGGGTGAACGTCTCGGCGTCCGGGTTGGTGGTGTACCATGAATAATATTCCGGCTTCAACGTGGCTGTTCCTCCCGTCATGTTTTTGGTGTCTTCCCAGTCCTTGACGGTGATGGGTGAAACCAGCTTCACGCCGTCGTGTCCGATTTGCAGGGAGAGCGTGTAGGCTTTGCCGGGTTTGAGTTCGGGGATGCCGGTGAAGGTATAATCTGCCGTTTTATCGAGATTTATCTTTATGAAGGCTGCCGAATTATTCCCGGACTGTGGCGGAAGAACAACCATGTATTTACTATCGACATAATAAGGGAAATATTTCACATCGGCATTACCATCCGTAATATTCCCGTTTTCTAATACATGCCCTTTTGTGTGGAAATTCATTGTGAAGATTCTTTTATCTTTCAATTCATCGCTCAGTGTGATGGAGACGGTCACTTTCGCCAGCCGGTGTTGGAAGGCGAGGGCTACCGGGTTCGGGGTCTGGCCAGTAGCTTCAGCCGTCATATAATCGGCTTTGCGCAACAGAACTTGGTCCTGCTGGCTGGTAGGCACAGTAAATTTAGTATAATTGGTGCCCTCCGTCACGGGATAATAGGCTTGGAAAGAGAGCGTTTCTTCTTTCCAACGCAGGTAGGATTGTCCGGCGGCGGGCACCCAGTAGTCACCGGAGGACTGGACGTAATTGGAATAAGACGTGCCGCCGTCGGCGGAGATGGCTATCTGGTCGGCGGGGTCGAAGGACGAGCCGTCGCTCTCGGTATTGACACGGGTTTGGGGCATATCGCCTGCGGTGATATGGAAGCGCACGGCATCGGGGTGGGCGGCGTAAAAGTCGTAAGTATCGTCGTCGTTGCTGCATCCCGAGGCAAGCAGTGCCCCGGCTACGAACAGCGTGTATAGGCTATGATATATCTTTGTATTCATATTCTTTTTGCTTATGGGTGGTTAATCGATTGTTTTATTGCCAAGGTCGGTGCCATCGGTGTCCCACGCATCGGCGGTGATGTTGGTTTTGAGGAAGGATACTTCCGGGCTGCTTTTTCCTACCTGTATGGGCAGGGTGTAAGGGGTGTTGGCAAAAAAGTTGTACTGCTCGCCGAGGGTATAGACGTAGGTCTTATCGTCGGCGACGGTTATCTCTACGGAGAGCTGGCTGGCTTTCACATTCTGCGAATACAAGATAGCTTCGTAAGTAGTGGTACCGGTAGAGGGGTCGGGCTCACTTGCCTTATAAGGGACAATAGTGGAGATGGTATTAACATCTCTGGTATAGGTGATACCATCCCAAGAAATCGTACCGTCTTTTACCAATCCCTTGATACGAACATCGGTGATGGTGGCACCGGGCACCGTCTCTTTCACATCTTCCCCGATGGTGAGTTCGAGCACCATCTTCGAGAGGACGTGCTGGAGCGTAAGGGAGATTTCACCGTCAACGGTGAGGCCCGTAGCCGGATTCACCTTCGTACTTTTATATAGCAATAAATCGGCTCTTTCAACGGCTTCGGGGGTGCTTTGGTCGGCGATCCCTTCATACTTCAATTCTTGTTCGAGTGTCACATTCGCTTTCCAAGGGGCATAAGCCGTTACGGTGACAGGTGTTTCTTTGTCTTTCCAGTACATCACGGGAGCGGATGCGGTTCCGTCCGAAGCGGCTGTCGCTACCCACCTGCCGTCTTTGAACTCCATCTTTACATTGGAGTAAGTGTACTCGTCGCTTCCCGGCGTGACGAAGAAAAGTCCTATCGCCTGATCGATGATATTGTCGCTGGTGGTGCCGGCACGGGTGATGAGGTCGTCGATTCCGGCGGTGATGCGCACCTGTCCGTCGGCGGGGAAAGAAGATTGCGGCTGCGGTTCGTTGTCGCTGTCGTTGGAGCAGCCTCCCAATGCCAGGGCACCGGAGATTACGAGGGCTGCGAGGATAAATTTGTCTGTTTTCATATCTATCTCTGTTTTTAGTTATTAATTAGCGGTTGGTTTGGCTTCTCCCCCTTCGAGGGGCTCGCTGTTGCCCCAGTCGTTGATGGTGATGCCGCCGAGGGAGACGGTAAGGTCTGCGGGGGCAGTGCCGTTCACGGTGAGGTTGATGTTACGGTTTTTGCCGGGTTCGAGCGCGAGGGCGTCGGTATGGGCAAAGCTATAGTTGTGGCCGGCGATGGTGAGGACAATCATGTCTTCGCCCGCTGCGAGCGTTTGTGGCAGGGTGACGGCGCGGAAGGTGCCGGAGGCGACAGGGGTCATGGTCATGTTGGCGGTCGCACCGGAAGCCTCTGCCTCCGCGGTCTTGTCGGAGTAGTTTACGCTACCCGTAAGGCGGCAACGGAGCACTACCTTGTCGACGGTGGGCGCGGTGCCCATATTCTCATTGAACGTAAGGTTGACGGTGACACGGCTCATCACGTGGTCGAACGTCAGGGGAACGGCTCCGCCTGCCGCCTTGCGTCCCGTGGCCGTGGCGATGAGCAGGTCGTTGGCTGCCATATTGTCGCCAAGCGTGATAGATTCGTTGATAAAGTTGCCAATGTCACCCTTTTCGGGATATACCCCGATGAAATCGTGTGCCGTGGCGTCGTCTTTCCATTTCATAGACGTGGCGGGAGTCCATGTGCCGTCCTGCTGGAGGGTGTTGGCTACGCCGGAGACCACCATTTCCGCCGGTTTTCCCGTCTCGTAGGCATAGATGGAAATACGGTCGCCCGTCTCAAACGCCTCGTCGGTGGCCCGGGTGAGGGTTCCGACTTTCGTTACAATCTCAATGTCGCGCGAGGAGGGCGGAGCCGCCGTATCCTCGTTGTTGCATCCCGCCGTGAGCAGGGTCAGGGCAAATGCAGAGCAGATAAGTTCCTTTTTCATTTTTCGTTATTTAACCGGTTTATTATTATTTTAATTCAATATTTCCTTTCACGGCGTCGGATTCGGTCCACCCGTTGATGGGGGTGAGTTCGAGCACCACGTCTTTCTCCAATTGGCCGTATTCCGTCGAAGCGGTGTAGGAGCCGTTGTTTTTCATGGGTGGCGCACTGACCTCGAAGGTGAGGGTTTCGCCGTTGCTGTATGTCATGTGTACGGCCATGCGGGTATCGTATTCCGCTTCTTCCATCGCTCGCACTTCTGCCGAGGATACAACGGGCATCAGCCGGCGCAGGGGAAATTCCGCCTTACCGCCGGCGGGGACGATTTCACCGAGTGCGACTGTCTCCATCGTTTTCTCCAGCCGGTTGACGCCGGGATAGAAGCCACGGGCGCAGTTGAGCACTTCCGCCCGGACTTTCACTACGTCGGAAGGTATGTTGCGGATGGTGAATTGCAGTTCGGAGAGGACGCGTACCGGAGTGATGCGTGCCGTTTGTGCATCCGCCGTTACCCCCACCACGCCGCTCTGGATATGGGGAGGATTGGACGAGGCGTCGTTAGGCGTGATAAACAAGCCGTCGAGGGTGGTTTCGCCTGTCTTTACGTTTCCGAGACTGTAGTGCGATGCGGGACAGGTAGCCGTCACCAGTGTGCACGCCTCTGCGGGAAGCGTGAGGCGGACGCCCTGCGCTTCGTCAAGCGTGGCAAAGGTGCGGGATTCTTTCAGCAGACGGTCTGCACCGAACACCCAGAGGTGGATATCGGTCAGTTCGCCGGGGTGTTCCGACTGCCATTGGAGGCTCAGTTCCCGGTTGCCTACGCCGTCGGGATGGTCGTGTATACAACCCGTCAGAACGACGGACAGCAAGGCAATAAAGAGGAAATAGTATTGCTTCTTCATGTCGTTTACTTTTTAATATTAAACCGGTAGACTACGGAGATGCCGACACGGGTGATACCCCAATAGTTCTTTGTGCGGGTGTCTATCCGTGCGCCATTGTCTATATTATAATAGGTGTTGTACTTCATGTTGGCGTAGCCTGCGCCGAGGGTAAACTCGCCTGCCCAGTGTTCATTGAAGGGCAACAGGTAGCCGTAGCTGATGCCTGCACCGAGGAGCGGACGGTCGGTGTCCTGATAGCGATTATTATTCCACTTGACGTTGAACCAGCCCATGTGGGCATGGAGGCCGAAGAAATGTCCCTCGCCGGGCTTTGCGAGCCAGTAACGGGCCTCGGGCTGGATGGTGAATGTCTTTATGGCATGGCGGTCGCTGACGTACCACGGACACCACAGTATGGGCAGTTCAACGGAAACATGTTCCGCAACTTGCGCGTCCGCCGCGATGTTTAGTATAGTGCCTGCCCATGCGATGAGGTTGGTTTTCACGGCTAAATAGCGTTTCGGCATGGAGAGTGTTTCAACGGAGGAAGAAGCGGATGAAACAGAGGATTGTCCGCTAAGGGCGGGATTTTGCCCAGCCGTATCTTTAGCGTCGGATTTGTTCACGTCAGCAGACTCTCCCATGCCGGATTGGATTTGTTTTGTTATCACTACAGATTGCTGCGGCTGGGCGGAAGAGTGGTACTCCTTCAAGGAGTCAGGCGATGCGGCTGCAACCTGTTTGGTGGGGAGGGGAATAATACCCCTCATTTCTACGCGGCGTGCACGGTCGGACGGCAGCGAAGCGTCTTCGCCATATCCTTTGGTGCGAATACGTTCGGCAGCGATGCCTTTACGTACAAGGTAGCGGCCGACGGTGGCAGCTCGTTTTTCGGAAAGTCGCTGATTGAACGTCGCCGTACCGGTGGTATCGGCTCGTCCGATAAGCCATATTTCGGTTTCAGGGTACTGTTGTGCGGCGCGCAGGAACCGTCCGACTGTAATGTATTCCGACGGTTCGATCCAATCGCCGTTATTGGACGAGAAATAAAGTGTACCGGAAAAAACGGTTTGTACGCTGTCCGTCTGTTCCGACGGTGGTACGACATAAGTTTTGGCTGCGAAGCCGGTTGCACTGCCTAAAAGCAGCAAAACGAGAAGTAAATTATGCCGATGCAACCTATGTCGCAAACGGGATGTCAAAAATTGCGAGGGGAGGGGAATTTTCACCATATATTTAAGGTTTATATGAATCGAACACAAAAAAGGCGGAAATAAAATAAGTACTTTATCTCTGCCTGTAAAATTAATTGTTTGGAAAATAGAGGAGGTTTCAAACTGAAATTAGTTTGGTATCATTACGACAAATCGTTTATTTTTTTGGTTTCGTTACAACAAATAGGTTTCACAACGACAAAATGCCGGTGTTTACTTTGCTTCCGGAAGACTGCGGAGGTACTCGGAAGGTGTGCTTCCGGTATACTCTCGAAAATAACGTAAGGCGGTAATTTTGGAACGGAAACCTACTCGGAAGAAGGTATCCTGAATGCTAATACGCGAATCGGTTCGTGCGATTTTCAGAAATTCGTCGATCCGGCGACGATTGATGAAATGACGGTAATCTTCGTATCCGTGTTGGCGGATGGTCTGTGCGAGGGTGGTGCGGTTACTTTTCAGATGTGCGGCGAGAGCCTCCAGCGTAAGGTCGGGATTGCGCCACAACTCCTTTTCGTCCATTACGCGCATCAAAGCCTCCCAAAGCGGATTTTGCTCCGAAACGTACGATTCCTCGGCGGGCAGTACTGAGCAAGCGGGCGCTACCTGCGCTATATCCTGTACATCGAGCGGGACACGCAAGCGCAAGAAAACTTCCTGATAGGTTACCACCAGGCAGAACCCCATGCAGTAGGCGATATGTAAGGCATTTACGAAGGCATTTCCCGTCAGCATAGAAAGCAGATAAAGCACTGCAATACCCTGTGTACCTACGGTGTAAAGTCTGATCCAGCGATTGTCGGCGCTGCTTCCTGTCCAATTACGGGGAATGGAATAAAGTACGAAACACATCGGGATGAACATGGACAGGAAGACCAACCTGATCCATACATTGAAGTCACCTGCATGCGCAACCATTTCTGAAAAAGAAGCCAGAGGCCGGAAAGGAATCAGTATCCAAAGGAGGCTGAATACGATCCACGGAAGCGAAATCACGACAATTCGGCGGATATTGAGCCATCCCGGATGGATGACCTCGATGGGATAGAGGAAAAAAACAATCAGTGTGAGCAATCCACTGTCGAGGTCGGAGGGGAGCAGAACCTCGTCGGAAACGGGCCAACCTATGCTTACCGTCATTACCCGAATGGCTACCACCGTACCGCAGAATGCGAAGCACCATGCCAGCAATAGGCGCGAACGGTCGCCGAAATCTCTCCGCATATAAAGCAGCAGGGCGCACAACAACGTCCCGAAAGCCGTTAGACAGAGTACCAAATCGAGTATATCCTTTGCAATTCCCATGTTTGCAAAAGTAAGATTCTTATTGCAAAAATCCCTAAAAACTATGAATTTTAACAACTCTGCCTATTTCACCGATGGCGAGAAAACAGGTGAACTCGTATCTTTTGGGTGCCCCCGGCCACCAAGCGGATACCATGCTTCGACCGTAATACCCTTTTCGTGCATATATTTCACTACTTCCTTTTCTTGGTAATAAGGATGTATCTCGTTTTGTACGAGTGTCGGGGTATATAGCCAATGCTTTCCGCAGGAACATAGTCCTATAAAAATGAATATAATTATTCCTATATTATTTTCATAGCAGCACTTTTATTTGGTATGCAATTATTGTACTTTCATAATCGCACTGTTTATGCTTCTGTCCATTTTGCTCTTCTCTATTTTCTGTTTTTTTCCTTGATTCAGTCTATAGATGACTTTTAAATAAACATTCTTTTGATTAGTCTTATCAAACTGTTTTTCCATATATGAATAAGCCTTACTACTATAATTCGTTTCTAAATAATTATTGCCTGAGAAAAGGTTTGCTACTCCAATCTCGACAAGCCAATTGGGAACGCTCCAACGAACATTGCCTTCATAATTAGTGAAATCTTCTTCGAAAACGGCCGAGTTTGTCAATCGCTTCTCTTTAGCTTTAACTGCTATGTTGAACATAAAATTCTTCCATGAATAATTCAAGTCCAACATTGCCCTATATGTGGTATGTTTTTTTTCCAATTCACCCTTGAACTGATAATGGAGTATTGCCAGTTCAGTTTTGACATCGAAATTCTTCAGTACATTGTAGGTTCCGGATAAAACTCCAAAGCACTGATAGAGGTCGGTGTTACTATTAAACGAATAAACCACCTTTTCCCCTTCCGTGTAATAATCCGGTATGGCCATATTAGTAAACACATTGCCTATCAACATGGCTTGGATGCTGACTTTCTTTGAAAATAAATTGTACATCAAGGAGGTGTTGTATAGTTTAGACATGTTCAGATTGGGATTTCCTCTTTTTACCAATAAGGAGTTTATGGCCTGATTCACAGTGTTCAGGGTATTTATGGTTGGAAAGCTATTCCCCATGTTGAAGCTCAGGGTAAAAGCCTGTTTTTGAAAGGGTGCATATCTCAGCATCACATTGGCACGGGGCATAATTTGATTGACTTGTTCCTCTCCCTTAAGTTCGTAGTTAAGCCAAGAGGCGCCTAATTGAGAATTAAGCATCCATTTCTTTCCGAAATTATGTAAATATCCTATACGGAGAATTGCTTCGTTGGTATGAAGATCCTGTTTATAATCAGACGTTCCGGTGTAGACAGAGTTGCTTAACCGATAGCTTTCCAGCAAAGAAGCGCTAAATGTATTGTTCTTAATTTTTTTGCTATAATTCAGATTTAGTCTTGTATTGTAAAAGTCCTCATCCGCATGCGTTAAGTTTGCAAAATCATATTCATTGTAGTGATGAGAATACTTATTTTTATTGTATGAGCCTGCAAGGGTTACAGAGAGATTCTGTTTTTTTGGTAATTTAAAATCTCCCGACAGTTCAATTGTCGGTTTATAGCTCTTTTCGTCCGACAGTTCATTGCTTTCTCTGTTTTCGACATCCATGTTTATGTATTCAATTTTTTTTATTGTACCGTTATCCGGCGTAATATTGCGTAAAAAAGAGACCTTGGCCGACAATGTGCTTTTGGGAGTTGTAGATTTAAGATTTGCCTGCACATACTGGCTGTTATTTTTATAGATGCTCTTTGCAACATCGCTGTTTCTTGTCACAATTCCCCTTTCAAGATTGTAGTTCTCGGAAATCATGCTACCGGCGTTGTCATAATCTGCTATGTCACATCCTCCAAAAAGATGGAATGTCAGTTGTTTTTGGGAGAATTGTGCAGTACCATTATAGCTGCCTTGCCGATATCCGAAATTTTGTTTGGCATCGATGGCAAAATAACTGCCTTTTTCACTTTTCTTGGTAATAATATTGATAGCTGTGTTATCTTGAATATATTTGCCGGAAGGAACATCTATATATTCAATTCGGTCGATTGAGTTAATGGCCATATTTTGCACCTCCCGATAACTGGCTTTTTGGCCATCAATATACAGCGCCACCTCTTGTCCCAGCCGTGTTACCGTTCCTTTTATTCTGTCCACATTTACTCCGGGAATCATGATATTGTACAGCATATCATACCCTGAACCGGCAAATTTCAACTGATTCTTTTGCGGGAAAATAAGCATTCCGTCTTTTTTCTTGATGATACGGTCGGCAACAATCTGTACGTCGTTCAGAACTTTACTATCTGGTTGCATTTTTATATCTCCTAGCAAAACATCCGATTGTGAGATGGTTACTTCTTTGCTATATTTCTGATATTCGATGTGGCTAATAGACAGCAAATAGGTTCCGGAAGCAATGCCATCTATTTGAAAATGACCAGATTCGGCACTTATTGCGCCACTGATAAAGGTAGAGTCAGAGCGCAACAGCCTGATATTTCCTGATTCAATACCTAAGTTTTCCGGGTTCGTTAACCTACCTGATATTTTATACTGAGCAAACGAATATGTTGAGGTAAAAACTCCAATAATTGTAATCAACCAACACAGTTTCTTGTAATTCGAAATAGTCTTCATATTCTCAACTCTCATATTTTATAATTCACATTTGTAAATATTAACTTTCCCATATTCTTAAGTTTTCCGGCGCAAAGTTAGTTCATACAAACGAGACATTATGACATAAAAGTGTATTTCGCCTCAAAAGCCTTCAATATTTACACTTTTGTGTGTTAAAACATTGTCATTCTACAAAAAATGCCTATATTCATAGCCTATAATGTATAAATAAAAAACATCCCATACTATGGCAACAAATGTAGGAGACTTTTTCCTTGTGTCTAATTCTGTATACAATATTACGGAGGAAGATTATCAAAAGATTAATCTACTCGTAAATGCGGCAAAGGCATTTGCCAGATGTACGCATCAGTGCGTATATGTGATTGACTATTTTAAACAGAATTTCCTGTATGTTTCAGAAAATCTAGCCTATTGGTGTGGTCAAACTTCTGATAAGATTAAAGACTTTGGTTATCAGTTTTACCTTGATTATGTTCCTGAAAAGGAACAACAAATGCTATTAGAGATTAATAAAACAGGATTTGACTTGTTTAATGATATCCCACACGCTGAGCGCCTTGAATATACCATATCTTATGACTTTCACATCATCCATGGGAAGAAGTTAAAATTAATCAATCACCATCTCACTCCAATGGTTCTGACTAACGATGGACGAATTTGGTTGGCTTTATGCACTATATCGATGTCAGCAAGAAACGCCCCTGGATATATTATAATGAAGAAATCGAATTCCAAATCCTATTATGAATATTCTTTAGATAAGCACAAATGGATAAAAAAAGAAGGTATAACTTTGAGCGAGATGGAGCGCGACGTGCTTACTCTCTCTGCACAAGGTTATACCATGAACGATATTGCTGGTAAACTCTATAAATCAGTTGACACCATTAAAGCTTGTAAGAGGGCAATGTTTTCCAAATTGGAGGTTAAAAACATAGCAGAAGCTATTTCTTATGCAACCAATTATTTATAAGATGAAGCTATTTGATATCTACAACCTTCTTATGCTCCTCTGCACATATTCTTATTTTTTATCCTTATCTTTGCTTCCAAATTACATAAAAACACTTGTTATGCAGGAAGATACTTTCGATTACGAGGCCGTTCCCTATCATTTTGTTCATTGTTTCAAAGAACAGTGTCCCCGGGCGGGGAGTTGCCTCCGTTATATAGCCGGGGAACATTGTACGACGAAAAATTATTTTATTCATGTAGTGAATCCGAAGCGTATTCCGGAAGATGCGGAGAAATGTCCGTATTTCCTTTCTACGGAGAAGATACGGGTAGCATGGGGAGTGAAAAAGCTGCTGATGAATGTTCCGCTGGAAAAGGCGAATGCTATGAAGAGGCAGTTACTCGCTCATTTCGGACGGAATGCTTACTATCGCTTTTACCGGAAAGAGGTGCATATATCGCCTGCCGACCAGGAGTTCGTCCGCAAACTTTTCCGCCAGTATGGCATAGCGGAAGAGCCTGTGTTCGATGAATATACGGAAACGTATAATTGGTAAGCGGGAGCTTTCTCGGTTATACCCTCACTACATGGTAGGCTGTGCCCGCCCGTGTATGTTTGGAAGGCACTTTATGTTTTTGCAATATCTTTCCGAATACGATGAAACGATGGCCGGAGAGAGGCAGGGCGGTCTTTTTCTGTATCATCTGCATGATTTCGGCGGATAGCAGCCATTCGCCTTCTTCTTCTGCCGCTACCGGACGGAAATAACGGAAGAAAAGCTGTTCTTCCGCTGTAAGTAGCTCGAATTCACGGTTGTACTCCGTCATGATGCGTTCCTCATCGGCACTGAACCAGCACCGTTCACCCTGATGCAATTCATGGGTGGCTTGTGCGTAAAGTTGTTTGTAATCAATGGGTTTCTCCGTGTCGATTAGTCCTTTTACTTCGATGCAAATAAACCTCCGGCTGCCTGTGGGGTCGGTGAGGAGGCATTTTTGGTTGCTTGTAGCTATGAACGAGGCATAGCGGCGCATCTCTATCGTGGCTTTGGCATGGGGTTTGCGGATGCTGACTACCGGTTTTTGCAGGATATGTTTCAGAAATCCCTGTTGCGTGGCGCTTATCTGGTCGAACTCATCGATATTGATGAGTGCAAAGCGGTTGAGCGATAGTTCGGCGTCTTTCTTTTGGGCAAAGTTGATACTGTCCGTATAGTACGAACGCAACTCTTCCGGGAGGAGATTCCGGCAGAAGGTGGATTTATGGCAACCTTGCGGGCCGACTAACAGTGGTGATACACTGTTGGCATATTGCTTGTTAGCTCTCCGCCAGTGCGATACCATGCTCAGAAACCACCGGTGAAACAGTTTTTCCCAATGCGGATTGAGGCAAGGTACGCGACGTGCCAGTTCGCCGATGCGGTCTCTGCCGTCCCAGCGGGGGAGGGTGTACAGGAAATCTTCCAATGGGTCGAATTTCGGAACGCGGTCGGAGTATACATAACGGTTTACATCCTTGTCCCATAAGGGAATTCCCTCGGATTGCGCATCGAGCGCGATACTGTTCAGTACCCGTTTGTCCACCGGCTCGAAGCGGAAGTAAAACGAGTTGCGGCGGCGGTATTCCACCTCGCCTAACTGGGTGTTATGGCGGAATTCGTACCTGCGTTTCATAAATTCCTCCATCTGAAAGGTTAGTTTTTGTTCTTTGCTCAGGCAATTTTGTTTCCCAAAACCTTTCTGCTCGGTGTATACATTATTGATTATCTGTCTGATAAGTGCTTCTTGCCGATGGGTATAAAAGTGGAAAATGGTTTGATGCACCGCCTCTTCTTGCGGAATGCCCGATTGGAAACAACGTAACCCCAGTTGGGTAATTAATGGCTGTAGCTCTTGGGTAGGTATGGCTCCCAGAGCGGTAGCTTCCCCGATATCCTCGTAGGCTTTGCGCAAAGCTGCCTCGAACAGTTGCGAAGCCGTCCATTCCGTATCCGTTCCGGGAACCGTGCGCATGAAAGGGGAGGTCTCCGCCCGTAGGGTTTCCCGATAGTCCGCTATGTCCGGCATACCCAATGGCTGGGAAAGATAAAACGGTACGGCTTCGGGTCGGTAAATCAATTCCGGATCGAAAGAGAGGCGTGACGATTGTTCCAATCGCGGTTCTTTGTGAAGAATGGCAAACGGCAGTTGCGGCTGATAACATTTTACCGCCATCCGGTAAGCGTACGCATGAAAAATCTCCGCATCCTCTCGGTTCTCAGGCAATGTATGGTCGGGACGAATGAAGGTCGTCCAGATTTTTACCGTTCGTCCGCTGGAACCGGTAAAGATACACCGCGTCTGAGGAACTTCCAGGGCCCGGCGTTTCACTAACTCCTTTTCTTCCCGGCCGGAAAGCGGACCTACCGTCAGCTCTACAATACCGTTGTAGCGTTTCATCCGCATCAGTCCGTTTGTTCTGGTAAACTCGGCGGCGGGCAGAATGCGGGGCAGCTTGTCTGCTTCCCGGCTTTTTTCATCGGGAAGTAAAAAACGCAATGTTTCCCTGAAACGGCTTACGGGATGCATATTTCCTTCCGTGCGTGTTTTCTCTATAAACTTTTCTATCGGGAGGGTGGTAAGTGCCGTTTCGCCGGTTTTTCCCTTTTTTACTCTGAGTTGTGTTACTTTTAATTCCATGCGTATTCTTGTTTTTTTTGATTTCTTCATTTGAATGAAACCGTACAATAGTTGTGCCAAAGTATAATAAAAAAAGTTACGTACTTCTTCTTGTGTGGAACTGTGTATGTGTGGTGGGTGAAATAAAGCGTACATAGCTCTTAGTTATCCTTTTTATTGTTTGGAAATAGGATATTATATAATATATTGTATATTAGTTTATTATATGTATTTTTGTATAAGAAAACAAAGTGTTTCATACATTTAAAACACTTTGTTTCAATAAGAGAAACACTTTGTTTTGAACTATGAAAACATCTTGTTTCATCCTATTAAAACACTTTGTTTCCCCTAATGAAACACTTCTCTTATGTGGTGAAAATAGTTTACTAATAGGAATGAATGAACAAAGGAGAAACATTGTTTTTGGAGAATCGGCGGTTTTGTCAGTCGCCTGACATCTGTCACCTGTGTGATGTCCGTTTCCGGAGTCCAACTATTTGAGGTATAAAAGGTTAAATGGTTGGGTGATAGATGTGACAGATGTCAGGCCCGTTTTTTTATTTTTTTTGGGTAGCATAGGTTCTGGCGGGAGGGGAAATCTAATCATATTTCCATGCTTTAGATGATTTTTCCATGGTGAACCCCTTTTCTATCACTATATTTGCGCATAATTAAAAATAGGAATAACGTTGCGTTTAAGAACTATGAGAAACCGAATCTTTACTTTTATGCTTTCTCTTCTTGCCGTTTCGGCTGCGTGGGCTCAAAGCCGGGAACTCTTGTTGTTGGGAAATTGGAAATTCCACAAAGGTGCTGTCGTCGGTGCCGAGGCTGCCGATTTCAACGATTCCAAGTGGGAAGTGGTAGATATACCGCATGACTGGGCCATATCCGGACCTTTCGATAAGGAGATCGACAAGCAGACGGTAGCCATTGTACAAAACGGGGAAAAGATACCGAGCGAAAAGACAGGACGTTCAGGCGCTCTGCCTTGGATTGGCGAGGGCTGGTATCGTACTTTGTTTGAAGTCCCCGAGGGGTACTCGCATGCAACACTTGTTTTCGACGGAGCCATGAGCGAACCCCGTGTGTTTGTCAACGGCAGGGAAGCGGGATACTGGGCTTACGGTTATAATTGTTTTGAGATAGATATTACTCCTTATATAAATAAGGATGGCCGGAAGAATACGCTTGCCGTACATTTGAAAAACATGGCAGAAAGTTCGCGCTGGTATCCGGGAGCCGGTTTGTATCGCCCCGTACGGTTGGTATTGGGACAGGACATCGGAATCAAGACGTGGGGGACATTTGTCCGTACTACGGATTTACGTCCGTCGGTTGCCCGTGTTACTGCTACGACCGAGCTACGCGGAGCGGAGAAACTTGCCAAAGGACGAAAGTTGTATGTGCGGCACACCGTACTCGATGCGGCAGGACGAAAAGTGGCGGAACGCAGGACGGACGTCAGTGACTCGAAAGAAGCGCTTAGCGTGCTGGAGGTGAAACAGCCACGTATGTGGAGTCCGGAGACGCCTGTTCTTTATACCTTGCTTGCCGAAGTATGTGAAGGGGAGAAAGTATGGGATACGCAGGCTGTCCGTTTCGGTATCCGTACGGCAGAGGTTTCGGCCGAAGGATTCAAACTGAACGGTACAGTGCGGAAGATAAAGGGTGTTTGCCTGCATCATGACCTCGGTCCGCTGGGGGCGGCATTCAATAAGGCGGCGTTTGTCCGTCAGGTTAAACTGTTGAAAGGGATGGGATGCGATGCTATCCGTACCGCTCACAACATGCCTGCGCCTTGGCAGATGGATATCTGTGATTCGCTGGGAGTGATGGTGATGGCGGAATCTTTCGATATGTGGGTCTATCCTAAATGTAAGAACGGGTATTCCCGTTTCTTCGAAGAGTGGTGGAAGCGGGATGTGACGAACCTGATACGTTGTCACCGCAATCATCCGAGTATTGTAATGTGGAGTATCGGTAACGAGATTCCCGACCAGGGCAATGCCACGGGACTTTATTATACCCGTTGTATGCAGGAACTTTGTCATAGCTTGGATCCTACCCGTACCGTGACTCAGGGATTCGACCGGGTGGATGCCGCTATCCGAAGCGGAGTGATGCAGGCAATGGATGTGCCGGGATTGAATTATCGGTTGAATAAATATAAGAAAGCATACGAAAACTCGCCGCATGGGTTCATTCTCGGTAGCGAAACCACTTCTACCGTGAGCAGCAGGGGCGTTTACAAACTGCCTGTGGCGGAACGTAAGAGTTACGCTTACGACGACGGACAATGTTCGGGCTACGACATGGAGAGTTGTTCGTGGAGTAATCTGCCGGATGACGACTTTGCCATGCAGCAGGATATGCCTTGGGTGATAGGAGAGTTTGTGTGGACAGGATTCGACTATCTGGGCGAACCTTCGCCGTATGATAATTATTGGCCGTCCCGTTCTTCCTATTTCGGAATCTTCGATTTGGCCGGATTGCCCAAAGACCGTTATTACCTTTACCGCAGTGTGTGGAATCCATCGGTGGAGACTCTTCATCTGCTGCCTCACTGGACTTGGCCCGGACATGAAGGCGATACGATTCCCGTATATTGCTATACGAACCATCCCTCCGCCGAGCTTTTTGTGAACGGTAAAAGCCAGGGCCGGATATATAAAGATAAGAACAGCCGCCTCGACCGGTTCCGTCTCCGTTGGATGAATGTGGTGTACGAACCGGGCGAACTGAAAGTGGTGGCGTATGATTCGCAGGACAAAGTAGCGGGAGAGAAAACAGTCCGTACGGCAGGTCGTCCGCATCATCTGGAGTTGCAGGTCGACCGTAGTACACTCATTAAAACAGCGGCGGATAAACAGACGACTCCCGATTTGGCTTTTGTTACCGTACGAGTGGTGGATAAGGACGGGAATCTTTGTCCTGATGCCGATCCGCGACTCCTGTTCACAGTAGAAGGCGCTGCCATATTCCGTGCCTGTTGTAATGGAGACGCCACTTCGCTTGAAGTTTTTACCTGTCCCGCGATGAGAGCGTTTCATGGCGAGCTGGTTGTGGTGGTGGAAGCCGGAACGGAAGCGGGAACAGCTACTCTCAAGGTGGCTTCCCGGGGGTTGAAAGGAGCCGAGACTATTTTAAAAGTGAAATAAAAAGAATTTAATAGATACAATAAGCAAGCCGGGAAAGTAGGAAGAGTGGCGGACAGCCGCATGTTAAGATAGTTTCCCTGATATTTGCCGCCTGTTGACTGGTTACGTTTTATGCGGAACCGGAAGACAGGCGGTCTTTTTTTGTTCCTTTTCTGCTGCTGCCGAAGTATGGAGTCTATAAGATTAGGGTTGAAAGGGGGCGTAACGGATAGAATGAAGGCATTATACGGGAGCAAAGATGGAAAAGCAGTTGAAGAAAGATGGAAAAATTGACCGATAGATGGAAATTTGTTCGTTCTGAGCCTGTCTGATTAAACCATTTCCCGTGCTTTTAGTCGAATTTTACTTTTCGCTGAATTTTACAGGGTTTTGTTCAATATTCCATTGTCCTGCTATTTTAAGTTCTTTTACTTTGTATCTCGAAAGTTGAACATATTTTAAAGGAAATGCCCTTTATGAGTATGGAAGAAACAGAACTTACAAAACTTATATAAATTAACTGTTTAATAATAAATCTAAATGACCATGAAAAACAAGTGCATGACATTTACAATCTCTTTCTGCTTGTGTCTGGCGTTAGGCTCTTTATTCTTATGCTCGTGTGAGGATAAAATGGAGGAGCATAACAAGAGGCAATCTTGGGTAGGAGGAAACGTGTGGGAGGTACTTTCGGGTGAGGAGATGAATGGAGCTTATTCCATGTTCCTCGATGCGATTGAACTGACCGGTTATCGTGACGTTGTGGAAGGTAAAGGCGTGATGACGGTGATGGCACCGGATAACGACGCTTTCGCAAAGTACCTGCAAGAACACGGATATGCTTCCGTGAAGGAAATGCAGCAGCAAAATCCCGAAGGATTGAAGACATTAGTAGGGTTCCATCTTCTCTATTATGTATATGGTAAGGATATGATGGAAAATTTCCGTCCTGAAGGAGAAGGAGCCGCCGATGGCGGAAACGAAATTCTGGATCCGGGAATGTATTATAAGTTCCGTACGCGAAGCGGCAGTCCGGTTACTCAGGAACTGGATCTGGAGACAGGCAAGACACGCGTTGTTTACCATCTCGAACGCTTGCTTCCGGTCTTCTCTCATTATTTCTTCTCTTCCAAGAAGATTGACGCCAAATCGAATTACGAATTCTTTTATCCCAATTCGACATGGACAGGCGCCGACGGTTTCAATGTGGCTGAAGCTACGGTGAAAGAGTATGCGGTAAGCGCCAGCAACGGATATATTTATACTCTCGACAAAGTGCTCGAACCGGGAGGAACTATTTATGACGAATTGAAAGAAAATCCGGATTATTCCGATTTCCTTACTGTATACAACCAGTTCAGTACGTATACCTACGATGCGAACCTTTCAACAATGTACGGCAGTTCTTTAGGAACGGATTCTTTGTTTTTGCATGAACACAAGGAACCTCTTGCACCGATAGCTTTGGAATGGCCGACTTCCAATTACAAACGTCTGGATTCTTTGGCTTACAGAAGCTATAGCGTGTTTGCGCCTACCAACAAGGCATTGAGCAATTTCTTCAACGGCTATTGGAAGAACAGCGGTTATACCAATTTCAATAATCTGGATAGAATGATTCAGCAGATTTTCCTGAACGAGTTTGTGTATAGAGGCTCGGTGGTGTTCCCCGAGGAGATTGCCAGTGGGAAAGTGGTGAATAATTCCGGGATGCCTTATGGCTTTAATCCTTGGAATGTTTCGTTAAAGAAAATGTGTTCCAACGGTAGTCTTTACGGTTTGGACGAAATTGAAGAACCCGTCTTGTTCGGTGCTGTTACCGGTCCGGCTTTCAGCAGTAAAAATTATCTCTATTTCTTATATACTTTGCAGTATTCCGGTATTCTGAACTCGTATGCTTCTCCGAAAACGCAATATACGTTGCTCGTTCCGCCGAATGAGGTGTTTGAAACAAGCGACGGCGGATATCAGTTTGTGGAAGAAGAAAGCGGCAACTCTTTGGTGATGATGGATGATGAGCAGGAATTGGTACCGGTACCGGCCAATGTAGCGAAACGCATTGTCGATACCCATACGGTGATGGGGAATGCGGTAAGCTTGAAGACGTCCGGCACACAAGTGGTTCCGGTAAAAGCCGCGTTTAATTTCTGGTTCATCAAAGACGGAAAGATAACATGCAGCAATTTCTTTAACCAGATTCTCGACCCTCAAACCGATAAGGAATCCCTTTTTGTTCCTTTCCGGGAAATTACCAATAGTGGAGAAACATGGAGTAACGGAAAAGCTTATACGTATGAAAATGACCATCTGAACGGATTGTTCGATTACGAAGAAAATACGCTTGGCGACCGGGGCATGCAGGCGCTTCTGGCACAAGGAGGCGGTTCGTATCCTTATTTCCGCTTTTCGCAATTGCTGAAACGCGCGGGAGTGGTTAACGGCAATACGATTACATTCCTGAACAGTCGCGTGGCAGCGTTCATTCCTACGAATGAGGCGATTGAAAAGGCTTTGGAAGAGAAAAGAATTCCGGGTGTGGAAAGCCTCACAGCCGACAACCTTACGGATCGAAATGTGCAGATTTCGCGTCAGGATTCATTGAAGCTTCAATATTATGTGGAGAATTATTTTATGGATGCCGCTACCTTGACTACGTGTCCTTATCCGGGATCGGCGATGCAAAGCGGAGAGTATCATACCGTGAATAAGGGGAATCTTTCCTATACGGATAACGGAACATCTATTTCGGTTCGCCTTCGTTCGGCTTTCGAGTTCGACCGCGAGGAAAACGGCAGAGTGTATTTGCGCAGAACGGAGGTTAACGGTGCCGAGTGTCCGGTTGACGGAACCTATTGGTATTTCCCCTTCTCGTATAGCGATGGATGTTTCCATTTGATTAATTCTCTTCTTTATTAATCTGAATATCTGAACAGTTATGAGTTTTATAAAAAAAGCATATATAATATCGGCCTTGCTTCTCTGTATGGTAGGAGAAGCGTGGGCGCAGACCCAGCAGGTGGTTTCCGGTACGGTATCGGAGCTGTTGGGAAATAATTCCGAACCGTTGATGGGTGTGAACATTACGGTGGTGAATGCGCAGAATCGTTCGTTGGGTGGTACGATTACCAACCTAAACGGACAGTATAATCTGAAAATACCCGAAGGAGAGAAAAACCTGACTTTGGTTTACTCGTATATCGGGATGAAGACGGTGAAAATAAAATATGCCGGACAAAAGTTGTTGGATGTACGGCTGGAGTCCGATGCACAGACGATGGGCGAAGTGGAAATTGTGGCCGGACGTATCGAACGAAACAGTTTGGGTATCGGTAAACAGGAAATGATTTCGGCTACCCAAAAGGTAGATATGGAGGATTTGGTAGCGACTTCTCCGATTAACTCGGTGGAGGAAGCTTTACAGGGACAATTAGGTGGTGTGGATATCACTTTAAGCGGTGACCCGGGCGCCAAAAGTTCCATCCGTATACGTGGTACCAGTTCGTTGAACGCTTCGAACGACCCGTTGATTGTGATTGACGGAGTGCCGCAGTCAATGGATACGGGCGATTTTAATTTCGAGAATGCCAACGAGGATGATTTAGGTGCCTTGTTGAACCTTTCACCGAATGATATTAAATCGATTGAAGTATTGAAAGACGCTTCGGCTACAGCCATCTGGGGTACGCAAGGCGCTAACGGTGTGTTGGTTATCGAAACCAAAAAAGGTTATGTGGGTAAGACACAGTTTTCTTTCTCTTCGAAATGGTCGTACAATGTAGAGCCTAAAACCATTCCGATGTTGAATGGAAAGGAATATATCTCGTTGATGCAGGATGCCTTATGGAATACCGCCAATGTGGTAGGCGTAAGCCAGGCCGGTTCCTATCTTGAAAAATTGTTCAATACGCCGGAAATCAAACCCGATCCGTTGTGGACCTATTATCAGGAGTTCAATCAGGATACCGACTGGTTAGACTTGGTGCGGGATAATTCGTGGACTTCCGATAACAGCTTTTCCATGAATGGAGGTGGCGAAAAGGCGACTTACCGTTTCTCGTTGGGATGGCTTGACCAAGGCGGTACGACGATTGGTACTAATCTGACACGTTTGAATGCGACCTTGCGGATTGATTACAAATTTTCTAATAAGTTGAAATTCGGTGCGAACTTTAATTATTCGGAGTCGGATAAAGATGCGAACTGGAGTAAAGATGTGCGTAGTGAAGCTTTCAGCAAAATGCCTAACAAATCGCCGTATATCATTGATGACGCAACCGGACTTCCGTTGGAGGATTACTTTACCTCTTATATATCCGATTCGAAATGGGAAGGAGACTTTACGGCTAATTTCAGCAAAGAGACTGCAAGTAATTACAACCCGGTGGCGATGGCTTATTTAAGTGAAAATACTACGAACGAGCGTATCGGACGTTTTACCATCGATGCCCGTTACCAGATACTGCCCGAATTGACTTATACGGGCTATGTAGCCCTCGACATGAAAGCGACGGAACGTTCGAAGTTCTTGCCGCAGGCGGTTACCGGTGTTTCGTGGGGAAGCAAATGGGCTAACCAGGCCTATTCGGGAAATTCCGAAAGCATGGGTATCAAGACGGAAAACAAAATCATGTATATTAAGAACTGGAAGGATCGTCATAAATTGATTGCCAACTTTATCTACCGTACTTCTCAGTCGACTGGTTCCAGCTATTCTTCCGTTACGGCGGGTAATGCTTCTTCCAACCTGTCCGATCCGACCACCAGTAACAATGTGCTTGGAAAATCGGATAAAGGATTGGCTTCCTCCAAGAGCGAAAGCCGTAGCCTCTCCGGTATTCTTCACTTGAACTATACGTTGCTCGACCGCTATGTATTTCAGGCTTCGATGAGCGCCGAAGGCAATTCTGCCATGGGACGCGACGAACGTATGGCTTATTTCCCTTCGGGCGGTATAAACTGGAATATCCAGAACGAACCTTTTATGGCGAAAGCAAGAGAATCGTGGCTCGGACTGGATGAATTGAAAATTCGTCTGGGTGTGGGCCAGAGCGGACGCGCTCCGAAAGGTCTTTCTTATCTGGGCGCTTTTGCTGCGGGAACCAATTATATGAATATGACGGGTATTATTCCTGTTCGTATGCAGTTGGATAAATTGAAATGGGAAACCAATACTGAATACAATCTCGGATTGGATGTATCGTTCTTCAATGGAAGATTAAGATTTACGGGCGATGTGTATAAGCGTGTTACAACAGATTTGTTGCGGACCAATTATCGTATCCCCAGTACCACAGGTTATTCGACGATTGCTTATTACAACTCGGGCGAGAGTGAAAACAAAGGATGGGAAGTGCGTACCAACATTATTTTCCTCCAGAAGAAAGACTGGTTTATCAGCGGATCGTTCAACTTGGCCCGTAATGAAAACGTGATTACCAAAATGCCGGACAACCAGGCTCCGGAAGGAGAAGACAAATATACGTTTGCCAATGGTAAATACGCTACCCGCACGGAGATAGGCCGCCCTATCGGTTCGTTCTTCGGTTACCGTTATCTGGGTGTATATCAGAATAAAGACGCTACCTATGCGAAGGATGCAAAAGGAAACGTGATGAACGATTCCAACGGAAATCCGGTAGTGATGAAGAATGGAAACTATCCGTGCTATCCGGGCGATGCCATGTATGACGATATCAACTACGACGGTGTAATTAATGAATACGATATGGTTTATCTGGGCAATGCGCAACCGATGGTTACGGGAGGTGCTTCGTTCAATATCAAATGGAAGGATTTGTCGTTAAGCGCTACTTTGCATGGTCGTTTCGGACAGTCTATCGTTAACATGGCGCGTATGAACAACGAGTCGATGACTACTTCGCGCAACCAGAGCAAAGCTACGCTCAACCGTTGGCGTAAGGAAGGGGATGCTACGGATATTCCGCGTGCGCTGTATAACTACGGATACAATTTCCTGGGTTCCGACCGCTTTGTGGAAGATGGTTCATTCTTACGGTTGAAAACGCTTTCTTTGAGTTACAATCTGCCCAAGAAAATGTGTAACCGTTTCGGTTTGACTCGTATCAACGTGTATGCGACGGTTTATAATCTCTTTACCTGGACCGATTACACCGGACAGGATCCTGAAGTAAACGTGGGCAGTTCCGGATTGGCCGAAGATAATGCCACAACGCCGGTATCCAGACGTTTCGCCTTCGGTTTGAATTTGAATTTCTAATTAAGATATAAGATAGACCATGAAGAAATTAATAGTATATGTCACATTAGCCGCCGGGCTGGTATGCAGCAGTTGTTCCGACTGGCTGGATTTGACCCCTAATAATGAACGGGTGACGAATGAATATTGGAAAACAAAGGAGGATGTGGAAGCTGTGCTGGCTTCGGGCTATAATTCTTTGCGTAAGATGGTGCCGACATTTGTCGACTGGGGAGAATTACGGGCTGGTTCGGTATATTCTCCATCGAATACGACAAAACAAAAATTGCAGAATTTTCAGTTGACGCCGAACGACGGACTGTGTAAGTGGGCGGGTATGTACGATGTGTTGAATATGGCCAATTCGGTCATAAAATACGCTTCCGAAGCACAGAAGGTAGATGAAACGTATACCACGCAAGCTATGAATTCGCATCTTACCGAAGCTTATTTTATACGTGCGTTGTCCTACTTCTATCTGGTGCGTAATTTCAGGGATGTACCGTTAGTGCTTGATCCTTATGTAAATGATGCTGCGCCTTACCATATTGCGCAATCTAAGGAGAAGGATGTGATTGCACAGATTAAGGCCGATTTGCAAACCGCTATCGATAGCGGAGCTGCCAAAGAGTTTTTTGATGATGACGAATGGACGGGAGCAACGAAGGGACGCGCCACCAAATGGGCGCTCTATGCACTGATGGCCGATGTTTGCTTGTGGAGTGAGGATTATGACGGCTGTATTCAGTATGCCGATAAGGTGCTGAATGCTACGGCCACCCAACGTCCGGCTTTTATGAAAAACAGTGAGTTGTGGTTTGATATCTATTATCCCGGCAACAGTAACGAATCGATTTTTGAGTTGAATTGGGATCAGGGAGCTTATGATGTACAACAGGCCGGAAGTCCTTCCGAACTCTTTAAGTTTGCTTCTAACACTACTTATCAGTTTGTATGGGATGAAAGCGGAGAGAAAATGGCCAACCGCCTGATGGATGAAGCGGAGGTCGGCAGTGTGCGGGCTACCAACACTTATAACTTAGAAGGAACATCGTATTGTATATGGAAGTATCAGGGAACACGTATTAGCGATAAGGTGTCTTCGCGTTCCAGTACCGAGCAGGATGCCAATTGGATTATCTACCGTATGGCGGATGTTATGTTGATGAAAGCTGAAGCCCTCATATGGAAGGGAGCGGACGGCTATCAGGATGCGATCGATTTAATGAATAGTGTACGCGAACGTTCCATGCTTGCCGGTTTGTCCATCGATGCTTCGAGTGCGAGTGAGCAGGAAATGCTGGAGGCTCTGTTGAACGAACGCGATATGGAGCTGGCGGCCGAAGGAAAACGCTGGTATGATTTGCTTCGTTTCGGCCGGAGTAAAGGAGGTATATATAAGAATGCTTTTATCAGCATTATCGAATCGAATAACATAACAGCCAACACCAATTGGCTGCACTCTACATTGGTGAATGATGACGCATGGTTCCTTCCGGTTAACCAGACGGAGATGGAGTCGAACCCGTTGCTGATTCAGAATCCTTATTATACAGGTATAACCGCATAAAACGAATACTATGAAGAATATTTTCAAATTTTGTCTGTTAGTATGGGCTGTTGCATTCTATTCTTGCGACGACCCCTATAAAGATCAGATCTTTACGGTGAGCGACAAACAGCCGATCGCTTCTTATCTGGAAACGCGGCCGGATGATTTCTCCGAATGGATCAAGGTGCTGGAATATGCCGACATGTACAATGCCGTTAATTTGTCCGGTACGTCCTTTACGGCTTTTGTGCCGAATAATAAAGCGGTTGCGGCTTTCTACGCCGATAAGAATGTATCCTCTATCGAGGAATTGGGAAAATCTTATGCCCGCCAGTTGGTGCAGTATCATGTTATTAACGACTCTACGGCGCTGGATGCTCTTGTAGCCGGAGGACAGTTGGATGTAACGAATCTCTCGGGCGACCATCTGGAAATCAACTTCCGGGATAACTCCGACGAAAGCGGAGGATTCGGTTCTTCCATGTATGTGAATGGCGAAGCGCATGTAAGTGAACTTTCCATTTCTACATCCAATGGATTGGTATATGTACTCGACGGGGTTTTGCAGCCGTTAATTCAGGGAGTATATGAGTTGGCAAAGGAAAATGGGAAAAATAAGATATTGAGCGAAGCCCTGGCTTTGACAAGTTGGAGCGATTCACTGACCATTATTGCCGATACGACTTATACTGTAGAAGGGGCTAAAGTGATAACCCGCCGCTATTATACTTTATTGGGTGTTCCCGATGCAGTCTATCAGGAGCAGGGAATCACTTCGGTTCAGGATTTGGCGTCCAAACTGGGTGCAGGCAGTGATTATACCGATAAAAACAATGCGTTGAACCGTTATGTGGCTTATCATATTTTACCGGGACGTTATAAAGTGGCGGATCTGCAAAAGACCGAGATGGAGTCGCTGACTTATAAATTGTGGACGCCGGAATGTACCAATACGTTAATCAAAATTTCGAAAGAGGCGGACGGCAATTTCTATTTGAATTATGATGGAGGCGAACAAAAAGCGCGCTTGGTAGAAACGGATGCCGATTTCTCTTGCAAAAATGGATATATCCAGCAATTGGACGGTTATCTGCCGATTTGTACCAACTTGAAACCGGTTCTTTTCTATTGGGATCCGACCGCTTATCCGGAACTGGGGAATTACATTGCTTCCAACGGAGTGGAAGGCCAAACCTTCCAGAAGGGACAGGATGCTTCGAATGATAAAGAATTGCGTACGGAACTATCGGATGCAAACTTGGCTTGCTATCAATTCTCATACGGGCCGGAAGGCAAACCCGGATCAAACTGGGGAAATCTGGCCTATCAGACCATTCGTACTAAAGAAGGTATGAATTATGACGACCGGGATGCAACCGTAAAAGTGTTTAATGAAGATTTATTAAGTCTGTCTTTAGGTTATAAAGGAACTGTTGTAATGAATTCGCCGGCTTTGATACCGGGGAAATATAAAGTGACGCTACGTTACTTTTATGCGAACAGTATGCGTTATTTCCGCTGGTTCGGTAACGGTAGTAATGGAGGAGTGACAACATTCCAGTTTACCGATGCACAAGTGCCTGAAGTGGCGGTAGCATTGTATTCCAGTCTTCCTAATGATATAGCCTCTGTAAATGCGACAACGGGAGAAATTACCTATAAAACCAAACAGGGTTTGCAGGATGTGGTATTGTATGAGAGTTTGGACATTACCGAAATGCGGGAATATCCTTTTAGAATTACGATAGATGATCCTGCGGCTAATAATTCGAAAGACTTCCGTGTACAGATAGATTATATTTTATTTGAACCTATAAATGAATAGACGTATGAAGATATATCAATACATATTACCGGCCGTTTTCCTCGTGGGAGGATTAACCGCGGCTTGTACCGATAATTGGGATGAACACTACTCCAAGCAGGAATCCGTCCTTACGGGGACTGTGGAGATGGAAATCTCGGATCAGCCGGCAGTCAGTTATCTGCAATCGAAGCCGGAGTATAAGTCCATGTCTCGTTTATTCGAGGAAACCGGATTAATAGAACGGTTGAATGCGCAATCTTTACCCTATACGCTGTTTGTGGTAGGGGATGAGTTGGCGGATGTAGCTGCAGTGGCAGAGAAGGGCATACGTGCTTCTTCTGATGCGGCGCAGGAGAGCGAGGCCGAGTTCCTGGCGAAAGGCCATATAACAACGGCTTCGGTGGCGCCGAGCAGCCTGCGCGATGGGCAACGATTGAAAATGTGGAATAATAAATATGTGGATGTGCACGTTGCACCGTTGGAAGAAGGAGGTCCGGATGTGATTACTTTTACCAATAACCATTGTCGGATAAAGAAAGTGATTAAAGTTGATAACGGCTATATCTATGAGCTGGATCAAATGATTAATACGCCGAAGACGATGCTTGAAACTCTGGAGGGATTGGGTGATGAGTATTCTATATTTAAAGAAATGGTATTGTCGAGGAACATTAAAATGTTTGATAAGGCAAACAGTACTCCTCTTGGGCCGGATGCAAGTGGCAACACCGTTTATGATTCCGTGTTTACGGTGCGGAATCCTTATTTTGAAGCAAAGGGAATGGACGTTGACATCATCAAGATAGAAGGCTCAGTGGAGCTTGCACCGCTCCTTGAGCTTGCAGACGGTATCGTTGATATCGTTGAAACAGGCACGA
>ERZ825137.793-NODE-793-length-43439-cov-3.532961_pt1 | contig 43439 bp, 39 predicted proteins | sample MGYA00519873_ERZ825137 | MGnify/ENA primary metagenome ERZ825137 (study PRJEB31778, sample SAMEA3449190) | human gut metagenome | biome: human gut; feature: human-associated habitat; material: faeces | place: United Kingdom | collected 2010/2012 ...
ATGACGGGACCTGTACGATCCGGACGGACGTTCCGGTGTCGGTGCAGGGTGCTGCGTCGGGTCGTTCCCGGACTGTTCCCCGGTTGGCTGTCAGTACTCCGGTTTCGGATGGATATTACCTGACAACCTTCCCGGCTCGTGCAGGAGAGCGCTATCTGCTGAAAACCGTTGCGGCGAAATAGAAATGGTAAACGGTGCCACCGAAACCGGTGTCTTTTGTTGAAGGGTTTTTCTGTAGTCCCCGGCTTCGTGGATTTGTCCGTATGCCGTAGGCATATTGCCGATGCCGGACAAAAATATCCAACCCAAAGAGGCAAAGCGTACTCTGATAGCGACAAAAGCGAGTTGGAGGACGCTGATTTCCGGTCTCAGGAAACAGGCTCAGTCTTATCTGCTTACGGCAAAAACCGACCGTACCGGATCGAGCGTCAGGTGCAGGCGGGTGTATTTCTCCCCGGTGGCATTCGTGACGGTTTCGGTTTCCGGCCACGGGACGATTTCGCCCGTGTAAGGATCCCATCGGTCGAGGCGGTGTTTGCCGCGCACTTCGACCCAGGTATCCACCGGCCGGTTGGTAGAGTTTGCGAACAGGTAGATGTCGCGTCCTTCCTTTTGCTTGTGGATGTAGGAGAACATGCCGAGCATCTCCGGTGTGAGCGGATGGTCGCGAAGGACGCCCAATGGCCCACCGAGACTGTCCGCAGGAGCTTTCATATCGGCCAGAAGCGGAATGCGGACATCGGGCGACGGAACTAATCTTGCGATTGCCGTACGCAACGTCTCACGTGTAACGGCAGGCACGAATATTGCCCGGCCCCCCTGTTTGTTTGCGGCGGACGTCTCTTTTGCGGGCATCGGCCGGGTCGGGTCGATACCGAAGATTTGTCCGATCAATGCGGTTATTTCGGTGTCCCGGCCGAATTCGGCCGATTGTACCGGTAGTTGGCCGGTCGCCAATATTCGGCCCCCTTTGTCGTAAAACTCTTTGATACGTTTCAGCGTTTCGGCGGAGATGACTTTGCCTGCGGGTAAAATCAGCAGGCGGTACTCCTGCCGGGTCTGCCGGGTGTTCAGTACCAGCCGTCCGTCGTGGACAGAATAGAGGTTGCCCTGCAACAGCTCCGGATGTACGAACGTGAAATCTTGCCGCAGTTCTCCCGTCAGCCAGTCGCTGAGCGTGTTGTAGTTATTCTCTGGCGGGACGTCTTTGCCCGTATCCGGACGGCCCGGCATGAAGCCGTGCCAGGCTTCGAGCGAATGGATCGGATAAAGCAGTGCAATGTCGGTCACGCGCCGCCCGCCGTCCAGCAGCGCTACCGAGCGGCCCACGTAGTCGCTGTAACGGTGCAGCGCCGGGCCCAGCAGTTTGCTGTCGTGCGAGATCAGCGGCGGAATCTTCACCTGCTCGGTGTCGTACCACATCCCGTGCGGGACGAAAAAGTTGACGCCGCGTGCCATCAGCTCCATCGCCAGGCGGTAGAGCATCAACGAATCCATATCGGCCGGGTAGTTGCCGTAGCACTCTGCCGCCGTCACCGGGCGGTCGAATGCTTCGGCGGCCGAACTGATCAGTTTGAAACCCGACCGGCCGAACGGATAGCCGTGGATCGCATCCATCAGCGGGACCTGGGTGTGGCGGTAGAATTTGAACGGGTCGCCGTACATGTCGACGGCCGTGGGTTCGTAATTGCCGGGCGGGTGTCCCATGCTGGCGAGTCCGTGTGCGTTGCACCACTGGGCCACCATGCGGGGGAAGCCTTCACCCATCAGCTCGGCGCGCAGGCCGAAAAAGGCGACACGGGCGGCTTGCGTTTCCGGTCCGATATCGTACCAGAGGGCCGGATAATAAAGCACGGCTTTTTTGCCGTAACGCTTTTCGAACAGCTCGCTCATACCGATGTTCCAGCATCGGTTGGGATAACAGCCCACATCGTCGAAAAAAGTTTTGGTAATGGTATTGCCGAAGAAGTCGCTGAAACGTTCGGCGTAACGGTCGTAAGTCAGTGAAATGAATGTGCGCACAGCCGTCGTGTCCATGTAGTCGATTTTCGAGCTGCCGGCAAGTTCGAGAGTAAAAGCCATCAGTTTCCACTTGCCTTGCGGAACGTTCCACCTCAACGTGCTGTCCTGCACCAGGTCGGTCAGGTCGATGCGCTCGCCCGTTTCGACGTTCATTGCCACTACTCCCATGAACTGTCCGTGTACCGGTATCGTTTCGGTGACCGTTGCAGGCCCCGTGAAGTCGCGTTCGCGCATACTGAGCTGCTTTTTGGTCAGGTGCGGAAACTCATCGCGGATGCGGTTCCAGGCCGTGCCGCTCGGAAAATTGATGTCGTCGTACAGGATCACTTCGGTTCCCTGCTCCGCCGAACATTCGAGAATGTCCTCGTACCGCTCGAAATAACCTTCGGTCATGTATTCGGGCGTTGTGCCGGGTGTCATTTCGCCATTCGTCCAGCTCTTTTCGGGCGAGAGGGGCAGAATGGCCACTCCGCCGAAACCGTCTTTGCGGTAAGCGTCCTGCACCTGTTTGCGGATACCTTCGGTTGTCAGGTGCCCGTTCAGGTGCCAGAAAGGTTGCGGCCGGAAGCGCGAAGGGGGATTGACGAAGTCGTTTTTCCAGCTGTCGCGTCGATAGAAACTGTCGCGTCCGTAAACGATGATTCCGAGTGCGACTACCGTTGCGGCAATGATTGCATAAAAGGTGGTTTTGCGCGGATTTATCTTCATGGCGGGTCGTTGTCGTGTATGTATGTCCGGGTTTGTGAACCCGATAAAGATACATTTTTTTGCCGCACCTTCCAATCTTTTAGGAATGAATGCCCCCTGTGCGGAAAGATACGGGTGCGGGAACTGTGAATTCCCGGGAAAAATTGTATTTTTACACATTCGGGAATGTGGGTGTTATCCGGATTTCGATATGTGTGATAAACTCATGTGAATGAATTATATAGAGTGTTTTTTATGCTACGTTGGAGTGGCGGCGGGCGGACCGTCCGGCGTCATGGCTCGGCATTCCCGACCCGGAGGCGTTACCCGGTCTATTTTTCTTATTTGGGTGTTTCCGATGTAAAGGAGTTGAAAAAACGGCTTGACGATGATATCTATCCGGTTGCGGGGGATTCAAAACTATAGCGATATGAAACGATACGGCAGTGTGATCCGGGTACGTCCCGAAAAGTTGGAAGAGTATAAGAAACTGCATGCCGAGGTGTGGCCTGGTGTCCGCAGGATGATTGCCGAATGCGGCCTGCGTAATTACAGTATCTATTACAAAGACGGATTTTTGTTCAGTTATTACGAATATGTCGGCGACGACTATGCGGCCGATATGGCAAAAATGGCTGCCGATCCCGAGACACAGCGTTGGTGGGCTGTCTGCGAACCGTGCCAGCAACCGCTCGACACTCGCGCCGAAGGCGAGTGGTGGGCCTCGATGGAAGAGGTATTCCACCAAGACTGAACACCGGTCAGCGAGTTTCGGCTTTATAGTGTCCAGCTTGATTTTTTTGGAAATCTCTTGTATATCGGCTCAGCAGGTCCTGGAATATGTCAGTGATACTGCATGGATGGGATTCAATTTTTCTCGGTTGTTAGGGAGTCGGTAGGAGAATGAATGTGCGGGACGGCCTTACAAATCCGGTGCGTCGTGCCGGGACAGTTCCATCCGGTGTGTGACGCAGGCGGGAAGTTCGTGTTCGGAGTGGGTCACATAGATCATCGTTTTGCCGGGGCGTTCGCAGAAATGTTCGATTACGGCCCGCGCCAACTCTTTGTTGCAGCAATCCAGCCCGTGCAGCGGTTCGTCGAGGATCAACAGGTCCGGGTCTTTGACAAAGGCGCGTGCAAGCAGTACCATCCGTTGTTCGCCGGACGAGAGGCGGATGAAAGGTCTGTTTCCCAGATGCCCGATTCCGAATGAGTTCAGCCATCCGGCGCATAATGTCCGCTGTTCATCACTCGGGGTTCGGTAGAGGCCTATCGAGTCGAACAGGCCGGATGCGGCTATATCGATCGCCGGCAAGTTTTTCAGGTAGGCGCGGTGCATTTCGGGAGAGACATAGCCGATGTGGCGTTTGATGTCCCAGATGCTTTCGCCCGAACCGCGCCGCCGTCCGAACAGTGCGATGTCTTGTGAATAAGCCTGCGGGTTGTCTGCGCAGATCAGGCTCAGTAACGTCGATTTGCCCGATCCGTTTGCGCCGGTGAGCGTCCATTTTTCACCTCGGCGGATCGTCCAGTCCACTCCGCTGAGGATGGTCCGCCCGCCATAACGGATCGTGATGTTTCGCAGCCGCACCATCTCTTCGCAGGGTATCGGGGCTGTACGGCCATCCGGGAGCCGGGGCGGTTGATTCCTGTAATTTTCGGCCAGTTTCCGGCGCCGCGTCGAAAACGGCTCCGCGGCAAAAAACTCGTCTCGCGTTTGTTTCGGACCGCACACGCCCTTCTCGAGGGAATATACGTGCGTGATAAACGCGGGAATGTCGTCCGGGGATGAAACCGATAGGATAATTTGTACCTGTCCGCTCCGGGCCAGGTCTGCCAGCAGTTCCGTGAGTTTTTTCCGTGTGGTTGCGTCCAGTCCGATAAACGGACTTTCGATGATCAGTACTTTCGGCGCTGCAAGCAACATTTTCGCGATCTGGAATCGCCGCAGCTCACCGCTGGAGAGCAGGATGATCCGCTTGTCGAGCAGCGGACCTATTCCGAGCAGGTTGAGCAGGGCGTCCCGTTCGTCACTCTTACAGCCGGACGCTCCCAGCATTTCCGAAGCCAACGGCGCACTGTCGCGGTCTGAAGCATTCCAGCGCTGCTGGTAATAGTAACCACTGTCGGCCGTCCCGTAGGCATCGCGGAAGGTGATGTAACGGATGTTGTCCGAAACATAGATGCTCCCCGGGTTTGGCGATGCATCGGTTGGGGCTGTTTTCTCTGAACTTTCGGTGCCTTCTCGCCCTTCTTCTTGGAAACAGTATGCCACCTCCCTTGTCCCAGGTAGAGTCTGCCGAGCAGCATTTCGATCAGCGTGGTCTTGCCGCTGCCGTTTAGTCCGATCAGTGCGATGTGTTCGCCTTGTTCGAGTGAAAAGTCGGCGGGCCTGTGCAATTGCCGTGCGGGATCCCGCGCGAGTGCGTTTTTCAGTCGAATGATGGGTCGGGACATGGATTCCGGGCAGTTGTTACAGCTGGTTGCAAATCGGGCCGGTTATGTTTGTTGGGTATGCTATCGCTTTCCCGGTTCGGCCGGTTCCAGCCGGATGGCGAGTCCTCCCGATCCGTAAAGTTTCGCCGGAAGTACCGTATTTGCATCGACCGTGCGGGTTTCCACTTCGACTTTGGTGCGGGTCGGGGTTTTCATCGTGCCGTCGCGGTAGATGTGCGCCACGTACTTCTTCCCTGCGGGCAGAAAGTTGAACGGGATGTCGAGCGTGCGCGGCTGCAGGCCGTTCATCACACCGACGAACCATTCGTCACCTTTGCGCCGGGCCGTGGTGATGTATTCGCCGATCTTCCCTTGCAGCACTTTCGTCTCGTCCCAAACGGTCGGTACGCGGTCGAAAAATTCCAGTTCCGGTTCGTCGCGGCTGTCCGAGGGACGGTCGTACCAGTACAGGAACTGCAACGGGCTGTAATACACCACCGCCATAGCCAGTTGCTGGCCCGACGTGGCATGTATCGCCCGCGCTTTCGGCGCGAGCGTATCGATCATTTGCGGGTTATAGCCGTCGAAATTGCGGAAGTAGTAACTGATCGTATAGTCGGCCGGTCCCGCTACATAGCGGGTGAAAGGCAGGATCAGGTTGTTCGTCGCGTCGGGCATCTCCTCGTTGCCCCGTACGCCTTCCTGTGTGAGCAGGTTCGGATAGGTGCGCGAGAAGCCGGTGGGGCGGTATTCGTCGTGAATATCGACCATCAGTTGGTTTTCGGCGCATTTCTTCACAGCGTCGTGCATCCATTTCGTCCACATCTGCGAACCGACCTGCACGAAGCCGAATTTGACCCCCTTGATGCCCCATTTGTGGTAAAGCGGCAAGATCGTATCGAGCTGTGCGGCCAATGCGCGTTGGTTCACATAGACCCATACGCCGATTCCCCGGTCGTTCGCATAACGTACGACTTCTTCCAGGTCGAGGTCGTTATTCGGATTACGTCGCGGATCGACATTCACGCGAGAAGCATCCGAAATTTTTTCGTATTCATGGCCGTACCATCCCGCGTCGAATTCGATGTATTGCAGGTTGCGCTTTACCGCGAAGTCAACCAATTCCCGGGCCCCTTTGGTCGAGAGCGTTACTTCGCGCATCACCTTGCCCGGCTTGATCCACCACGGATTGTCGATTGCACAGGGCGGGTTGAGGTTCAGCAGCAGGTAGTTGTTTTCGATCAGCTGTCCCGGCTGTTCGGCCACCATTACCACCCGCCACGGCGTGGCGAACGGCGCGATTTCGTCGACGGCGCCGTACATCGAGCAGGCCAGTGTGTTGGGTTTCCCGTCGGCAAGTTTGAATTTCGTGCGGACGTAATCGACCACTTCGGCTTCGGCAAGCGCTCCGTAGAGTCCGCCCGGCAGTTCGAGCGTCAACGGACGATCGGCTTCCCCGGGCCAGTCGTGCAGCGGCAATTTCTGGTGCACGGCTTGGGCAAAGGGGGCGAAATAGGCCATCGTGCCTTCCGGCAGGGTGAATTCTGTCGCCTCGCCGGTAATATGCAGGTAACCGCCTCCTTCGAGGAACAGATAACGGAACGCCGCGCCCTCGTCGTAGGCGCGCACCTCTAATTCGAGGCCCGGTTCCCGTTTACCGTGCGCGAAGCGGATAACGCTTTGGTTGTAGCGGTCCGGGATTTCGCTGCGCTCTCCGTAAACCGGAGTCCAGAGCGTGTCGCGGCTCGACCGCGTAACTCCTGCAATACGCATGCCCCGGCTCCAGTCGCCGTTGCCGTTGATCCCGAGTGCCGATTCCAGTACGACGGGCTTACCTTGGTAAGTAACCTCGTAGCGGGGCGCCCCGTCCTGCAACGAAACTGTGATCGCCAGTTTGCCGTTCGGCGAGAGGGTTTGTACGGTTTCCTGCGCGGCGGCGGATTGCATGCTGCAAAAGAGAAGTCCTGCACAGAGGAGACGTAGGCGGTATTTCATGGTCATGATAGATATATGGCTTAAATTAACTTATCGGAAATTCGGCTTATCGGGAGAGTTCGGTGTTTCGTTTCGGTTTGTACGATCCAGCCATATGGATGGAACGGGTTTCCCAAGATACGGTTTTTTACCGGAACCCTGCGTTTTATTTTTCCGCCCGCTCCGCAAATTTTATCCGAGAAAGATTGTTCCCAGGTTGAAAATCTGAGGGAAGAAGTTGTTACAGTTTGCTTCCTACTCTCTGCATCCATAGTTCGGCCATCTTTTCGTGACCTGCCGCCGTGGGGTGCGTACCGTCCCACATCCAGTACGATAACTTCGGGGTCCGGCCGTCGTGTGCGAGTTTGTCGAATAATCCCTGATAGGGCAGGAATACGGCGTCGTATTCTTTGGCCAGCTTTTTTACGACGGCGCCCAGGCGGTCGCACTGCGCGCGCCAATGGGTATAATGTTCCTGCCACATACCAACGGGAAGGATGAAAGGCTCGGCCAGGACGATCCGTACCTCGGGATTTTGAGCCCGGGAGCGGTCGAGGATGTCTCGGTAGTCCGCTTCGAACCGGGCGGTATCGACTTCCTGCGGGCCGTCCGTCTTGTTGTAAACGTCCAGCAGGTCGTTAACGCCTACCAATACCGAGAGGATGTCGGGATCGATCTCCAGCGCGTCCTGCTGCCAGCGGGCCTTCAGGTCCGCCACGCGGTTGCCGCTGATGCCCCGGTTGTAGAACCGGTAGTCCTCCTCGGGATAGTCTGCCATATAGCGGGCGGCACAGATGAACATGTAACCGTGTCCGAAAATGTGGTTCATGTCGGTGAGGCTGCGGTTCGGGCCGCCGCTCACTTTGCCCCAGTTGCCGTCCGTCACGGAATCTCCGATATAAAGGATTTTTTTTCCGGTTGCGTGGGTTTCCGGAAGGGTCCACACCAACAGGGAAAGTAAGACGATAAGCGATTTTCTCAGGTTCATATCGGTCGGATTTTACGGTTAGTGTTTGGGTTGCATGGGGTAGTTTCGCAAGATTCTTTGCAGCAGTTCTGGCGCATCGGTGGTGATGTAATCGACACCTTGACCGATCAGGTAACGCATGTCGTCAGCTTTGTTTACGGTCCAGACGTTGATTTCGAGTCCTGCTTCCCGGGCCTCCCGGAACCAATGTTCGTTCTGTTTCATTTTGTCCAACGAGTAGTCGATTCCCGTGCAACCGACCGCTTTGGCTTCTGCCGGAGACAGGTCGCCGGTAAGGTAGGCCACTTTCGCTTCGGGATCCAGCTCGATCAACTTCAGCATCGCGTCGCGGTTGAATGTGATGTATTCGACCCGCTCTTCTACGCCAGTTCGCTTTACCATTTCCACAATCTTGGCGGCCAGCGTTTCGCTTTCCCGTTTGTCTATTTTCTGGGCTTTCAGCTCGATGATCAGTTTGGTCTGTTTACATTGCTTGAATTTATCGAGGTAGGCGGCGAAAGTGGGCATCGTTTCACCGTTGGCAAGCACCGCTTGCCGCAGGACGGTCGAAGGGGTTCGCTCGATCTCCCGCATCGTGCCGTTTACATTGACGTGCGGATCGTGGAAAACCATCAGTTCCCCGTCCGGGCAGAGGTAAACGTCGCATTCCGAACCGTAAGCGCCGATTTCGTCCGCTTTTTCGAGGGAAGCGAGCGAATTTTGGGCCGATCCGTGTGTATCCCAATATCCGCGGTGGGCGATAACTTGTGTGGTTGGTGCTGTGCAGCCGGATTGGACCGGATTGTTCTGTGAATTGGACATTACCGGGACCGATAGTGTGAAAAGTGCAAAATAAAAAGATTTGGAAAGGAACATGAGAGCTGAATTTTAATCGGCTACTAATTTACGATTATTTCCAAATAATCGTAAATTAGTAGCCGGTAAATTGTTTGGAATATGGAAGAGTACCGGAAAGACGATGAACTGGCCCGATGCATGGTGGAGTGGGGATGGCGATACCATCATGTAGGCATTCCGACCCGGCAGGTACGGCCGGGAGAAACCTATTTGCCCCATCTGAAATTCTCCGTTTCCGGTTTCGCTTCCAGCCCTTTCGGGGCAGAATGGATGAGATTCGACGAAGAGTGCGGGATGCATGAACTGATCCAAACCGTTCCGCATATCGCCTTTGTCGTTGAGGATTTGGATTTCGAGTTGGCGACACGCGGGTTCACTATTCTGACAAAACCCAATCCCCCGTCAGAAGGAGTCCGTGTGGCGATGATCGAACACAACGGAGTCCCGATCGAATTGATCGAATTTTCATCATAAAAGGGAGCTGAAATGATCTGATGCTGAAAACCGTCAGTTTGAGACAAAGTGTTGTGGAAGGCTGATAAGTATAATAACCGTACGAGTCTATAAGGAGTATATTCGTTTCTTCAATTATCCGGAATCGGATTCATTTTATCGTTTTGATCAGTATGAAAAAACTCGGATTATTGTTTGCTGTCCAGCTTTTGGCGGTTTGTTCAGCCGTGGGGCAGGAGACCGGCCCGTATGAAAATACGACTTATATTGTCTGGAGCGCCGACCGGCCTTTGTCTGAACAGGATTTTCTCGGCGATAGTACTCGTCTTATACAAGATCATCCAATCTATCTAAAATATGACGTTGGAGTATATGCTGCAATTGGAATGTGGTCGGTCGTGGATGTTCCGAATAAGAAATCGATCCGTAAAGGGAAAAGGCAAGAATATATTTATATCGTTCCTCTTGTCGATAAATCCATGTCTGTTCTTATGCATGGGAATGTGGGTTGTATCGAGTCAGAACAGGTCGTGTTCGATATTTATGAATTGATAGCCCGCATGATGCGCAAACAATTGCAAGCGTTTCAGGATAGCCTGGATGGAGCGACCGGAATTCAGGCCATTATGTATGCTAAAGTGAGGAATAAATGTTTGGAATTGCGGAATTCATTAATGGGGCAATATGCCCGGGAAGTATATATCGAAAAGCAAGAAGGGGCTTACGATAAATGGCGGAAGTTTATCGACGGACAACTCGAAAGTCTTAAAGAGTATGCGACGGGCGAGGCAGAGTGGCAGCGGTTTTTGAAGGGGGAACCGATTCTGCCGGATTATGTCCGGGTGAAAAATGTGATTAGCGGAGCCCAGTCCATCCCGCAACGGGAATGGTGGGATTAGGTACGATCGGTATTGAATTTATGTTATTAATATAATTTGAAGTAATGATTATGAAACGACTGTGTATCGGTTTGGTTTGCTGCCTGCAATTTTTGATGTTGTCGGGACAGTCCCTCCCCGTCGGTTCGGGAACGATACGATGGATTGATCCGCAGACTGCCGGGTTCCCCGTGGTACAGGGGCAGGCTTGGTCGCGGGAAATGACCGGGAATTACTGCAGGCTGCCGGAAAACATGCGCTCGGAAGTGAGACCCATGGTTTGGACTTTGGCTTGCCATTCGGCCGGGTTGTCCATTTGGTTTCGGAGCAATGCCGCACCGATCCGTGTGCGTTATGCGGTGACGCATAACGATGAACGGGCTATGCCCCATATGCCGGCAACGGGAGTGTCGGGGCTCGATTTGTACGCGGTTGACCAGAACGGATGGGAGCGTTATGTGCCGGGTAAATTCGACTGGACGAAGCAGGATACCGTCTATGCCGTGTTCCAACCGGAACCGGATCGCCATTTTGCTCGGCAAGGATATGAGTTTCGGCTGTACCTTCCTTTGTATAACGGAGTGTCTAAGCTGGAAATAGGGGTGGACAGCGCGGCCCAATTCAGGTTTCTGCCGGTGCGTGCTGAAAAACCGATCGTGGCCTACGGTACGTCGATCATGCAGGGCGCTTGCGCTTCCCGCCCCGGTATGGCCTGGAGTACCATCCTGTCCCGGAAACTGGACTATCCGTTGTTGAATTTCGGATTTTCCGGAAATGGAACCATGGATTCTGTCGTATTGGACGAGCTGGGGAAAATAGATGCGCGGATGTATATCGTGGATTGTCTGCCCAATCTGGTGGGCATCGCCGATTCATCGGTTACGGCACGCTTCCGGCAGGGGGTCGCTCTTTTGCGCAAATATCATCGGACACCGATTCTTTTGGTAGAGCACGCCGAAGCCGAAGCGGATGGAGAGGATAGCGCTGCCTGTCATAAAAACGCATTGTTGAGGGCCTGTTACGAACAGTTGCGTGAGGAGGGGGTGCCTGAGCTCTATTATTTGTCCTGCCGGGAGATCGGATTACCCGATGACGCTTTGGTGGACGGCATTCATCCGTCCGATTACGGGATGATGCGGCAGGCGATGGCTTGTGAAAGAAAGATCCGGGAAATTTTCGGGGAAGAGCAGGGAAATCTTTCCACGACCCGGCCGGTGCGCCAACGGCGGGATGCTCCGTATTATGAGTGGTCCGACCGGCACGAGGCGATTTTGACAAAAAATAGGATCGAGGCGCCGAAAAATGTCCTGTTGGGAAATTCAATCGTGCATTTCTGGGGCGGTGCGGACAAAGGTCATTACAGGAATGGAGCGAAAAGTTGGGAGCAGATTATGTCTGTTGCCGGATTCAGTAATATGGGTTGCGGATTCGACCGGATCGAAAATTTGCTTTGGAGGGTTTGTCACGGCGAATTGGACGGCTATGAAGCGGAACGGGTCGTTGTTATGATCGGTACGAACAATTTGTCATGCAATACGGACGATGAGATTATCCGAGGAATTGCCCATCTGGTTGCGGTGATCGCACGACATCAGCCTTCGGCCGGGGTGGAAGTGATCGGTTTGTTGCCTCGTCGGGGGATGGAAGATAGGGTAAGCGGAGTTAACACGAAGCTGGAAGAAAAAATCCGCTCGATGAATCTTACGTTCCGTAATCCGGGCACGCTCCTGTTGGGGAAAGGGGGGAAGATTGACGAATCTCTGTTTCGGGACGGCCTGCATCCCAACGAAAAAGGGTATGGACGAATTGCTCCGATCATTGCGGGAATGGAATGATCCGGTTGGCGAAATACGAAATTAAAAAAGCGGATAACTCGACTGAGTTATCCGCTTTAGTAGCGGGGACAGGACTCGAACCTGTGTTTTAAGTGGTTGATTAAATTGACATTATCACTTAATTTATCCTTACCTGTTCCCGAAAAGTCATCAATTCCAAAATTTCAGGGTAACAGGGTAAGCGGGGTAAGCAGTTTTCACAACTTCACAGAAACCTACTCCAAGACAGGTGCTATAATTGAGCCTTTTGATAAAAAATCAGTTGTATCGCAAAAAAAGAGGCGAAAAATTTGGAGATGTCGTTTGCTTTTCATTAATTTGCAACGTAATTGGATCTCATATCCGATCACGCGAAAAAACCGACAGCAAACACGTTGACTCTCTACAAGTTGAGAGTTGAGCGTGTTTTTTTGTTTTTGGCGGTTCTTTGACGTATTTGAGTTGTAATTTATATCGGACATGAAGCTCCCCATGCCCTACAGATATTACCTGGCCACAGGGAGCGTGGCATTAACTTATTAAAAAATGAAAAAATTATTGATTCAACGACACGAAGAAGCGCTACTGGCGCGTACCTCTTCTCTCGATTCAAGGACCGAGGGACTGGACAAAAACGAATTGCTCGCATTATGCGATAAAAACATCTCCAATGAGTATCCGAAGATGCAGAAAGGAGGTCGCCATGAGTAATTTGATGGAACAAAGACCTCAGCCACGTGAACTAGGAGGCATCACTCCTGACGATAGCGCTGCTATTGATGACTTCCTGGGTGGAACGCATGAAAACCAGCAGGTTCTAGAGCCAAGGATCGAGATTGCGACTACGGGAACTAACGGCGGAGTCCTGCAACAGATCGAGGCTTTTTTGAAAGCCCGGCATTGTTTCCGCTACAATCAGGCCACGAACAAAGTGGAATGGAAGTGTCAGGACAAATCCCAAAATGACTTTGTTGATATGCGTGATTACGATTACAACACGGTACTTCGGGGGATTAAATATGCGGAGCTCTCCTGTTCGATCTCATCATTACGGATTTTGCTTGCATCAAGTTTTGTCACTCCGTATGACCCTTACACGGATTATTTTGAACGTCTTCCAGCATGGGACGGGCAGACGGACTACATCGAACAACTTGCCAATACGGTCGAAACGACTAATCCGAAATTTTGGCAAAGATGTTTCCGTAAATGGTTGGTGGCCCTTACAGGGAGCCTCATTGATGAAAAGGTCGTTAATCACACCGCCATTATCTTTAGCGGAGCTCAAGGGATCGGCAAAACCCGTTGGTTCGGTCGAATCTTGCCTGAAGAGTTGAGACGCTACCAATTTGCGGGTACGTTGAATTTACGCGATAAAGACTCTCAGGTCAAGCTATCTGAATGTCCTTTGATCGTGATGGATGAGCTTGAGAATATGGGTGGAAAGAATATCGATGCCCTGAAGGAGTTAATCACGAAGGAGCATATTTACCTGCGCCGTGCATACGCTTATACGCATGAAAAGTACGTGAGAAGAGCTTCATTCGCAGGTTCGGTAAATCACAAAGAGTTTCTGTTCGATATGACTGGGAATCGCCGCTTTCTCTGCTTTGAGGTGAATCGTATCAATCCTGACCATCAAATTCCGCTAGATCGAGTGTATGCTCAGGCGTTGCATTTGTTCCGGTCAGGCTTTCAGCATTGGTTCGATCAAGATGAAATCGCAGAATTAAACGCCAGCAACGAGGAATTTCGCACCATCAGCGTTGAAGAGGAGCAGTTGATGAGTTATTTCGAGCCTTGTTCCGAGGAAAATGACCCCGAATATCTGAAAACCACGCAGATTTTGCAGGTGATCTCTAGTTCGTCAAAAATGCGGGGACTTTCGGATCAACGTCTAGGGCGAGTGCTTCGTGCAAAAGGTTTCCTCCGCGTTAAGAAAGGGGATCGCTGGGTGTATGTCGTAAAGCGAAAAACTGCCTAAACAACAATAAATTAGAATGAATACAGCAAACAAATGAAGGGAGGTTTTGCGATGAAGCCTCCCTTTTTTATTGTCAGTCCGGTAAGCAAGGTAAGCATTTTTCACAACTTCCCTGAACCTCCGGTAGCAGGTTACCTAATAAACCACCCATACCCCTCTTTTCCCTCCAAAGCTTCACAGATTCCCTGTGTGAAATTGGTTGCTCCGGTGCTTCTACTAAGGAAAGTATCTATGTAGCTGCACTTGTTAGCCTCTGTAAATAAGTTAAAAACTTGCCACATATTAATATTTTTCTTAGCGGGACTATAAGAAAAGTTCTCATCCCTGTAAAAATTCCGTGCGATCAGATTCACATGGGTATCAGTAAACTCAAATTCAGGCAACAACTTCTTCTCTTTAGCCGGAAGATACTGGTATAGCCTTACCTTGCCAATCAGTTGTGCAAACTGGCTCTCCGTAAGGTTATAATTCTGTAATTTCCTCATCTGATTTAGATGGTTCTTTGCATTGTAACTGACAAATAGTTCGATGGTTTTAGTCATCAGTTCATTGACATTGGTCACCCTCACTTCATCACACAGTCCGTCGGTACTGACACAGAGGTTGCAGCAGACCATATTTTTAAATCCAATGAAGATTTTAAACTTCTCAATCCCTTTCTTACTGTACAGGTTCTCCTGATTATAGGCTCTTACACCTCCAACTGTTAGAGATAAGGTATTTCCCCCAACAATTTCAGTAATGGTCGGAATCTCCATACAAAAGGCCATTCTTTCGTAGTAGATGGTCTTGTCTGCATCAGTCAGTTCCTTGACAGGTTTATAGATAGCTTCGGGAGTTCTGCCCTTGATGATGTGGGATACCCTGATCTCAGGTTCTTTGATCTGTTCATTTTTAAATAGCTTTTGGGTGCATTCCCAGAGGGCTTCAATAAACCTGCTGTGGGATATGGTAATCTCATTGTCCTTGCTGAATACAGGGATGATGCAGTCATTTTTGAGGTGATACAGGCTAACCTCTTTGGTATTGGCCTCAATGAAGTGTTTAGGTTTGTTCTCAGAGTTAACCACCTCGATAATAGGTGTATTTTTAGCCTCAATAAAATGGCTTTCTTCTTCTGTTACAGGAGAATCCATGACGGAAGTTTCGACGCTTTCAACAGGCTGATTTTGGTTGTTAAAAAGCATAGTTGTGTTATTACGAAGCTGTCGGAGTTGCGGTTGAGTTTCCATAGTTTTGGATATTTTGTTGATAATTAGAATGTTTTGCTGAAAGTTGTGGAATTTGGTTACCCTGCTTACCCGCAGATGTGGTATTGCACCAATTCAGGATAAGTTTTCCTACCTGTGGAGTAATGACAAACTCAGGTCTATTCATAAATAATCCTGTCCTGTCTTTTGAGGCTACCGCATTGTGCTTAATGTCCAGATCGAATACAAGGGTAAATTCATAATCCACATTGTCCCTTTGAACAGCCTTTAACCCCACTTTCTCAGGAACCATTTTACCGTTGCGTTCACTCAGTACATAATCCTGCTTGCTCCGCATGGTGCAGATCACATGACACCTGCTGTTAAGGATTCTCTGGATAAAACAGTTCTGTCTCGGTGTTACCTTGGCCCAGTTGGCGAAGCTGTTTCCCTGGAGGTTCGCATGAAAGTCCAGCAGGTAATCCCAACAATGGGAGATGCTGTCGATGATAATCACCTCCATATCTGAAGTCTCGCACAGATCAATGGCCTGTATGTACTTCTCAGGGGTATAGGGAGCCTCTAATGTCAATACATTGTACTCTCCGAGGTGTGCATAGAGATCGGCTGAGCCATTCTCTGTGTCGATGACAGCTATTTTGCTCCAGTCCGATACAATTCCATAGGCTATCAGCAGACTGCTATAGGTTTTGCCAGAACCGGATGCACCTTGTAAGGCCAGCTTCATTTTAGCTTCCCTGCGGGTTGATGGTCTAAGTTGCATACTAAGATGGTTTTTAAATTAATAACTACATGTTTAGGTTGAAAGATATTTGGTCGCTTGTATTACGATAACATAAAAACCTCTAATTGAGATTTACCAACTAGAGGTTTTAAACTATTATGAAAATCGTATTTTATAGAAATATCTTAGCTCTGTAATATATTATATTCGTTTTTCATTTTAACCAACATTTTTTGAGAATAGTTAGCATGAAGACTATTTAAAAGCGAACCAAGGATTGTCTTACACAGGGAACAATCCTTGGTTTATTTTAATTTGTTCCAGATTCCAGTACTTTCCGAATTCTGTCCATATCCCGTGAGGCTCTATGTTTAATTGTTCCAATAATATCATAGCCCAAAATATTTTTTGATTGAAGCTCCGATTTTTCAGTATACTCTAAATACGCTAGGAATTTTTCAACAACTTCCACTCTCATTCTTAAATCTCGTTTACCATTGTTGTATGCTAGAGGAAAAGAATTTTTAATTTCTTCAAACATTGCACTATCAAAAATAGGAGTATCTTGTAATATTAATTCAATGTATGGAAATTCAAATATCAGAGAATTAATATAATGATGCCCTTTCATGGATATGCAAATACTAGCTTCCATATTAATTCCATATGATTCATCTTCTGTGTCTGAGATCATACTGTCTGTCTCAATAAGTCTTTTTTGAGATAGTTCGACTAGTTCTCTTTCAATTAGTTTCGATGTGTATCCTACATCAGTAAATACATTCAATAGTTCTCCTGTATTTATAAACTGCTCAGAAATACCTTCTTGTGTTAAACGATGGTCAAGAAATTTTAATATTTTGATTTTAGTAAAATGATTATGATTCCCTTCGGCAGGATAAAAAAGATTGTTCACAACGCTAATATGATGGTTATAATATTTTCGACTATTTAAAGCAACAGCTTTAATAAATTCCCAATAAGGTATTTGATATCGAGAATCCGGATTAGTTTTTTGCCGTATTACATATTCTGATACTTCCGTATGTCCAGAAATAAGGAACTGTTTAAATAATTCTAAACCTTCTCTAATATTAGGATACGTTGTTTCTTGAATAAAGTTTAATATTTTAGAGTTTATGTCAAATAGGTTTGATTTTAAACTTAGCATAAAACTTCTAACGGAATCATTATCTATTTTCAGTCGACTCTGGTTGCTTATAATACCTTCGGTATGTCCAGGTAATTCTAGCTGATTGAGTGCATAGTCAATCCGTTTTTGCAATACTTCTTTATAGGGAGGAGCTGTTATATGATAAACATGATTAGGGAACGCATTAAAAGGAGGTCGAAATCTCCATTTATAATAGTATCCTTCACGCAAGGATAGTATTATTGTGACACTAGATTTTCGATTAAGAGCTTGAGCAAATAAAAATACTTTCTCTTGTATTTTATTGTTGAATTGATCAGCATTGTCTATAACAACACATAATCTTATCCTCCTTTTGGTAATTAGATGAAGGGATAGCTTGTAAAAATGGGTATCTGGATCTTCAAGTTGTTTTTCAAGAAAAGCATTTAATTTTGATTGATATATATCAAGTGCATTTTCTTTATCATATAACCATATGCTTTGATCGTTACGCTGTATTTCGCTGTGATAAATACTTTTTAATGCTTTTAATGAATGTAATTCTAATTGAGGATATTTCTCATAGACTTGCTCTAAAATATCTTTATGGATGATATTGCTGAAGTTATTATCATCTATAGTAGAGTATTGCCTAAAATCGATATATATATAAGGATGAGATTGCCATGTATCTTTAATTTCGTTATTTTGAAATAGATAATTGATAAATGTAGTTTTGCCAGCACCTTTTGAACCTACTAAAATTATTGGGTTAGGAGGATTCTGAAACTTCAATGTATCATCACTGATTTGTGTTGTAACTTGTGTTACGATACTTTCGGTATTTCTTGCCTGAGAAATATTCTCTAATTTCGGAGGCAAATCATCAAATAATCTCTCAATTTCAGATTTATGTTTCTTTATTTCTTTGTTTTCAATAAAACACTCTTTAATTAGTTGTTTATTTATTGTTTCATCGACGTCATGTAATTCACCAAATAATTTTTCAATAATTGGGGTAAGATCAGCACTTAATGAATTGCGAACAATCTCCGAATCTTTGGTAGACACGGTCGAAATGATTGTTCTTCCTTTTGTGATGACGAGTTCATTAAAAAATACATTTAATCCTCCGTTTTCAGATAGGGAATGTTTGGAGAGTAAATTGTAGAATTCGACAAATCGTTCACTGATTTGATCAAATCCATTAAAAATCAGACATTTATTTTCCTTCCAGTCAGTACCGTCGCTATTAGCAAATTTGCCAATAACAAATTGATGTCCATTGGTAATTACAGCGTATTGTAAACTTTTGTCAAATAAATATTTTCTTACTTGAGTGACAATATCAGGATGAGACTGGGCAAATATTTTTACAGAAGTACTCTTATGTTGAGTGGGAAGTGAGAATTTTACATAAGTCTTTTTAGCTTCTACAATAAAACCAAATCCTGGAATTTTAAAACAATAGTCATAAAATCCACTTTCAATATGTCCTTCTCGATCAATAGATTCTTCAGTCCAATCTAAAACTTCACAAAATATTTTATCTATAATTTTAGATCGTGTATCTGTTTCAGTTAATGGTTCATTTTGTAAAAGGTTAAACTTTTTCTGAAACACTAAAAAATCTTTATGGCAATCATAGATCTCTTTCATAATAGATGAATTTAAGGCTACTATCAAAGATAATAAAAATAATGTCCGTATGGTATTTCCTGCTTGAATGTCATATTGTTTATATTAAATTTATTAATTTCTATTTCAAAGGTCGATCATTATTTTAACACTTGAATCCTCTTGCACGGTAAATTTATGATAAAAGAAGAGACTGTATTGAGTCTATTTCTCTCAATACAGTCCTTCAGAGAAAGTTAATAAAATAAGTTTACAATACTTCCAGTTTGGTAGCTCCGCCTTCACCTTCGTTGTGGAGCAGAAAGAAGGTTTCTCCCGTCTCGGTAGAGGCCACTTCGGAGACTACCGGATTGTTCAAAGGAGACTCAGGATACTTGGATGTCACCGCACCTGTCCCACAGCCATAGGAGAAGAAGCATTTGCCTGTCTGTTCGTTACGCAGGACTTTGATTTCATCCGTCTGTACGTTGGCTTTGAACTGAGCGACGCTCTGAGTGTTTAAAAATTTAAGATTTTCCATACCCACTAGATTTTAGGATTAAAAGATTCTGGCGGGGGGACTATCCCCTCGTCAAGAATTAGTGGGGGGTAATGGTGGAGTAGGGAGCGCTCAAATCCACTTAGTAAAATTTGAAAATTTACCCGTATGGAATTTTTAAACGAATAGTCCTCTTTTAACTTTTCCTATCATAATGGGTGTAATAGGGATATATTTGGGCCGAAATTTTGCAAGATTCCCTTAAACGAATAGGAAATATTGCAGTTATATAGATAAATAGATTGATCCTGTTCTATTTCATTAGCTATTAGAGGGGGTAATAACAGTAATGATATTATTTATTTATGGGATTGATTGTCTATTGAACAAATAGTGAAGAGAAGTAAAATACAGATTTAGCCGTTGTTAAAATGAGTGCAACATCACGAGGTGTAGGATAGGTTATATATATTCTAGCGTATAAGTGTCAATAATGCTTTGAACCAAATGGTTAGTTAAAGTAATTATGTCATTCAACATTGATCGTGTTATGACTCTGTTTGTCATTCTATCTACGCTCGACAAACCATTTCTATGAACTAAATCGTTGCGGATAATTACGTACTCGGATAAGTTGTTGTTTTCTGAAGGGAAAGGAATGTTCAAAATATCTTGATATAACTGAGCTATTTTGTCGAAGTTGTGAAAAATTACTCTGGTGTTTAAAATATCTAGAATTGCGTAACGTTGATCATTGGTGGGCTCTTCAAATGATTTTTTCCATTTTTTTGCAAGAGTATTAACGGCATTTTGGAAATATTGTTTATTGCCTCCAAATATTTTACATAAAATAAAATCTGATAAGAATAATTCTAGTACACTAAATACGTTAATATATAATTGTTTGTACAGTAATTCTGTAGCTTGTTTCGTGTCAGTTTTAACGGATAGTAAATCAGTAATATCTAGAATGGATTGGCGATAGCATTCATTTGCTAGTATTTGGGTATGACATGCTATTAAATTTGATTTTTGAGGATTATACGCAATCCCTCCTGTAACAATATATGCAGCATATGGGAGTAATGTCCTATGACGGTTGAGAATTAAATCCCCCTTAATTGTGAAGTTTGTGGTATTTCGTATTGTATCATAGTTATCGTTGAACATATGTTTTGCCTCTGTAGATTCATAGCATGTAAGATATCGAGCGACATGTACTCCTTCTGAAGCGAACATGTTGCCATTCACAGTTATAGTAAGAAGATTATTATCCATTTTTCTAATAAAGATATAGGAAAATTTGATAAAACACACTTAATTGCTATAAAATCAATTAACTAAGTGTGTGTGATTCAATTGCTGAATTCTAGTAAAATATCCTGCATTTAGTAAGTAATATTTTATAGCCCAATTATATAGCTTTCGTGGAATCACCTGATAGAAAGCTTCTGTAATGCTTCCTGCTATACCTGCTGTAGTATCGCAGTCTCTTCCCAAAGATATAACCAATTGTAATGTTTCCTCATGTCCAGAGAATTAAAATACATATCATAGTCGCAGTATAGTATAATTTATGTGTGTGAAAGAGTTTTTTTATGAATATATGGTGTTTCTCATATGATTTATATATATTTACTAATAGTTGTGAACTATCATTAGTTTAACGTTCAATAAACTTAGTGGTAATATGAGAAGAATTTTCCTCTTTGTATTGATTTTATGTGCAGGAGTCGTCAGCTGTAACAAAGATCAAGACGGGGCACCTCAAAATTTATTGATTGGTCAATGGGAAGCTGTTCGTCAGGATGCTTTTCGTGGGGAGAGTTGGATTTTTGGGTCTACATATGAATCCAACGAACTTGTGTGTGAATTCACAGATGCAGGAAAGCTGATAGAATATCAATATGATTTAATAATAAACATTCTTCCATATTCTTATGATGCTTCGACTCAAAAACTTTCTACTGGTGCGTTTGCAATTTTAAGTAAGGTTGAAACATTGACTGCCACAGAGCTTGTAATTATAACGGAAAATTCGTCAGCAGGCGCGCTTACTTCTAAGTTTGTATATAAACGCAAGTAGTTGTTGAGTGTATTGTATGTCTATTTGTCAAAAGATACTAAAATCTGTCAAATAGAGGGAGATTTAATCTATATACTTAAATTTACTATATATAGAAGTAAATGAGTGTCTTAACCTAAGATGTTCCAAAACTTTTCAGGTAAATAGATATTATCTACTGTTATAGCTTTTTTAAATAGAGGTGCTATTTGCCCTACAGAGAATCCTGCTATGCCACAGCCTATTTCTGTAACGAGGAATCTTTTATTAGGATGTTGTTTGGCAAAGGATATAAACTCATCGACATGGGGCCGGATGGTATCTACATCACCTTGCATAGTAGGGATAGCATAGGTTTGTCCTTGTAATCCTACTCCTTTTCCCCAGACGGCTCCCCATTGCATAGCTAATTTAGCTGCACCTCCTGCATGAAGTCCTTGTAGGTTACTACCGAATACAAAGACTTCATCAGGCTGTAATGAGGTGATCCATTTAGGGGTGGTTCTTTGAGGGTTCATAAAATCAATATAGTTCATCTAAAGATACACACTTAGTCCTAATAATTACATAGCACTAAGTGTGTATTTGCATTTTTTCAAAATCTATCTTCCATTGATGTTTTACCAAGAAATCAGTACCTAATATTCCATGCAGTTGGTAGCCTGTTTCCTTTTCTATTTGGTCGAATCCTACGCTACACTCCATGCAGGTGAAGGGCTCGGAGTATTTTTGGTTATCATCAATGGTGAAGTCAAAGATGGCAGTTAGGGTGGATGAAGTTGTTCCATTAGTCGTGATGATATTTTGACCTTGTTCGGAGTTAGTGATTTTATCTTTAAAATGGTTATATACGGCTATATCCATAATAGATCGGTCTGATCCTGTATCTATTATGAGTAGAGAGGAATTTGTTTCATTGAAGAGTTTTACCGGGATTACAGGTAGCCCGATGTTGTAAACAGAATATTTAATCGGGATTGTCCGGTACATTGCATTGTTGTTAATTGGTTGAATAAGTTAATCTATCTAAAAATAGTTAATCATCTAGATTTGTAAAACCGTACCCTCGTTGCTGTGGAATTAGTCCATTTTTTATAGTTGGCCAATTGGACATACTCTTTATTTTGTTGGGAATGGTGTCTGATAATTTGTTGTTGCGAAGGTTAAAAGAAGAGCTTATTTGCGTGAGATGTGCAAATGTGGCAGGAAAACTACCCGATAGTTGATTGTTACTCAAATCTAAATCTGCTAGTTTTGTTAGCTGCCCTATTCTGTTTGGGATATTTCCTGAGAGTTGATTGTTGGATAAGTTCAATGATGTCAGTTTAGTTAAATTTCCAATTGAAGATGGAATATTCCCAGAAAGTTGATTGTTGTGTAGCCATAACCGTTGTAACTGCGTTAATGCTCCTAGTTCATCTGGGATAGTTCCTGAAAGATGGTTGTCAGCAAGGCTCAAGTCTTTTAAATTTGTTATTGCTCCTAACTTTGCTGGTATAGTGCCAGATAGATTATTATTATCCAAGAATAAACACTCTAAATGAGTTAATTGTCCTATCCCTTGAGGAATGTGACCAGAAAGTCTATTACTAAATAACCACAAGGATGTTAAATGAACTAAGTGTCCGATTTCGTCTGGAATAGTTCCTGACAATTGATTGCTATTTAGATATAATTCACTGACAAATCCTTCATCGTTTGTTTTAATCCCATGCCATGTCTTAAGAGGTTGATCACTGCACCAGTTGGTATTATTTTTCCAGTTGTCTCCATTCGTCGTATTGTAAAGTACAATTAGGGCTTCTTTTTCTCGGATATAATCATTATGGTGACAGGATAACACACTAACAATAATGACGAGTAGAATATTTTTCATGTCTTGAATATTTAAACTTTACGGTCATAAATAGTCCTAAGGTTTGGATAGAGTGTGTAAGTTCGTAAGCTGGCATAATAATGGATTATTTTACCTTTTTACCAAATAGCTTTTGGTACCACGTTAATGCTTGCAGTCGTTCGATTTCTTGGCTTTGACGCCGCATAATTGCCTCGTAGTCGGTAATTTTTTGTTGTTTTTGCGTTATTTTTCTCTGCATATCGAAAATCCTAGAAGTTTGGCTTTTTAAGTTAGAAGTTTGATTTTGTATGGTGGCGCATAATTCTTGAATAGTTTGCTTTTGTTCTTCCAAGGAAATTTCTAGTTCTTGAACATGAGTATTTAGTTTGCTGATTTCTGTAATTTCCTGTTGAATAACCTCTTGTAGTTCTTTTATTTGCGATTTATTGATTTTGATTTCTTCATCCTTGGTTATTATAGTGTTTTTAAGCAAGGTGATGGTGTCGAGTAATATTTTCTGTTCAGCACAATGTGTTGTGTTGTTTTCTGCGATTTGATTATTTAATTTTTGATTTTCTCGTAGTGTAAGTTTGAATTTTTGAAGCCATTGCATTCGTTGGCGTTGGTGGCGTAAGAGCTGTTTGTATCGCTTGGCCAAGGTTGTTTCCATAATGGGAGTTTCTCTGTCATCACGAATTTTAACAGCAGCATAAAATGATGCGTACGCAGCATTAAAATCTCCTTTGTCAAATTCCTCCCAAGCCTCCTTATATAACCTGTTGGCTTTACCTGCCTCCAATTCTTTGATTATGATGCTATCTGGTATTTTTGATTTGACAAATGCTGCAATTCTCGAATCGACTTTAAGCGATTCCATGGAAATTTTGGATTTTAAAAAGAGTCCGCTTAACTTTCGACATCTGCTTAACGCTACATAAACTAACCCTGGTTGTGTCCAGCCGATATCTGCGATAATACTCTCAAATGATAGTCCTTGGCTTTTGTGGATAGTAATTGCCCATGCTAATTTTAAAGGGAATTGTGTATAAGTTCCTATGGTAACGGCCTGAATTTTTGTATAATCAGATTCGTCTTTAACTGATTCATATTCAATATTCTGCCATGTTACAGGGTCAATGTGTACAATACGATCAGATTTGTCTGTTAATTTAATAGTTATTCTCGGGCTATCTTGTTGGATGTCTTGAATGATGCCGATTGAACCATTATAGTATTCAAAGCCACGAAATTCATCCAGCCATTTATTTTTTAAAATCATAACTTGAGCGCCAATCTTCAATTGTAGTCGTTGCTCTGCAACCATCATACTTTCGGGAAAGGTTCCTGTGGTGGTTCCTTCAAAAGTTATGAGTTCGTTAGGAAGTTTATGTAATTTAGACAAATTATGATCGTTCACTATCCGATTAGTTGAACCTACAGTAATGCATCCTTGGGTTGGTAGTATATTATTTACTTTGTTATTTAAGGAAGTTAATTCTTCTTGGGAAAGTTCATTAATTCTGATTTTGTTTAATAGATTTATGAATTCTTCCTCGGTTTGCCTGTATGGCTTCTCTAATTCGATATAGAGAGGATTGATAGCCTGGTATATTTTAGAGTCGAAAAAATATTTTCCCTGATAATCCTGCTTCAAAATTTCCCAGTCTGAATCCATTACAACAGGAGGTAATTGGTAAGGATCTCCCATTAGTAATACCTGTACACCTCCGAAGGGTAAATGGGGTTGTTTACGAAATACTCTAAGAATATGGTCAATTACATCTAGCACATCACATCGGACCATTGAAATCTCATCAATAATCAAGAGGGCCATATCTCTTATGATAGATATCTTGTCTTGCGTATATCTAAGATGTTCGTATATTTCTCGACTGTATATACGGGCGTCATTATAAGGATACGGGGTAAAAGCCAATTTGAAAAAAGAATGAATGGTTTGTCCTCTGGCATTAATAGCAGCTACTCCGGTCGGTGCTAATACAATGGTATTCTCCGGTTGAAATTGACGTATATATTTCAGGAACGTTGTTTTTCCAGTTCCTGCCTTGCCTGTTAAAAAAATAATTCGATCAGTTTGTAACACGAACGCTGCAGCTTGAAAGAATTTTTCATTGTCCGGATCAAGACGAATGCCTTCAACTGTCATATAATCCGGAGAAGCTGAGTCAAAAATATTGTTTGGTTCGTTGAACTGGGCCCCAAGGGTTAAAGTTGAATCTTGTTGCATTGGCATACTCCTTCTGTCAGTCCCTAACAGAACGTTAGTATAAAGAAAGCGTGGGACTGCTAACTCATTTCAGCTAGTAGGCCCTAGGAAGCCCTGACAATGAAATAAGCAACAGCCCACGCCATAATAAATATGACATGAGAGAGATTTGCCTATTCTCTTGTCCGATGAATTTCCTAGGTTCACTAGCAAGAATAGAACTAAACACTTTCTTGTGTTCAAATATGTCTGCTATCTAATAGACAGCAAAACAAAGATATGAAATATTTGAAACAATCAAGTGCACATCTCCCTTTAGGGCTGTTGCAGATGTAAAATTAGAGTAAATCTTATTGAAAATGACTATTTTACTTGTTATTTCTTTGTCGCAATTTCGGGAATATGGTTAATGGAGTGAGATTTTGGGTGAAGTTTGTGTTTTTGCTTACCTTGCTTACCCGAACGGAATCGGACAGACAGGTTTATTGCTGTTTTAACTTCATTTCCAATAGGTTCATGTGGTTGCTGATGCTTTTTTGAACTACTTGGGCATAGGATTTCTGGGTAACTTTAATGTCGGAATGTCCTAAAAGTTGGCTCACCACCTCTATGGGAACCCCATTGTAGAGGAGAATTGTGCTGGCAAAGGTCTTTCTGGCCGTATGGTGGGTCAGCTTTTTCTCTATTCCCAAAACATCCGCAATCTCTTTCATGTAAGAGTTGATCTTTTGGTTGCTGATACGGGGCAATAGAAATCCTTGCTGCACTTCAATGGATGCCTCAAACAGGCTTAAAATGGCCTTTGCTTGGGGCAGGAGAGGGATTGATACCTCTTTGTCTGTCTTGAGCCTTGTAATGGTGATCCACTCTTTGCCATCAAACCCTATCTGAATGTGTTTGGGTTGCAAAATGGATGCTTCATGATAGCCTAGTCCCGTGTAGACAGAGAACAGGTAAATCTGTTTGACCGTTTCCAATCTTCTCTGGTGAAAGGTGTGGGATTCCAGTTTGTGCAGCTCCTCAGCGGTCAGGAATACAATTTGTTTCTTCTCTTTCAGGGGCTTATGATCTATGAAAGGATCTCTGCTGAGGTAATCACACCGGATTGCATACAACACCATCTGCCTGAGCCTTTGGATGATTTTATTGATGGTGATGGGTTTGAGCCGTTTCCCCAACAAGAACTCTACAAATTGCTGAATAAAGCGGTAGTTCAGCTGCTTGAGAGGGATATCCTGCTGGCGGGTGTATTCCCGGATGAAGAGTCTGACATGTGCATAGACCTCTTTGAACTTTTGCAGGGTGGATGCTGTGTATTCCGTCCCTACAAGGCTCTCCATGCGGCTGATCCTCTCTTCAAACACCATACAAAGCGACTTTTCGTCTGTCTTGCCAAGGTATCTGCTGTATACCTCTGCCAGAGTAATATCTTTGCCTTCGTCATAGAGTTGTTTTTCTATCCGGATGAATTGGAGATTGACCTCTTGGAGTTTGGTATTGGTTAATTGAGCCTGATCTGCAATCCCTTTCATTCTTTGAGATTCCCTGTCCCAGAGTTCAGGGGTGATGTAGAATCCGGTAGAGAACGTTTTATAGGTGTTTTGAAAGCTGAGTTTGCAGAAAATAGGGGATTCTCCCTTGTTATTTCTTCGGGAGGTAATCAAATTGAATGATATTTTAAGTTGGTGTACCATTTCGCAGGTGATTTAAATAGTGAAATACCTCTGAAAGCCTTATGTTATATAGTGCACCAGAGTTTTTAGGGTGGTGCACCGGATTGTGCACTACAGGGCATAAAAAATCCCCTTTCAGAGGGGACTTGGATTGAGAGAGTAGAGAGGTGGTTTTAGATGGTGCTCTAATTTATTGCTGACAATCAAATAGATAATCAAAATTAGGACACAAAAAAAGAGAACCACTTTCGTGATTCTCTTTGTCTTAGTAGCGGGGACAGGACTCGAACCTGTGACCTTTGGGTTATGAGCCCAACGAGCTGCCAACTGCTCCACCCCGCGATGTGGAATGCAAAGATAGCTAAAAAACGGCCAAATGCAAACAGTGAGCGATAATATTTTTCGTTTTTTGACGAGCGAGTAGGGTAAGTGCTTTGTTCACAAGTCGAAACGATGATGTTGGTTGCGGCCCTTATTTTAGTATCACTGCCCATCCGGGCAGTATATACCAACTGTATATGGAATTCGGGATATGGAACTGACGTTCGTGGGGCTATTGGACTATCTCAGCTTCACTGTTCCGGTGTATTCCATGTGTGATCCACTTACATCATATATACGTCGGTTGATTTGTCCGGGTTCAAGGGGCTATTTTGTGAAACGAAGCCCGGCCATTACCGGACAGTGGTCGGAAATATACAGGTCATCGAGCTTTTCTGCCAGACAGCCGTGCCGCAGGGTTTCCAGACCACCCCGGACGAAAATATAGTCCAGCCACATGTTTTTAGCCAGGCGGCCGTAATTGTGGTAAGACCATTCGGGTCCGTAACGAACCGGTGCGACGGAACGCGTATGGGTCAGGTGTTCGGGGTTGGCCGGATCGAGCAGGATCCGGATCGGTTCGGAATCGGGTTCGGCGTTGAAATCGCCGGTGACGATTACCGGCAGGTCACCGGCCAGGGCGCCGAGTCTGTCTAAAATCAGTTTGGCGCTTTCCCTGCGTGCCACTTGACCGATATGATCGATGTGCACATTCATGAAAAAGAGCTTCCTTTTCGAAATTTTGTCTTTGAGGATGGCCCAGGAGCCCATGCGCGGACTGGCTGCATCCCAGGCTCGTTGTCCGATTGCATTGATGTCTTCGGCAAACCAGAAAAAGCCGTGATCCAGCAATTCGAAGCGCTCTTTTTTCCAGAAAATAGGGTCGTGCTGCCCTTTCGATTTACCGTCTTCCAGACCGATGCCGATCGATCCGTATTCGGGCAGGCGTTCTTGCAGGTCGGTCATCTGGTTGGCGAAAACTTCCTGTGCTCCGAAAATGTCGATGTCGTAAAATCGGATCATGTTTGCGGCGAAATCACGCCGGTTGGACCATTGGTTCGGACCGTCCGCCTTGGTATCGATGCGGATGTTGAAAGACATTACTTTGAGTTCGTCGTTGGACGGTCGGGCGGAGGCAGGGGAGAACCACGCGGATACTACCGCTGCACAGAGTACGAGATTGCGAATCATAGGTTAGTTTTTTAAATCTATAAAGTTAATGTTTTTTAAGACACGAGACGATCTGTTCCTGTTCTTGGAACACGGGAAGTATGAAAAATATCTTTCAGAATTCATGGAACAACAGAAACAAATAAAAGCCCCGTCTAAAAGACGGGGCTTGTGTGTATGGAGTGTTGCGGATTTAAGATGCCTGCCGGCCGGGCAGCGCTTGGGCAACGATCTCCGCGAGGTCGTATACGGGCAATGTCCCGCTGCGGGCAATGGCTTTTTTACAAAGCGGGCAGGCCGTTACGACCGAACCGGCTCCGGTGGCGGCGAACATGTCGGCAACGCTCTGGCCGATCCGGCGCTGGCCGTCGTCGCTGATCGCGATGTTGCCGAGACTCGAGCCACAGCAGAGGGCATGCTCGCGGTTTTCGGCTACTTCGCGCAATTCTCCGATCACTCCGATCACTTCCCGCGGCGCTTCGTAAATGCCGCTGCCGCGGCCCAATTCGCAGGGGTCGTGGTAGGTGAACACCTCCGTGCCCGGGTGCAGCTTTAACTTACCGGCGGAGATCAGCCGTTGGATATATTCCGAATGGTGCAGCACTTCGATGCCGTCGAGTCGGTAATCTTCGCGGAATACCTTAAGACAGATCGGGCACGAGGTGACGAGTGTGCGGATACCGTGTTTGCGGAACAATTCGGTATTGTAATCCATCATTCGGCGGGCCGCCTCAATTTCCCCGGAAAGTTTCAGCGGACGGCCGCAACAGACGCCGCCGTCCTTGTCGGCCCACCATACCTGTTCGCCCGAAGCTTTGAAGATTTGCTCCATCGAGCGGAGTATTTTCGGAGAAAGGAGCGTCATGCACCCGGCAAAGTAACCGACCTTGCCTTCACCCTCGGAACGGTCGAGGCCTTTGATGTAATTGTAGCGGTTGGGGGCGCATGCGACGGCGTTTTTAGCCCGGCTGTTCAGCCGGAGGGTGCCGAGCTCGATACCGACCGGGCAGGCTACGACGCACCGTCCGCAAAGCAGGCAGTTGTCGGCTACCGCATCGGTCAGGTGTCCGTAGCGGCGGTCGCGCAAGAAATAGACCGACTGAACGTTGTCGATCCCGGCAGCGCTTTGGAGCTGGCACGGATCGATGCATATCCCGCACCGTGAGCACGCTTCGATCTGGAAATGGTCGTAACTTTTCTCCTGAACGCCGCTGCGGATACCTGCATTGCGCAGGAATATCAGCGGAATTTCAGTAAAGATGTGCATGTAACGCGAGAACGGCAACGCGAAGAAAAAGACGCCGAGCGAAATGGAATAGAACCACCACATCGGAAGTTCGCCGTGAATCAGCAGGCTGTTGGGAAGTGTATTGGCAAGCAGTTCGCCGGTCGTGTTGGTCAGGAAACTGCCGCCGCCGATTCCCGGCGGGATAATGTGCACCTGGTCGCCCAAAGCCCAGCCGATGCCACCGAATTTCCACAGTACGCCGCTGGTGAAACTCTCGGCCAGCAAACGGGCCGGGAAGATGAACCACAGGGCGGTGAGTGCGATGCGGTCCCCGAGCACATGCTTGGTCGTGCGTCGCATGCCCATTGCCCGCGAGTGGATCCGTTTGAAAAGGGCCAGGCCGATCCCGATCAGGATGAGCAGCAACAGGGCGTCTTTAATCAATGAAAAATTGAAGTTGCGCTCGAAAATCGGATGAACGTAATAGGAGAAAAAGATATCGACGTAGAGCGGTACGTTGTGTCCTTTGAAATAGACCAGTGTCTCGATCCAGCCGGTCAGGATCAGCAGAAACCATCCCAGTGCGAAACTGGTGTGCATGTAGCCCAGCAGCGGGTTCGTGCGCCATATCTTGCGGTGAAGCAGCGATTCGCTGCCGATTTCGCAGACCGATTTCCATGTGGCGCGCGTGGGCAGAGACCGCCAGAACATTTTGCGTTCGGCGGGTGCCAGTCCGATAAACCAGGAGATGTATTTATAGAGCAGGACGACCAGCAGGAAGCCGGCTCCTACCCAGAACGGTAAGACGAATAGTCTGAAATGTTCCATGAGTGGCGTGGTTAAGCACAATTGTGCTATTTTTTAATGTTTCCGGCGGGTTTTCCGTGCGGTTGCCGCTGTTTTTATTATGCCTCGGAAACCCCGTGCGGTAAATGTCCGGGACTACTTGCCTGCGAGGTGTTTTTTGATCGTGAGCACGATTTCGCGCGTGTTGATGCCCCGAGGGCAGACAAGCCTGCATTTGCCGCAGAGCATGCATTTCGACAACTCTTCGTAAGCGCCGGCGTATTCGCCCCGGCGCACGAGGGTCTGTACTTTACGTAGGTTGAACGATGTGAGGTTTCCGGCCGTACAGGTGGCCGTGCAGTTGCCGCAGGCGATGCAGGTCTCCAGTTCGGGGTGCTCGCGGAGCAGTTGCCGCGAGTAGCTCAAGTCGTTCTTGTCGAGGTTTATCGAACGGGGTTGGTTGATCGAATATCCGAAATTCATCGCGTTACGCTTTTAACTGGCCGGCCACCTTGTAGGCGGCGGCTATTCCTTCGTTGATCGATTCACCGATATTTTTCGGTGCCGTGACCGCTCCGGCGTAATAAATGCGGCTGCAATCGGAGGCCACGTTGCCGGTAAACTGGTTGGCCGGTTTGACGAAACCGCTCGGATATAGGTCGACGTGCCGGTTGCGGCTCAGTGCCATGTTGCTCGCACCGGCTTTCATGCCGACGATCAGCACCAGCATATCGACCGTCATCTTCAGCGGCCGGCCGATCAATGTGTCTTCGGCTTTGATCTGGATGCGGTTGTCGATGGTCGGGGCCGCCTCGCTGATGCGGCCGCGTACGAAATGGATCCCGTAAGTCTGTTGCGCCTCTTTATACAACTCTTCGTATCCGGGGCCGAACATGCGCATGTCCATGTAGAAACTGTACACTTCGGTTTCCGGGAGCGCCTGCCGCACTTCGATGGCCTGCTTGACCCCGGTGATGCAGCAAACCCGGGAACAGTGGCGCTGCCCCACTTTTTCGTCGCGCGAACCCACGCAATGCAGGAACGCTACCGATTTCGGGGCTTTGCCGTCGGCGGTGCGGATGCCTCCTTCCTTGAACATCCGTTCGATATCGACCGTCGTAAAAACGTTGTCGTAGATGCCGTAGCCATACTCTTCCTTGATCTCGGCCGGGAAAATATCATAGCCTGAAGCCACGACTACCGCATCGCCGTCGATTTTCGTACCGTCGGCGAGCGTTACGCTTTTTCCCGCGTCGTCGATGCCACCGACTGCCGTTGACGTGTGTACTTCGGTGTTCGAAGCCTGTACTTTTTTCGTCAGTTCGGTAAGCACCTCCTCTGCCGGGGTCATCGTGGGGAAGAGCCGGTCCCATTTGTTGAGCTTGCCTCCGAGAACGGCCTCTTTCTCGATGAGGATCGGTTGCAGTCCCAGTTCGTCCAGCGTGATGGCGGCCTGCATGCCGGCCACGCCTCCGCCGATGATGATTACTCTGTTACCCATATAGGTCAATATTCTGTGCGTTATCTTTATTTTTGGTAGCAACCGATTGCCGTCGGTTCCGGCTGGCCGATGAATTTGCCGTTTTTGCCGAGATATTTTGTCGACGGGTCGTAGGGAACACCCATTTTTTCGAGCAACGGTTCGACGGCTACCTGATGCATCTGCATGCCGAGGTCCCACGGATCGTAGCCCAGCACCAATCCGGCCATCTCTTCGTAGGTTAGCACCGGAATGCCCTGTCCGTTCTGTCCGTAGGTAGTTCCTTCCATTTCGGAGACCGTGTATTGCCATTTGTCGAGGAACATCGCGCAACCCGGACAGTTTGCTACGATAAAATCGGGTTTGTATGGGGCCATCGATTCGAGCTTCTTTTTCGAGTTGGCTACCGAGTAGCCGCGGTTCGCCTGCACGAGGTAGTTGCGGAACCCGAAGCCGCAGCAGTGGCGCCGCTCGGGATAGTCGACCACGTTGCCGCCCCACGATTCGATCATCCCGGCCAGCACGTAGGGAAATTCCGACCCGCCAATGCCCGCTTTCGGGAAAATTTTCGCGTAGTGGCAGCCGATGTGTTCGACTACGTTGAGCGGTTTACCCGTCTCGGCGTTGACGAGCAGGTGTTTGGCTTTGGCCGCGATCTCTTCGCGGTGGTGGAAAATGACATCCGATGTGTGCGCGAGGCTTTTGGGTTTCTTGAATTCGCGGCCGGTCGCCTTGTAGAGGTATTCGCGCGCCTGCTCTTCCATTTCGGGGAAGTCGTGCCACATTTCGAGCGTTTCGGAGTAGATGCCGAAAGAGGTGATGCACGAAGGGATGAAATTTTCGTATCCCGCTTCGGTCATCAGCGAGAATTGGCGTGCCACGACCGTCATGATCGTTTCCAACGGTACGATGTCGCCGTGGTAGCCGATACCGGTACAGGAAGTGTGCTGCGCGTCTTCGCGGATATCCCGGCCCAGGTCGTTCCCGATGATGTTCAGGAAAGCCGCCTCCGAACCCGGGAAAAAATTCTGGCGGATGCAGCTGCGCGCATAATAATAGCGGTCGTCGGCAATATCTTTCTGGTAATCTTTCCAGGTGGTTTTCATCGTCCGTTTATATGCTGAGGGTGGTTGGTATCGTATTGTTTGTCGCGGGTTCCGTAATCCTGCCGGGAGCGTATCGTGTCGCGTTTGCGGTCCGGGATTATTGGTGGCTCCCGCTGTTGGCGGTGAATACGTCGCGGAAATAACGTTCGTCCGCGCCGTCATAACCCATTTCAGTCGCTTTTTCGGCTGAATATTTTTCAATATTTTCGAAGAAATCGGTGCCTCCGGTCGTGTCGAAGATCGCACGGATCTCCTCCATGCTCTTGTCGTCGATTTTGCGCATTGCGCCGACGCCCACTTTGCAGTAGTTGTCGCCGAAGCGTTCGAATACGTCGCGGTCGTGTTCGTAAATCCACTTCCAGACGGGGCCTTGTTCGGGGTGGAGTTCCGGGTCGACCAGGTTCGGCTTGATGCAGTAACCGGTTTTGAGGATGTTGTGCCCGATCGTGCGTTTGATGGCCAACTGCTGCCGTCCTTTTTCCGAGTAAGTGAAAAATCCCAGTTTTTGCGAGAGCCTGCGGAGCGCCTGGATGATATAGCCCGGCGTATTGGCCCTCGGGCAACGCGGACGGCAAGACATGCATTCGCCGCAATACCAGATTGTTTCGCTCTTGAGCAGTTGCTCGATTGCATCGTCGTCCTTGGTTTGGACGGTATTGACGATCTGGCGCGGGTCGTAGTCGTAGAACTCGGCGGCGGGACAGACGCCGGTGCAGATGCCGCAGTTCATGCAGGCGGTGAGACCCTCCTTCATGCGTACATCCTCCATCAACATGTCGAAATATTTGCCCATCGTATCGGTGTGGTTTACATACAATTTTCAGCATAACAAAGTTACTGCTCCCGGCGAACATGGAAATAGGGCGTAACACCTATTTTGGGGTAAGTATAAATGCGTATGCTCCGGTCGATCAGACTGCTGATGTCTCTTCGGATGTTACGGTTGACGGGTCGGAACGGATACGGTACCGCGGAGGAATCGGGCGAATAGCAATTCAGCGGATTTATCCCTATCTTTGCCGGACCGGCGCATTCCGCACCCGGTTGCCGGCACTTTTCGGCCGTTGCATGGTCTGTGTGTCCGGCGTGGACGAGGTTGTGTCCGCTGGTGTTAAATTCATTCCGATGGAGTCCAATTACGAAAAAGAGGAGCTTTTCAGCCCTGAAAAAGTGGCCGCACTGGCCGGACATTATAAGGCGATTCTGGAGTTGCTGGGTGAGGACGCTTCCCGCGAGGGATTGCTCAAAACTCCCGAACGGGTCGCCAAAGCGATGAGTTTTCTCACGCAGGGGTACGGGCAGGACCCGAAAGAGATCTTGCTCTCGGCCAAATTTAAAGAGGAGTATAAGCAGATGGTGATCGTGAAGGATATCGAGCTCTATTCGATGTGCGAGCACCACATGATTCCGTTTTACGGTAAGGCGCATGTTGCCTATATTCCGAACGGCTATATCACCGGCTTGTCGAAGATCGCCCGCGTGGTCGAGGCGTTTGCGCGGCGATTGCAGGTGCAGGAACGGTTGACGGTGCAAATCCGGGATTGTATCCAACAGGCGCTCAACCCGCTCGGTGTCGCGGTGGTTATCGAGGCGAGCCATATGTGCATGCAGATGCGCGGCGTGCAAAAACAGAATTGCAGCACTACCACCTCGGCCTTTACCGGGGCTTTCCTGACGCAGATGCAGACGCGTGAAGAGTTTATCCAGCTGATCGGGAAATAGGAAAAACGATATCAACGGAGATACCCGCTCAACTCTTTTTTCAGCTCCTCACCATTGCTCGGCCGTTTTGCATGGCGCTCCGCGATTTTCCCCTGCCGGTCGAAGATGATGTAGCGGGGAACGGAGATTCGGACTATTTTACCCGCCTGATCCGTATCGCAGAATAATGCGCCCAGTTCGTTCGCGAATTGTCCGGCTGTGCGCCCTTCCGGAGCAAAATAAGTGACAAAATATCCCTGTAATCCGGCCTCATTCAGTAATTCCACGCACTGGTCACAGCCGGCTTTGTCGCTGTCTACCGAAGCAAAGAGGCAAACGATGTCATTGTCCGTGAAAAAATCCTGTAATGCCGGATAGTGGGTGATTTCGGCACGGCACGGTTGGCACAGGGAAGCAAAAATGTCCAGATAGACAACTTTCCCGGAAAAGTTTTGCAACAGGGATCGCATGGAATCGGGATAATCCAGTCGTACAATTTTTGATGTGTTCGTCTCCTTGGGCTGCCCGAGGGACAACAACGGCGAAGCGGATAACAGCAACAGAGCAAGTAGGGTTCTCATCTTTAGGGAATTTTAAGTTCGGGTAGCGGGAATTACTTTGGCTGTATGACGATGGTTTGTAGTAATCTTCCGTAGGTTTGTGCCAGGACGCTTTACAGCTGCTCATGCGGCTGAGAAAAAGCAGTTTACCTAAAGATAATAAAAAAGCGAACTATTCGGATATTCCAGGAGATGTTTCCTTTTTTGCAAAAAGCGCCGTTTTTTGCCGTTTCATCTCGATAAATCGTTCTACACCACGACGCACCGAACCCAGTCCGAATTTTTGAGGCTCGATCTTTTCGATCGGGATGAAGAACGTTTCGGCCACATCGTCGTGTGCTTCGGGGGCGGAGGTGTCCTCTACACGGCACAGGAAAAACATATCGAGCGTGTGCACTTCGAAGCCGCTGAACGGATAAATATTCGGCAGTGAAAAGAGATAGGTGCTTTGCCGGACCGTAAATCCCGTCTCTTCTTTAACTTCCCGGGCCACACCCTCTTCCCCCGTTTCATACATGTCGATAAAGCCGCCCGGAAGGTCGAAGGTGCCTTTCGCGGGCTCTTTGGCCCGGCGTGTGACGAGCAGTTCGTTCCGGGAATTGAGAATCAGCGCCACCGTCGCGGAACAGGAGTTGAAATAATAGACGAAGCCGCAGTCACGGCATTTTTTTGCTTTTTCGTTGTGTTCTTCGAAGCGGGATGAACCGCAGCGGGGACAGTACCGGAACAGGACTAACGGATGCATTGCAGTAAGGGCTATGATTTGATCTGACAATGCCTATTCGGCATACGAAACCAATCCCTCTTTGCGCGGGTGCGCTGCGGGCTCTTTGCCGCCGTTGTAGCCGAGCGCGGCGCAACCGTAAACTTTGTGTACGGTCGGCACGCCGAGCCGTTTGAGGTAAGCGCGTACTTCGGGGGCGTCACAGGTATAGGAGAGCTGATTGATCCAGCAGGAGGCGATTCCGAGCGAGTGGGCTGCGAGAAACATATTTTGCAAAGCGCAGGCGCAGTCCATACCGCCGGTGCGTGTCGGTTCGTTCGAAGCGATCACCAGCACCGGGGCATCGTAATAGCAGCAGTAATCTTCATTGAGCTGGCGGCCTTCGTAGCGGATCAGCGCCGTGCGGATCAGCCGGTTCAATTCGTGGAGTTTTTCGGCGTCCTGGATGACGGTGAAGTGGAAGGTTTGCGCGTTCATGCCTGTGGGGGCAAGCGTCCCGGCCTCTACTATGGTGGCCAGCACATCGGCCGGCAGCGGCCGCGGATCATAAGTGCGGACGCTCCGGCGGTTGCGGATCGCGTCCAGTACGGGATTGGTTTTCATAAGCGAATTTTGGATGTGTCCGCTGCAAAAAACATTCCGCAAAACCCGACCGGTCATGCGGAATGCGATTCGTTGTTCCGCGCTTGTCGTTCTGCGCGTCTCTCCCCTTCTTGTTTCACGTACTCTTTTTCTCCTCTTTCTTTGCGGCAATCGAATGAGAAGAGAGTAAAGGTACGACACGGGTCATTTTTCAGGGGCGAACAAGTCTTGCGAACATGTTGTGCGCAATATTTTATGAAAGTTTCCGGAGTGCGCGATGCCGGTATCGTGTTCTTTGCAACCAATTGCGGAAACGCTACGGCATATTGCCGGAGTTATTGCATCGCTCCGGAGTGTTCGGTTCGCGCCTGCGGCGAGATACTGGATTCAGACGGTCATAATCTCGGCCTCTTTGGCCGCGAACAGCTCGTCCACTTTTTTCATGTACTTGTCCGTGAGTTTCTGGGACGAGTCTTCGCCGTCTTTGGCCATATCTTCCGGCATGCCCTCTTTTTGGGCTTTCTTGAATGCCTCAACCGCGTCGCGGCGTATATTGCGGATGCTGATGCGAGCCGTTTCGGCTTCGCTTTTGATCTGCTTGACCAGCTCTTTGCGGCGCTCTTCGGTCAGCGGCGGAATGTTCAGACGGATGTGCTCGCCGTTGTTCGACGGGGTCAGTCCGATGTTCGCCACCAGAATGGCTTTTTCGATTGCGCCGATCAGGTTCTTCTCCCACGGTTGGATCAGCACCGTACGTGCATCGGGGACGGTGACGCTGGCCACCTGTGATACGGGCGTGGGATTGCCGTAATAGTCTACGGTGATGCCGTTGAGCAGGTTCGTGCTCGCTTTGCCTGCGCGTACCGAGGCGAGTGCTTCCACCAGGAACTCGATGGCTTTGTCCATTTTGGCCTGTGCGGGGTCTAATATGGTCTTGGGTTCTGTCATAGTGGTGATGCGTTTAGGATTATTTCAATGCGTTTTCTATCTTTTCGATCAGTTCGGTGAGTTGTCCCGGACTATATCCGGTCTCGCAGGCGAGGATGGTTCCGTCCTTGGCGATGACGAAGTTGCGTGGAATCGTTGCGGTGGCGAAAAGCGAGTAGATTTTGCGCTCCGGATCGAGTCCCATCGGGAATGTGTAGCGTTGCATCTCCCGGAATTTTTCGACGGCTTCACGCGTTTCGCCGCGCGAAATCGGCAGGAAAACGAAATCCCTGCCTGCGAAGCGGTCGATGATCTGTTTCTGTACCTGTTTCAGTTCGGCGCGGCAGGGCGGGCACCAGGTCGCCCAAAAGTTGATCAGTACGACCTTGCCTTTCAGCGATGCGATGTCGACCGTACTCCCGTCGAACATCTTTACAGTGAAATCGGGAACGGGATCGCCGACCTTTACCAGCGTTTTACTTTCCGGTACTGCGGCTTGAGTCTGGGGCGTTGAAACAGTTTGTGCCTGAGGTCCAGTCCCGTTTTCGCCGGATGCCGCCAAGGCCGGGCTATCCGTCAACGTGCCGGTTTGTCCGGATGCTGATGTTGCCGCAAACGCCAGCAGGGCAGAGAAAAGAGAGGAAATGATTTGTACGGAAAGTTTCATCGCGGTTGTCGGTAGATGGTTAGGCGTAAATTTATCAATACGAACGGGTTGCGGCTTTACGCATTTTTCACCACGGTGCCGATCGGTTCCCCGTCGACGATTTTGCACAAATTCCCCGGCGTGTCCATGTCGAACACCACGATGGGCAGATCGTTCTCTTTGCACATGGTGAAGGCGGTCAGGTCCATCACTTTGAGCTTACGGTCGTATACTTCGTCGAAAGTGATCGTGGAGAATTTCGTCGCGGTCGGATCTTTTTCCGGATCGGCAGTGTAAACGCCGTCGACGCGCGTGCCTTTGAGCAGCACCTCCGCCTCGATCTCCACGCCGCGCAGCGCCGAAGCGGTATCGGTTGTGAAATAAGGGTTACCCGTACCGCCGGCGATAATCACCACGCAGCCACCGGCCATCAGTTCCAATGCTTTGGCTTTCGAGTAGAGCTCTCCTATCGGTTCCATGCGGATCGAGGTCAGTACTTTGGCTTTGGCTCCTTCGCCTTCCAGTGCGGTTTGTAAAGCCAGTGAATTGATTACCGTCGCAAGCATGCCCATCTGGTCGCCTTTGACGCGGTCGAATCCTTTCTTTACTCCGCTCAGTCCACGGAAAATGTTTCCGCCGCCGATCACGATTCCGACCTGCACGCCGCTGTCGATGACCGCTTTGATTTGTGTGGCGTAGCTGTTCAGCACGGCCGTATCGAGGCCGTATTTCTGTGCTCCCATCAGCGACTCGCCGCTGAGTTTGAGTAATATCCGTTTGTAGACAGGCATTTCGTTGAGTTGGTAAGTTGTTGCTAATACAATAGTCGTGTTTACAGGAAGTGTGTCGTTCTCCGTCGACGGAATTTTTGGTTCGTATGGGATGTTACGTCGTTCGGTCCGGTTTCCTCTCTTCCGTGTCCGGTTTATTTAACCCATATCAACCGGTTATTTCTGCTCCTGCATCAGCTGCATCAGTTCGTCGAGTTTCGGGGTGAGGATGATTTCGGTGCGTCGGTTTTTCGCGCGAGCCTCGGATGTTTTGCCCGAAGCTACCGGCAGCGACTCGCCGCGTCCGGCGGCGATGATGCGGCTCGGAGCGATTCCTTTGTTTTCAAGCAGCAGGCGCACTACGGTGGTCGCACGCTTGGCACTCAGGTCGAGGTTGTCGCGCAGTTGGCCGTTGGGCCGGTAAGGCACATCGTCGGTGTGCCCCTCTACCATCACGTTGATATCCGGGTTCTGGGCCAGTACGGTAGCCAGGTCATGCACGGCCCGGGCTCCGTTGGGATCGATTTCGAAACTGCCCGAGCGGAACAGCAATTTATCGTCCATCGACACGTAGACATTCCCGTTTTTAATCGAAATGGAAAGGCCTTTGCCGTCGAAGCCGGTCAAAGCGTCGGTCACTTTGCGCCGGATCGCATTGATCGCCTCTTCACGGCTGCGCAGCATAGCTTCGAGTTCGTTCACGCGCCGCGAACGCTCGTTGAGGGCCATCTGGCTCGTCTCGAGTTCTTTGAGCATGCGGGCGGTTTCGGCCGACCCGTCGGCCAGGAGTTTCTGGTAGCGTTCCTGCAGTGCGGTGTAACTCATGTAAAGCCGGGTCGAATCGGAAACGAGCCTCAGGTTTTTGGCCGTGAGCGTGTCGTTGCGCCGCGTCAGGTCGTCGATGCGGGTGTTTGCGGAATTCAATTCGCCGTCCAGGCGCAACGCCTCGGCCTTCATCGAATTGAACTTTTTGTTGGATACGCAGGCGCAGGCAACCCCCGCCAGAAGTAACAGCAATGCGGCTTTTCTCATCGCAATCGGTATAAAATCCATATTTGCCACGAAGATACAAAACAATTTAGAATGTACCAATGTGCGTTTAAAAATTACTATCTTTGCTGCTTAGTTTTACCGCGATGCAGGAAACCCAGTACAAATACCTCGATAAAGTGGATTCGCCGGACGATCTGAAAAGATTGTGTCCCGGCGAACTGACGCAGTACTGTGCCGAATTGCGCCGCTTCATCATTGCTCAGCTTTCATCGAACCCGGGCCACCTGGGGTCGAGTTTGGGCGTGGTCGAACTGACTGTGGCGCTGCACTATGTGCTGAATACGCCGGATGACAAATTGGTATGGGACGTGGGGCATCAGGCCTATGCGCACAAAATCATTACGGGTAGGCGGGACCGTTTCTGCACGAACCGCAAGTTGGGCGGCCTGAGCGGTTTCCCTAAGATGGGGGAGAGTTTGTACGATGCGTTCGGGGCAGGCCATTCATCGACGTCGATTTCGGCGGCATTGGGTATTGCGATCGCTTCGGCCCGTCGCGGGGAGAAGCGCGAAGTGGTGGCGGTGATCGGCGACGGAGCGCTGACCGGGGGCCTCGCTTTCGAGGGATTGAACAATGCGGGGGCGTCGAATGCGAACTTGTTGGTGGTGCTCAACGACAACCGCATGTCGATTGATCCGAATGTCGGCGCCCTGAAGGAGTACCTGCTCAACATCACGACATCGAAAAGATATAACCAGGCCAAGCACCATACATGGACCCGTTTGGAGCGGTTCCCGAAATTGCGGCGAACGATCCAGAAGATGGGCAACGCCCTCAAGGGAGGTTTCCTGCAACAGAGCAATTTGTTCGAAAGCCTCAATTTTCGCTATTTCGGGCCGGTGGACGGCCATAACGTCGAGCAACTGACCCGCGTATTGAAGGATCTGAAAGAGATTCCCGGGCCGAAACTGCTGCACGTACTGACGGTGAAGGGCAAAGGGTATCAGCCGGCCGAAGAGCATCAGCGCACCTGGCACGCTCCGGGGCTGTTCAATCCCGAAACGGGCGAACGGCTCGGACATACGAGAAACGGGGCCCCGCCGCGCTATCAGGATGTGTTCGGCGAGACGCTGCTCGAACTGGCCCGGAGGGATGAACGGATCGTAGGGATTACCCCTGCGATGCCTACGGGGTGTTCGCTCAGCATCATGATGGAGCAGATGCCCGAACGCTGTTTCGACGTGGGAATCGCCGAGGGGCATGCCGTTACCTTTTCGGCCGGACTGGCGGCGCAGGGTTTGGTGCCGTATTGCAACATCTATTCGTCGTTCATGCAGCGCGCGTACGACAATGTGATTCACGACGTGGCCCTGCAGGGGTTGCATGTGGTGATGTGTCTGGACCGGGCCGGACTGGTGGGCGAGGACGGTGCGACGCACCACGGGGTTTTCGATCTGGCGGCAATGCTCCCGGTGCCGGGGTTGACTATCGCCTCGCCGATGGATGAGGTCGAACTGCGTAACCTGATGTTTACGGCCGCTTCCGGCGAAGGTCCCTTTGTGATCCGCTATCCGCGCGGTAACGGTGTGACGCGGGATTGGCGCCGCCCGATGGAGACCCTCCCTCTCGGCCGGGGCCGTATATTGCGAGAGGGTAAAGACTTGGCATTGCTGACCATCGGCCCTGCAGGCAACGATGCGGCGTGGGCGGCGGAGCAGGCGGCCGGTGAAGGAATTTCGGTGCTGCATGCCGATCTTCGTTTTGCCAAACCGTTGGATGAAGGATTGCTGCACCGCATCGGCCGGGAATTCCGCCGGGTGATCACTGTGGAGGACGGAGTCGTAAACGGCGGAGTAGGTGCGGCTGTCCTGGCATTTATGAACCGTCACGGCTACCCTTGCCGTATAACGATGTTGGGTGTGGAGGACCGGTTCGTGGCACACGGAACGGTCGCCCAGCTTAAGGAGATGTGCGGATACGATGCACCGGGGATTCTCCGGGCGATCCGGGAAGCAGGGGCAGAACGTCTGACGAGCCCGATTGACGGGAGGGTGACCGAACAGGCGGATACGGCCGACGGACCAGATACGGATTGTGCTGTGTATCCGTTCCGGAACGGAATAAAATCACCGGGACAAGAACGTAATGAGACAAAACAAGATTAACGATATGGAGTACGATTTCAGGGCTATAGAGCAAAAATGGCAGCGCCGTTGGGCCGAGCAGAAAACCTACAGGGTCGAAGTGGATAAGAGCCGGCCGAAATATTATGTGCTGGACATGTTCCCTTATCCGTCGGGGGCGGGACTGCACGTCGGTCATCCGCTGGGTTACATCGCATCGGACATCTATTCGCGTTACAAACGGCTCCGGGGTTTCAATGTGCTGCATCCGATGGGTTACGATGCGTTCGGGTTGCCGGCCGAGCAGTATGCGATCCAGACCGGCCAGCATCCGGCCGTAACTACGGAGAAGAATATCAACCGTTACCGCGAACAGCTCGATAAAATCGGCTTCAGTTTCGATTGGGACCGCGAGGTGCGTACCTGCGATCCCGAATATTACAAGTGGACGCAATGGGCATTCCTCAAAATGTTCGATAGTTACTATTGCAACGACGAACAGCAGGCGCGCCCCATTGCCGAACTGGTCGCTGCGTTCGAACAGGGCGGTACCGATGGCTTGAACGTTGCCTGCACGAAGGAGCTCGCCTTCACCGCTGCCGAATGGAATGCGATGGGCGAGGCCGAAAAGGAGAACGTGTTGCAGAACTACCGGTTGGCGTTCCGGGCCGACACATTGGTCAACTGGTGTCCGGGGCTCGGAACCGTATTGGCCAATGACGAGGTGAAAGACGGGCTTTCGGTGCGCGGCGGTTTTCCGGTCGAACAAAAGCTGATGAAGCAATGGTTGCTGCGTGTGACGGCTTATGCACAGCGGATGTTGGACGGTCTCGACAGCCTGGAGTGGAGTGAATCGCTCAAAGAGATACAGCGCAACTGGATCGGCCGGAGCGAAGGAGCCCAGGTGTTTTTCGGCCTGAAAGGACTGGACGCTCAGTTGGAAGTTTTTACGACGCGTCCCGATACCATCTTCGGCGTCACGTTCATGGTGCTGGCTCCCGAGCATGAATTGGTGCAGAAACTGACGACTCCCGAATACAAAACCGTCGTAGATGAATACCTGGCCGAAACAAAAAAACGTTCGGAGCGGGAGCGTATGGCCGATACCAAACGCGTGAGCGGACAGTTTACAGGCGGCTATGCCGTCAACCCGTTCAACGGCAAGGAGATTCCGATCTATATCAGCGATTACGTGCTGGCCGGTTACGGTACCGGTGCGATCATGGCCGTTCCGGCGCACGACAGCCGCGACTATGCTTTC
>ERZ825137.794-NODE-794-length-43394-cov-14.952329_pt1 | contig 43394 bp, 56 predicted proteins | sample MGYA00519873_ERZ825137 | MGnify/ENA primary metagenome ERZ825137 (study PRJEB31778, sample SAMEA3449190) | human gut metagenome | biome: human gut; feature: human-associated habitat; material: faeces | place: United Kingdom | collected 2010/2012 ...
GCGAAAACGGCAGCGGAATGACGACCGACGTCCAGCTCGCCACGCTCAGCTTGCCTTGATTGAAGTGCAGCGTGCCATACGGAAGTTTTGATAAAGCTAGCGTAGATAGGTCGTAAGACACTTCATCAATCGTATCCGATAGACTAGTTACTTCCTGCTGCAAGATGGTTACATCGTCCTTTGAGGCGGTTCCTGAAAGGTATCCTTTTTCATCAACGCCATCAACAGTTGAGTCCTCCTGTATTTTGGACACAACCATATAGGTTTGACCACTTTCTGTAGAAAACGTAAGCCTACCTCCAGTAGGATTACCAGCGTTAGATGATATAGTATAACGTCCTGCGGGCGGTACTACGGTAGTTTTATTCTCTCCGGCGGGGTCTACAAAGTCGACAAGAAAAGGAATGTTACCTACATTAGTGTAGATAAGTTTAACATCTTTTACCATGTCTGCAAAGTTAACTTGTAGACCGCCAGTATTTACTGCAATTTTCATTTTAGATTGCCTTTCAATATAATCTCATTTAAAGTTAGTCGTAAATCACTTATTATCGCGTCTTTCTCCTGTATTACTCTTTCCGATGCTAGTGTTATCGACCGTCCCGTTTTGTTCGTAAAGCTCTGACCATTTTCCAGATACAGGTAATCCGGCAAGGACGTGACTTCGTAAAGACGCGAGTCTACTACGGTCGCGTTGCAACCTGTCAACCAAAGTATGTTGACCATCAGCGCGTAACGTAGTAATCTTTTCTTGAAATTCTTGCTCATTCTCGTATTCCTCGTTCAGAACGTCCAACACTAGTTTAGACTTTCTTATCTCTAAGTATATTCTTATACACTCTATAAGAGATGCCAAAGTTTTCAACATAGTGTTGGACGCCAGAACATGAGGTTAAGTATGGCTACTTATTAGTGGTCTGAACAGTAGAAGGAGTTTCTACCGAATTGTCAATAGTTTGAGTTTTAGCGTCTTTTATATAACCACCTATATCTGCGGCGGTATCTTCAAAAGATACTTCTCTTCCAAGCAGGAATGAAGCTATCACAGTCAATATAACTGCAACTATACCGATTCCTGCGCCTATTTTCTTTTTACTTGATTCTTCCATATTTAAGTCTCCCAATTTAAACCATCGAAATTAGAAGTTTTAAAAAATTCACTATCAGTTGATTTAAAAGTATTTGTAAAAGTAGAATGTTTAGGAATATTCTGTTTAGCAAGTACAGGCGGGGGATAATAGTCTAAACCATCATGAAGAATAATTCTTCCAAGATTTTCCATCATATGGTCATCTTTATCTTTCGGTTTATTATCTCTATCAAAATACCATGAAGCAAGTTCCTTACGAGTTTCTGTACAACGTTCATGAACCCAAAGATGAGGTTTATTGTTATAGAAGTGTTCGTTAGTAGATTTTATCGCTTCTGTACGTGCTTTACTTCCCTTAGTAAGTTCTATTCCATACTTTTCAAAATCATCTGCGAAAGAACGTTTAGTAGTTTGGTCTACTATAAAAGCCGCAGGTTCTATAAGTATATATCCTATCTGGTCGTACCAAGATTTACCTTTTAACCAATTAGCAATTTCTTCAATAGAGCCTTTCGCAAACCTTTCATCGAATATGATGGCGTCGGTGGGCGTAATCGCGACCGCAAGGGTCGCGTGCGGTGTTTGCGGGTGGGTGTCGATTGCCACGGCAATGAGGGCGTCTTCGGGCGGTTCGTCGATTGATTTCCAACCCGCGGGTGTTCCTCGGCTGAGATGCTTGCTTTCGGAGTACCCGTGTATGACGAGCCTCCCCGCGGCCATCGGGCGACCGTCGCGTCTGCATGCTAGCTCTTCCTCACTTAGAGTCTCATAGAAAGCGTCCATTCCTTTTATGTGGGCGTTCTCTCCCGCCTTACCAGTGTAAATCCAGTAATAGTCTGGGTGGGCGGTGCTCTGCATTACTGCCTCGTCCCACATCCACATCTCCTCTATTGGAGTTAATAGACGCCACATAGAGCCATCGCGGTCAATAAGTCCACGAGCAACTGCCACCTGCATATCGCGGGGAAGCGGTTCATCTACATGAATGAAATCCCAATCAGATGATTCAAGACCCATCTCATTTCGCAAGAACGATTGGACAGTAGCGAAATAAAGAAGACTATCCCGCTGAACACCATCTATAACACTACGGAAAGCCATTCGGGTTGTTCTACCCTGATTGTCTCTCCAAGTATTAGTTATATAGCGGGCGGGGCAATATTCCCTAATTTTCCCCTTTGGTGATGAACCAAAACCCTCACCTGTAAATAGTTCGTCTACCTTATCCCATGTTTGAGCTATCACAAGTCCCTTAACGCCCCGCCTTGGTATCCCAAGACGCCTCAACGGATTGTCGGCGGGGTAAAATCTACGCTCTCCAAGAACCCAACTAATATCCTCTATAACGCCACACGTAGACTTTCCCCACCTATTTCCGCCGAATATATCTCGCCTTTTCTTGTCCGCATTTTCAAAGAACGCTTTTTGCCCGCCGTTATTCGGTACAAAAAAATCTATTTTAAATTCAGTGCGGAGTTCATTTCGTCTCTTATATAACTTTCTTAGCCGAACTAACTCCTCTTCTGATATGTTAAGCTTAGACATTTATGATGTCCTCTTCAAGAAGCCGTTGTGCATCAGAATCCGACAACCCTATACCGCGGAGAGTATCAAGTATAGCTTTCTCAATCTTCTTAGACTCAGCTTCCGCATTAACATTATAATTGACCTGCTCAATAGTCTGCCTAGCCTTACCCATTACTCTATCTAGTATCTCGGTGGCAACATCATTCCTTAGCTTAGCAGGTTGGGTTTCATCATGAAGTAGTCTATATTTAAGCCGCAGGCTGGCAGTCGCCATCTTCTCGATAGTCTCTTTTTCATCATCGAAAGTATCAACCTCAAATCTATGATAGAGGTCTTTATGATACTTCGTTATTAAAAGGTTTTGCGCCTCAGGAATAATACCAAATTCCGACTGAATATCTGAGGCGGGGAGTCCCAGAGCACGAAGCATAGTTATGGCGCGGGAGAGCGGATATTGTGCTAAGTCCTGAACTTCCGTATCTAATAGTAAATCTGCTTCTATTTGTTCACTCATTTCCTTTGGAAATGACGTTATAAATGATTTATAATGTCTTTGTCTTACGACAATAAAAAAGTTTTTTAAAAAGCTATTGCCGAGGGCGGCAGCCCTTCTTTTTACGTCCTGTATAATAATATAGGGCGTAGCCTTATGTCAAGTAATATTATTCTTGCTTAATAATAATACTTAATTTTAGTGGTAGGTCGAGAGAGGATATTCTATATAGAGACCCCCTCCCCCTCTGGATAGAGTACTTATAACAGCTTCGCCGTCTCTAAATTTATTTTTTATTATTTTTAGACTTTTTATCTCTATAAAATAATACACTTATCTGTCAAATACACTTATGCGTCAATAATATATATGGTGGCGGATTAAATACACTTGCAACGGCGGGAAAGGCTAACGCCTTATTATCAATAATATATAAATAATACTTTAAAATATTATTTTAACTTATAAATAATACTGATATCATAATATTTATGAACATAAGTAATAATCCCATTTATACACAATTTATATCATTTTTTATATTTATCTTGTCAATTTATAATATCATTATTATTTATGAGACAAAATAATATTCTAAATTACAAAATAATATTGATAATAATATATATCAGATAATCTCAAATTCTATTATTTTTATTAGCTTTCTCTCTATTTATAATAATATTATTATTTTAATATCATAATATGATTATACGAATGTTTCAATATTATTTTATATTTTTTGCTTGACAAGGCGGGAAAAATCTATCTAAAAACGCTATGATAAATTATATCATTATTTATCATTATTTATTATTATTTATTATATTATATCATTATTTATATCATTTTAATATAAAATATCCATCTTTTTGATGATTTTGATGTTTTGCGGGTTTCATTTTCCGGTTTGCATATCCCTCTTGTTAAGTGCTTAAAATCCCAAATTTTTAAAAAAAATAATAAATAAAATATATTGGATTTATTTGGATTTATATTGATTTCCAAAAAATCAAGCAAAAAATCGCGCTAAAACGGCAAAAAGCGACAAAAATCCTTCCAAGCCATCAAAATTTTGTATTTTCCTAAAAAGCTCAATATCAGTTGCTTGCGCAATCAAAACATTCAAAGTTTCAATCCGCTTTCTTTTGAAGCTTTTGATTGCTCCGCAATTTGATAAATATTATCCGATTATAATCCCCGCCCTCATCTCTTATCATCTCCTATCATAAGGGTTTTTTATCCCCTTAATAATCATCTACTTAAAAAAGTAAAAATTTTTTTTGAAAAATTGAAAAAAGGGGCTTGACAGCTCCGCCGATTTCATTCAATATAGGCGCATAAAAATTTGAGGGCTTTCCGCCCCGAAGGTTCTTTGAAATAAACCCTAAAAAAGAAAGGCAATAAAATGAAAAGTAAAGTTGTAAACACAAACGCGAAAATCGCCGACGGCTCAACCGTTGCGATAAATTCAAACGTGCAAGTACCGGAAACGCTCGACGAATTGAAAGCACTTGCCGCCGACGCGCTTGGTACAAATGACTCCGCCGCGATTGAAAGCCACTTGGTAGATTTATTTGTAGCTTGGAACGTGGCACACACTTATCAGTCGCAAGTAAGGTCAAAGTTAAAAACGGCAAGCTCATCTTTAACATATGACCAGCTTTCCGACCTTGTAAGCGATATTCCGTTCAGGATTCCAAGACCGGCAAGCGCACCCCGCGGTGACAAGGTTGTACTGAAAAAATCGCAACTTACACCGCAACAAATAGAAAAGCTCAGAGAGCTTGGAATACTCTAAAATAATAGTGGTGAGTACTTAATAGGTACTCACCACTTTTTGTTCTCTTATGGTATAAAAATATCATTTTATTAACATTAAATATTATAATATATTATGAACTATAAAAAACAATTATTTTTCAACTATCGTAAACAATGTAAGTTGGCATATGAAGCGAACTTACCAGCTGAACCGCTCCAACTTGGCGGGCAAGTCACAATAAGTTTTGTCTGGACGGAAAGTTCACAAACGAAAGAAACCTTTGAATGTATGGTAATAGTATACCATCATAAGCCAATGGTACAACGCATAAGTAACAGTGACGTCTTCCCCACCGACGCACTTTACCGCCTTGCTTGTGAGGCGGAAAAATATATTCACTTCGTGGGGACTAACGTCTAATAGTAGATAGGATAAGTATTTGTGTTAGATTATAATATTATCGAAACAGGTCAAACTTTACAGATAGACGATACTATTAGGAAACTTCTATACATAAAATATGGTGTATGGTGTGGAACTATGGTAGTTTTCGACAAGGGGACAATAGTCCCCTTAATAAAAGAAACTACAAGGATAGTTCAGTACTTCACGGAGGACAAAGTACTTAAAAATGAAAAGGTTGAAACTTATCGGGAGACTATCCCACCCAAACCACTGCTTTTAAGAGGGGAGTCATCAAGATTACCCCGCGCCACTTTAACGTGGGAAGAAATAAGACTTGCATATACAAGTCAAAGTTCTAACGAAACATACAAAGTACAAAAAGCGAAAGTTCCTAAACCTTTCGGAAAGCCGAAAGGTGAAGTAGATAAAATAGAACTTAAAGTGACTACACTAAGTGATAAACAAATAGCAACTCTGAAAGAGTTGGGAATACTATAACTCGAAGATTTGTAAACATTCCAAAAGAATGAGACATTATAAATCATTTATAATGTATAACTATGGATAAATAAACGTCTAAAAAGAAGAGTAAGAAAGGATATAATATGACTCTAATTGATTTGGTAGACAGATTCTTTGAATCTAAACCGACGACTATGTCGTCTCACGTAGTTATTAAAGTTGATAATAAAATACTATATCAACTTTATAGAAGTACTCTTGTGGTATGGTATCGTGATAAGAACATTTTTGGAAGTTAGACCTCATACTAACTATTATGAGTTCAGTCCTACTACTCAAAGAGCGTTTCGTAGGTTTGGAATAGTATTTTCTAACTGTAAAGGTAAATTAACGCTTGAACAAATTAACTACAAGGGTGGGCGTTTTAGACAATTCGACATTCCTGTTGAACAAGGGTATGTAATACTTATAAAATATTATACTCACGATATAGCTGTATGGGTTGCACCTGAAAGGAGTGTTGACTCGTTTATCCGAGAGTTTCGCGCGGAAGAAATGAGTAACTTGCTGAGAAGTGACAGTGTATAAGGATAGAGATTGCCCCGCCTTGCGGCGGCTGGAAGTCGGCGGGGTGAAGCTGAGTGAATTTTTAACTACAAGGAAAGGTAAGTATGAAAGAATTGAAACTAAAAATAGAAAAGTTCAATAAGGCGATAGCCTTTCAGACACTTAAAGTCACGGATTGTGTAGATTCGGAACACGTAAAGTTCTCCGCCAGTCCTATCATATTGGAAGATAAGATTGTGCTCAATAAGTACAAAGACAACTCCACCTTGGGAAGAGCCTACTTTAACTCCAACGAACAAAGGGACTTTGTCTTTGACAAGCTTATCAAATGGGTGACGGACGAGCAGTTTTCCCGCCCTCCAACTAAGTTGGAGATAGGTGAGGAAGCATTGTTTAGCGATACGATTGGGGAAGGCGGTGTTAGGGGAACACTTGTATACATACTACCAGAAGAATTTGAAAGTAGGTATCTATCTGCTTCCGACTCCTATCCGTATTGGTGCTATTGGAAGTACGCTCGCCCCGCCAACAATACCCTAAAAGTAAATGGTAATATCTACCATTGGAGGGGTGACAATGAATAACGCGGTTCATTACCTCTTAACAAATAAAGACTATCGATTCGGTAAACATAAAGTGGAGGCGGGAGAGTATCGTTCAACCTACACTTACGATGGTTTTGTAATGATAGAATTCTATCATACATTAAAAATACTAGTATTTCATAAACCTATAATCAAGAAAGAAGTCATAACTATTTTTGAGAAATGTGGACTTAAAATAAAGTATGATAAGAACCACAAAGTATATGAGATACGTACAGTATTTGGATACGTCTTAGGCGGGAGTCATATTAAATATACTATGAGTGATTGGAGTATCGACTTTGTTGCTGTTAAGATCCTGCTTACTAATACACTGTTCTTTCGAGGAAAAGATTTAGTTTATACTTTACTAAATGATAAACTCGGGACTGAAACAGACCGACAGCCCCGCCCGTAATCAGAGGCGGGACAGTCAGCTTCATAGCCACAACCACGCGGCTTCAAGCCGCAACCACTGTCGCCCGTCAGGGCGGGTCAAGCTTCGCTTTAATCAACTATATATTCGATATGAATAACCATATAATTACAAGAGATAAACTAATAGACATTATTAAAAAGTGTGACTTATCTAAATATGACTTAGAAAAGACTATGTCTGGTGTTTATACGAAAGATTATGAACATCGGATATTTGAAATTCATAATGGAATATATGTATTTAATCCCGACAAAGATGCTTATAATATTCCACTAGCCAAGGATATGTTTACATATCTAACTAAACGGAGACCTATTATTATAGATACTAATAAGCAAGTTTATATAGGTGAACCTATAACCTTTGCTCTTAATGACGACTACGTCGCTAATAAACTAACCTTTCTAAGAGTATATAAATATCTTAATGGAGCTGACTATAATGATAGTGGTATTACAGTAGAGGGAAGGTCAGTTTTTGATAGGAGAAGTAATAATAGCGTGGAGAAATCAACACTTCTGGTTAGAAGAATGAGCTTGCCGCTTCATAAGATTTATTGCCCCACCTCACGGGCGGGGTTATCTTTCATTAGACTTCTAACGGGAAGAGAGTTCTCTTGTAAGTTAGGCGTTTGGCACATCGGAAACATCGCAGTTAAATTCCCGCTCTATTATCACGCTAACATGGAAATGATATTTACGCAATTCAAAGACAATATAAATGATTTATAAGGTATGAATAAGATAATAACAAAGCATCTATTATTTAATTATGGTAACTATCAATATCAACAATGGATTCAACACGTCGGGATTTCATCTGCATATACACTTGCAAAGCAGATAAATAGGAACGTTAGATTTCCCGTCCCCGTCCTCGCGGGACATATAAACTATAAAGCAGCACCTATATTTATGCATATGTTGGAGAATTTTAAATGCTACCATAAGTGGCTTGGAACTGTTGTTAAGATAAGCTTTATGCTTGACTCTTGTTATATGTATATAAAGTGGAGAGGGGTTCCCCCGCCCAACTTAGATGAGATTAGAATGAGTCCATCATTTTATGAAGAATGTTTACGTGGTGTATTGTACACCCCAACCGTATTACTTCACGTAGCAATAACTGAAAAACCTAACATACCAAACTGTGGAAAGTTGGATTATGAATATTTTAAATCTAATAACTTCGGATACTAATAGGAAAGCTCGTAAGCTTTTAGGACACCCATTAACCAAGCGTGAGATATATCTATTCATATACTTAGATGCTTGTCTTAAAGACCATATAGAATACTCTGAAAAGTTTATGACTTCATACGATAAAGACATAATTCTTTCACTTAACTATATGGGGTTACTTCGAGCGATTGAAACCCCGCAGGGTGTTAGCCTTGCTGTTAAGCGAAGCTTGTATAATCTTATACAAGATGCAATCTTTGATTGTTTTATTAGTGAAATAGAGGAGAGATACGATGAATCCAGATGATATACAATTCTTTGATGTAGGAAAACCAGTCGTTGTAAAGATAGGAGAAACAGAGGGCGGGGAAGTCCGCTTTTGCATAGCAAAAGTAGTAGATATTATATTTATTACTGACGACGACACTATTAAAGTACAACAGTACTCAGTAAAGTTTACTAACGAGTATGATAATGATACTTGTTGGTATGACGCTTGTGACGTATTTAAAAATATAGATTCTTTAATGGAGTCTATTAAACAAAAGAAAAATAAAACGAAAGGAAAATAAACATGAAAGAAAAAGATATAAGGTTTAACATAGGCGATATAGTATATGCTGTTAAGGGTGTGAATAGACACACCAATGACTATGCTATCCTTAAACAGAAAGTCGAGGCGGTAATGGTCGAAGTTAATAGCGATGGGTGGATAAATGAAGTATCTTACGTTCTAACAGATGACCTCGGACATCATAGGTCTACTAAGGTGAGCGGGGTATTCGCTACATTTGAAGAAGCTCTCGAATATGCTAAGAACGACTAAGATTTAGTTCCCCCGCGCTCGGAATAGACTCGGGATTCGGCAACAATCAGTGGGCGGGGCAAGCTTTGATTCATAGCCACCCCGCCCGCTTTCACCAACCGACTCTAATCCGCCCGCAAGGGCGGGGAGTCTACCCTAACTTTAATCAATCAACCTCAATACGAAGTAATATGAATGAAGAAGAAAAGTTTGAAGCAAGAATGATAGACCTTGCAGAGTCGGGTGATAACCCCGAAACAGTTATATTCGGTATGCTTAACGCAATACGAATGTATTTCGAGTCTACTGACATGGACGATATATATGAAATAATGTTGGATTATATTCGTGATTGGGCAGACCGAGACGGGTATAATAAAACTACTATTAACGTAGGTAAGTTTGTAAAGAAAATAGACAGTGGAGAAGAGTTCGAGTATGAAGAGATTGATTAAACGAACCTATCGGTTTAATCCAAATAGTAAAAAGATTACTCTTATGCGAGCACTTGCTTCGCTGTCCAGCCACGACTTTATTGAAGTAGCAGGAGATAGTAATCTTCGTTACCTAAGAAACATCGCGTCAAGATATAAGATTTATCTCACGGTAACTAATATTGGTTTTGAGTCTTACAGAGTCTCTCTTAAAACGGATAAGGCTCTTGACTTTGTGTCCATTGCAGGTAATAAAGTCAAGAGTGATTATTCAACTGTAAATAATAAGGGTCTATATAATTTAAAACAAGACCTCATTCAACTTGGCGAGGAAGAATTAAGGGGTAGTATAGATTTGATAGGAACTCGTATATCAGATGAAGAGACTGAAAGTTATTCTACTCTCGAACGAAAGTGGGAAACTAAGACACCAACGTATGGTAAGTCTGGATATATGATAGACGGTTATTCTTACTATGTAGGTCATAAAGATATTCCAAGCGACTGGGTTGTGTATCATAGTGAATTTAATTGTCTCTTTAAACCTAAGCATGTAAAGAATCCTGTATTGTTGTCTAATAAAACACCACGAAGTATAGGTGTACCCGATACAGTTAAATTCGTTGGTCATGTTCCACATGAAGAAGCAGAAAGAAGATTTCAATTTTTAAGTACTTATGGACAAGAGAAAAAATAGAATTAAAGATAGTCAGCAAACTGAGTTTGATTTCTCGACATTTTGTCAACCTGATTGTATAGAATTAAAAAATAAACACTGGGGATTTAAAAAAGATTTCTTTGAACGTCTTGTTTATTCCCTTGAAAAACTTGCAGTTCCTATTACATACATAGATGTTAATAACTGTATAGTTAGAGCACGAATAGATGTCGCAGACATCGAACCTCTTATTAGAACGTCACAAGAGCTATTTAAAATTACATTAGTAAAGTCTTGTGATGGACTTGTATTGGAGGGCGGGGCAAGAGTTAATGAACCTATAATTATCACTTGGTGATATGAAAAACTGTTTGTCGGATATTAACTTATTGTCTTTTATAGATATATCTTCTGTAAGAGAGGAACAATTATTTCACAACTTAGCGAAGCTAGCGAAGAAAATATATGTGGAGAACGATAGTATTTATATTAGTGTTGTTAATAATTTCAACAATCGTTTTGACGACAAGAGTTACGTTGCCCCGCCATGTAGATATAGAGCGAGTTGCATGGACTATATATCTCGAAGCGCGGGGAGAACCTCCTGCCAGTATGATGGCTGTGGCTTCCGTGATATATAATCGAGCAGAAGGTAATATTTGTAGATTTAATTACGTGGTGACTCAACCTTACCAGTTCGCGGGGTGGGACAAGAACTTTAACTTTGCTGTACCAGAAGATGCTGATGCATTTAGTCAAGCGTTCTCAATATCATACTTGATGCATCACGGTGAATTTACTCCTACTGGAACTTGGAATCACTTTTTTAACTATAAAATTAGTCCGTGGTGGGCTAATGGTTATAAGAAAACACGTATTGGAAATCATGTGTTTATAACAATAGATAAGAAAGATAAGAGATGAGCAATGAGCAAGAGTTAAAAGACGTTCTGTTGGAAGTAAATAACTCTATTAAAGGTGATTTACCTAATTATATACATGAGTTATTGTTAAAAGAAAGTGGAAAAAGTTGGAGATTTAGAGTCTATAAACAAGCAGGTAGGCTTATAGTAGTAGGAACTATACCTCTATGTGTTTTGAAAAAGCTTATTGCTAATCCAGCGTTTTCTTTTTTAAAAGACATTTACTTCAAAGCTCCACTTTATGTAAAAGGCAAGGTCTTGTCAGACCTTACGATAGAAGAATTAGAAGCGCAGCTTCAAAGTGCAAATATAAATTATTGATAATGTCCATTATGAAAATATATGATACCATTAAACGTCCTATGAAAGGATATAATTGCATAGGACAACTTAACAATGTCAGATTTCCAAAAGTAGCACAACCTAAGTACGATGGAATAAGAGTGTTGTTTATTAACGGAGTTGCTTTAAGTGCAAGTCTTAAACCTGTTCGTAATAAGAATATACAACGGATAGCGGCTTCACATGACTATGATGGATATGATACTGAATATGTCGTACCTAATAGTCCGATAGGATTAAGAGCGTGCTCTCATGAAGTGAACTCTTTTGACGTTTCTCTTTCTGGTATCTTTCATATATTTGATATAATTGGAGGCGGGGATTACGCTAATAGATTTCTTAATGCACGTATTGAAGCTAATGGATTGTTTGATGTAGCTCCAAGTACTATTGTACAGAACGTGGAGGAGATTGAACAATACTTGTCTGAACAATTAAAGGCTGGTTATGAAGGGGCTATGCTTAAAGACATGTTTAGTCTATATAAACAAGGACGTAGCTCTATAAAGTCACAAGAATGTTTGAAGCTTAAACCTTTTGTAGACGATGACGCTGTCGTAGTAGGATACGAAGTAGAGCAAGAGAATCAGAATGAGCCAACTATAAATGAGCTTGGACTCACTAAGCGAAGCTCTGCGAAGGCAGGGAAGGTCGATAAACCTCTTATAGGTACATTGATATGTAAGTCGAACTTGTTTCCGTCACCGTTTGGTGTATCAGGTTTTACTATGGAACTTAAAGAACGTATGTTCCACGAACGTAATAAGCTTATGGGTAAAACTATTACATATAAACATCAACGATGCGAAGCATATGAGAATGCCCCGCGTCACCCCGTGTTTGTACGTTTTATAGACCCGATTGTATGATGGAACTTATATCTGAACTAATATCAAAACTCTATGTTATAGGTTTCTTTACGTTGTGTTTTACTGGACTTATAATAACAATAGTGGAGATAATAACTGACAATGGGACGAGAAAATCACGAGACAAGAGCAAGGATTACAACAGATAATCCTAATGTAAACTTTAATCTTAAAAAACTTAATCAAACTGGAAGATGTTATTCTTGTGGTGCAAAATTAATGCAGGCTAATCATGTACTTATATGTCCGCAATGTGGACGTGAGTGGCCTCTTAACAGTGTTAAAAGAAAAGAACAATAATTATGGATAATATTTATGGAGAGGATATAAAGAAAAAACTAGATAAAACAATAATGCTTTTGGAAAGGGTGGCTAACGCCCTTGAAAATAGCAATAAGGGCAAGGCGGGAATTGCCTCGCAATCGATTGAGATTGCCTCACAAATTGAAGGAAAGCCAAGCATATATAAACGCCCCGCCTTCATAGGAAAAGGCAAGGAAAAGGAAAAATAAAATTTTTAAAAATAAGCTTGACATTTTGCGCAGGAATATGAATAATGGCCTCATTCTTTTTTGGAGACTCTTTGTTTCCAAAACTCAACAAAACAAAAAAGGAAAAATACAATGAATATAAAGACTAACATACTCGGTATCGAAGTATCGATTGAACTCCCCTATAACAACATCGAAGAGTTCGACCAGTTCATGGGCATGTCCGGTGCGTGCTTGGAGCGTGCGACCCAGCACTTCCTCGCGCATACGCATAATGCACGTGTTCGCCGCGTGATTTGCAACAAGCTGGAAGAGCTTAGTGGCATTGAAAGGGAGTTCACGGTGAACCCCGAGAATAAGGAGAAGAAGTACAGCGAGTCCGAACAGCGGTACGTTTCCCGCGTCGAAGCCGAGATGAAAGCGGCGGGGAAGTGGGGCGAGATTGCCGGACAGTTGGTTTCCGCCGCCGAAGGTGTGCAGGTGGTTGCCGAAGCGACTCGCTCGTCTGCGCCCAACAAGCAGATTATGGGTCTCGCCCGTGGTCTTATCGAAGAAGGTCGTGCGGAAGCTTTCTGCGAAAAGCACGGTGCTTCTATCCCGAATGACTGGTCGAATGAAGCTAACGTTGTTGCTCTCGCTAACCTCGTTAAGAAGGTTGTCGAAGAAGCGAAGAAACAGGCTCTCATCTAACCTCAACGCGGTAAGCTTGGTGGGTTCTATTCCTGCCAAGCCCCGCCCTTAACTATGAATAATAATTATATGCAAACGCAGTTATTTCCAAATGGAAGTGGCAAGCTTGCAAGACTAACTGTTACCATTCCAGAGGAAATAATGAAACGTCTTAAAGAAGTTTTTCCTAACTATGGCGAAACATCACACGTTTGTGTAGCTATGCTTACATCATTGTATAATGAGTTGGAAAAGCGGGGAATTAAAACTTACCAAGACAGGATTGATAAAGACTTGGATATTGCGGGAGTGATTAAGTATGCCAACAGATGATTATAACATTGAAGATGGGAATGACCCTCTTGACGAGTTCTTGTCTGTTGATATAGATAAGATGACTCCCGAAGAATTGTCCGCTCATATAGCTACACTTAACGAAGTTGCTGAAAATCCAAAAGCTGTTAGAAGAATAGTAGCAAAGAAAGAAAAGAAAACTATAACATTAGATAAATTATTAGAACTATGAAACTACCTCTTGCTAAAATACTTGATGAGTGCGAAGTAGTTAATGACATCTTTGAAAAAAGAACATTGACTATGAGCAATAGTGCTTTTAATACTTTCAGTTGTCCAGTAAAAGGTTTGTTAAGTTATGCTTTTAAACTTAGACCTATTGGCGCATCATCGTTGGCTATGGATTATGGAACGTCTATACACGCGGGGTTGGCGGAGATGATGAAGGGAAAGTCACTGGAAGAAGCCAAACGAGTATTTTATCAAGAGTCGGATAAGTTCCAGATAGATACCTATGATGACCCCCGCCGTTGTACAGCCCGTGGTACGGATACACTTGAACAGTGGCAACAGTGGATAGCTACGTTGAATTATCCAATTAAGGCGATAGCCCTTAAAGAACGCCCCGCCGTTGAAGTGTGTGTAGTAAAAACGATAGCCAAAGAAGAAGTCTCTTTTCTTGGAGAGATGACATTCAAATGGCTTGGTATTATAGACGCTGTTGTAGAATATAAAGGACAGTATTGGATACTTGACCACAAAACTACAAGTATGCTTGGCGATAGATTCTTAGATGATAAGATACGTAGTAATCAATTCTTAGGATACTATTATCTTATGAAAGATATAGTCAAGAAAGAGCTTAATGTTGATATCGCGGGGTGTCTCATTGATGCAATCAGCACGGGGACGAAAGATGTTAATTTCCGTTTGTATGAAATACCATTTAGTCCGTGGCAGATAGACGAATGGATTGTTAGTACGAGACGTAAATTGCTGGATATTGTCTATACGATAAGTAATATAGTATTTAATCCAGAATATGAAGTAGTAGCTGAACTTGAATCTTGCGTGACTAAGTATGGTCGTTGTCCATTCTTTAATGTATGTTCGGTTAATCCCCGCCTTAGAGACGAGATGCTTAGAATAGAGTTCATGAAGCATGAACATAACGCACGTGAATCAAATGATTTTGTAATTGAGGAAGAATAATATGAATAAAATAGTATCAACACTAAAAGAATTGCAACTCCGCTGTCATTCGATAGCGAAAGCCCACGGTTGGTGGGATAAAGAAGTTCCGGTTGGGACTGCTATTGCACTTATGCATAGTGAGCTAAGTGAAGCTCTCGAAGCTGAACGTAATAGGATTGAGAAAAGTGAACATATACCGGAGTTCACCGGTCTCGAAGAAGAACTCGCTGACTGTGTCATAAGAATACTTGACTATTCTGGTAGTAGAAACCTCCGCCTCGCGGAAGCTATTGAAGCAAAGATAAACTTTAACGAGAATAGGTCTTACAGACATGGGAATAAATCTTTCTGATGATGACGAGACAGAAGAAGTTATCGAGTCTGATGAGTTGATAGCTTCCTTTAAATGTTTGCTAACTTATTTCTTAGGAGATAAGTTATCCAACTATAAATATCTTACAATAGACGGAGATGGTTCAATAGGATTGTTCAAGCACATGCCTGTATGGGATAGTGAGAACGATATGTGGACTATGAGCGAAGAGTTTGTTGAAGATATAGATTCATTAAATGAAGTCTTTGATGAGTTTTTAGAAGTTGGTTCATTAAGTAAATTATCTTGTTGTGAAGATATAAGAAATAGACATTTCATATTTGATTTATAACTATGGCTACATATAAAAAGTTCGACCCGTCAAAAGAATGTATAAGCTTGTTGCTTAAAGGTGTTAGCGGTACTGGAAAGACAACCGTTGCCGCGCAGTTTCCTAAACCTTGTCTTATCGAGTTTGATAAGAATGTTTCTTGTCTAAGGAAACTCCCCGCCGAGGTGGTAGATGAAGTCAAGATATTTGACCCGCTTACTTACCCCGACGGAAAACCTGTTGAACCGACCAAGGTTTGGGATTATTTCATAAAGAACTTAGTGGAGATTGCGAAAGACCCAGAAGTTAAAACGATAGTTATAGATACGTTGACGACTGCACTTAGCGCACTATCTAATTCTATTCTTGGAACTTCAAGTCCAAAAGAACAGTTTAAGATACAGGACTGGGGAACTTTTGGACGTTATCTCGCTTGGCTTGGTGATAATCTTATCCAAGTTAAAGGTAAAGATAAACACATAGTTGTTGTCTGCCACGAGAATACCGAAATAGATAAAGATGGTAATTTTCATGGTTGGACGTTGGCTATCGGTGGTCAGATGAGACGCAACTTTGAATTGTATTTTTCAGACGTTTGGCAATGTACTGTTTCACAAACAGGAGAGTATCTAATAAATACAAAACCGAACAAGTGGGTGACTGCGAAATGTTCTCTTGACATTCCGAAGAACCCGTTTCCCTTTAACGAGTATAAAGATTTGATTATGAAACAGTTAGCTGACTAACTGACATTATCAATGATTTATATTGTTAAAAAAGAAAAACAAAAATAAACAAAAGGAAAAAATAATATGGATATAACTACAAAAGACTATGATGATATAAAAGAAATTCTACTTGAAAAAGGACAATACGTCTTCGTAGAACTTCATTGTGAAGTCAAGCAGAACAAAGACAATACCGGAAACAACCTGATTATCGAAGCTAAGTTTATAGGCAACCCGCCGCTTACGACGACTTCGGGCGGGGAAGTCAACTATGACGGAAGGACGCTTCGTCAGTATGTTTCTCTTGTTAGAAAGGACAATTACGACCCCGACATTCAAGTTAAACGTATTGCGCAGGCTTGCAACTATGCCGGTCATGGTAGAATACAGCTGTCCGATATAGATGGTAAATTCTGCAAGATTAAGATTGGTATCAATCCCGCCACCGATAAGTACGCTGAGTCTAATTCGATTGCAGGTTACTTCCCGATTAAAGAGGAGGACAATTTTGTACCTCCTGCGTTCTAAAATAAAAATCCAAAATTAAGGATTTCCCCGCTCCACCTTTCTTTGCCTTTCTAGGTGGGCGGGGTTTTCTTTTATAAGTAGATATGAATAAAATAAATATAGATTCCGTAAAGGTCATCGACCGTCTTAGAGAAACTGACGAACAAGCTGTTAATGAACTTGTTGAGTCAATTAAAGAAATCGGGTTGATTAACCCTATAACGATTGACTCAAATAATCAGCTACTTGCTGGTGCTCACAGACTCGAAGCTTATAAGAGGCTTGTCAAGGCGGGGAATCTTGAATACCAAGAAATCCCATGTATAAATATCGAAGATGGAAAGTCATTGACAGAATCCGACAAGATTATTATGGAGATTGCCGAGAACGTAAATCGTTCCGATATGAGTTGGCAATCGCAGGTGATTGGTATTTATAAAGTTCATACGATTCAGAGGCGGGAAAGCTCTTGGACGCAGGCTATGACCGCTAAGCTATTTAATGTAAGCCAAGCATATGTAAGCTCGGCAACGCGTCTTGGAAAGATGCTTGATAATGACAAAGAGCACAGCTCCCCGCTGTGGAATATTCCTACAATAGTAGACGCAATTCAATTTCTAGTTAGAGAAAAGAAGGGAGCGGCTCTTGCAAGAATGAAAACCTTTGCTTCCCGCAACAAACAAGCGACCCCGCCGAAAAGCGAGGGCGGGAAAGTCAACGTCTCAGCAGACAAATCCGAGCTTCCACCAACCACCTCCCAGCCGCGCGTAAGCGCGAGCAGCTTCGAACCTCTCTTCCGCGTTGGTGATTGTATTGAACTAATGAAATCTTCCGATGAAAAGTTTGACCACATCATAACCGACCCGCCTTATGGTATTGAGATGGACAATTTTTATAATCAAGATTCTATTCAGTCAGTTAAAGACGAACATCAGGTAGATGATAACCTTAGGTTAATAAAAGAGTTTATATTTACTTCTCGTAAAGTAATAAAAGAGTCTGGTTTTTTGTGCATGTTTTATGATATAGCACATCACGAGAAGATACAAAGGTGGGCAGACGAAGCAGGTTATATACCGTGTAGATGGCCTTTTGTGTGGTGCAAAAATTCTCCGTGTTCGAATGGTGCGGCGGCACAGAATATCACGAAGTCTACGGAGCTGTGCGGATTGTTTCGTGCCAGTCCGAAAGCGGTACTTGCTAAGAAGCGAGCGGTGAACTGGTTGGTTTGCCCCGCCTCCCGAGCTTGGTCGCACCCGTTTGCGAAACCCTTCGGGGTCTGGAAGTGGCTGGCGGAGACCGTGAGTTTTGAGGGGCAGAGGGTGCTTGACCCGTTTGCGGGCGGGGGAAGCTGCGTGTTGGCGATGGAGAAGTTGGGACGAAATCCCACCGGCTTTGAGTTGAAAGAGGAACACGTTATTCTAGGTTGTAAAGATATGGCAACTAACTATTACGGCGAAGCCTATAAGAAGGAGATGGGCGGTGGAGATTAGCGACCTATTAACTTTAATCCCGTGATTATATTTTTATCAATCATTTATATTGTAAGCAGATGATTGTAAGAGTAAGAGATAGACGAAAAGAAAACAATACTATTGAGCTTATGTTAATTCAGCCCAATAATAGCTATTTTTTCGTCTATTCTTGTTTGCAAAAACAAATCACTACTGCGTATAAAATACGTAAGGAGTCTTATAATAGTATATATGGAAAGAAGGAACGTAAAGTTCTTGACATGATAGAACTTTGCGACATAGACTCAGAGACCCACATAGAAGCGATGAGGTCGATATTTAAATATCTTAATAGCACAAAAAAATGAAAATAGCAGTTATAGTAGACCATAAAGATAAAGCCACCGATAGAGCAGAAATAGAAGGAAGCTATGCTTGGCAGTTGCAAAAATGGTTAAAGAACGCAGGGATTTCCACTGCGCGTGTTCTTAGACTTGGAGATAACCTTTTTGATGAACAGATATTTAACTCTAAGATAGATGACCAATTAAAAGAATATAACCCAGACTTTATTATAGGTCTTGGTAAAATGTCTTTGATATATCTTAGGGGGCGGGAAGTTCTTGAATTTGATAAAAATGGTAATGCAAAAGTATCTTTGGACGATGAGCGGGGAATGCCTTTTATAAATTGCAAAACAGGTTGCCCCGCCCTCTGTACATATACTCCTAGATATATTTTTGCACAATATGCATTGAACATAATAGTCGAACAAGACTTCTTGAAGGCGGCTCGGCTTGCTAAGACTGGGTGGAAACCTCCGGTCTATAATATAAATTATATTCCAACTTTTGAAGAAGCAAGAACTGAACTTCTAAGAATGTACGAACGTAAGTTAGAAGTTGCTTGCGATATAGAAACTTGTGGAAAAGGAATGGTTACTTGTATCGGTTTTGCTTGGAGCGAGGCTGATGCTATGACAATTCCATTTGTTCCGTATAACTATAATGGAACATATCGCAGATATAGTGAGATAGAGACTTATCAGCTGTGGTCACTAATTAAAAAAGTTCTTGAAGAGAACCGAATTATAGGTCAGAACTTTTGTCATTTTGACCATAATATTCTATTTACAAGATATGGTATAAAATCAAACCTCGTCGAAGATACGATGTTAGGTTTCTGGGAATTACACCCATCGTTCGATAAAAACCTCGGATTTCTTTCTAGTCTACTTACTGACAATGAATATTGGAAAGGAATGCTTAAAGAAAGTAGAAGCGGGAAAGTTCCACGTTGGTACGAATTTAAGTATAACTGCTTAGACTGTCTTGTAGATTATCAAGTTTATAAGAGGATACAAGAAGAGCTTGAGGGCAAGCCGACCCTTGATAATCATTATAGATTTAATCTAAGAGTAAGCCGTGCTTATCAATATATGTCTATTCAAGGTGTTAGGATAGATAAAGATAAGCACAATGAAATGCTGAAAGAATATCGTAAGAAAGTTAGCGAGACACAGGAATTGCTTAATGAGTTGGCGGGGAAGGAAATAAACGTCCGTAGCTCTAAGCAAATGAAAGAATGGCTTTATGGTGAATTAAAACTTCCAGTTCAAACGAAGGCGGTTAAGGATAAGTTTAATCAGAGGGAAAGCAGAGAAACTGCTGATGCTCTTAGCGTCTACAAACTTGCTGGTCAATATCCGGAATACCCCGCCCTCACTGTTGCGTCCAGTTTAAGGAAACATCTTAAAAAGCTAAGTGACCTTGAAGCTCTTGAATATGATGATAAGGGAATTTGCCGGTTTAATTTTAATGTAGTTGGAACGAAGGTGGGGCGGTCTAGTGGTTCTAAACCTCTTTATGACAAAGGTGTCCAACCTCAAAATGTTGATAAAGCTTTTAGAACTTTGTTTCTCCCGCCCGAAGGTATGCTATGGTTTAAAGCTGACCTTGAAGGTGCTGACTCCGTAACTATGGGTGCTTGTATGCAGGCTCTTGGAGACAGTCGTCTTATGGACGATATTCGTCATGGTATTAAACCTGCACAGACAGTTGCGCTTGAACTACTAACCGGTAAGCCATATACGTCTTTTAGTCAAGAACAGATACTTAAAGATAAGCATCTTCTTAAAACACCAGAAGGTAAGAAAGAGTATAAAGTTGCGAAAGCAGTTAATCACGGTTCTGCTTATAAACTTGGATTTGCTGGAATGAGTGATAATATGCTCCGCCTTAGCGAAGGTGAACTTTATGTAAGTCCAGAGGATTGTAAAAGGGTTCAGCAAAAATTATTTAGCAGATATAACTATCCTATATACCACGTTGCTATGGAGAGAAAAATGCGTAGCGACCCGTTCCTTGTAGCTGCTAATGGACAAGAACGGAGATTTTATGGTAGACAAGATAACACAATGTTAAGAGAAATGTGTTCTTATTTACCACAGGTACATACTGCTTATGTCACGAATAAAAATATAGAAAGATATTACTATGATAAAGAAGCAAGGCGGGACGGTTATCTTATACTTAAACTTTGTAATCAAGTACATGATGAACTTTGTGGATTTGTATACGAAGATGATGCGGAGAAGTTAGCAGAGCTATATAAAAGATTTTGGGCGGTTCCACTTACTATTTGGGGTGTCACTTTTACGATAGAATTTGAAGGACAACTTGGGCCGAGTTGGGGTGAACAAACAATAACGTTAGATTTATACTAATATGATTACAAAACATGATACAGTTTATATAGCCGGACCGATGACCGGTAAACCTAATTATAACTTTCAAGCTTTTAACGAGGCTGAAAGTTATCTTAGTAATACATACGCATGTAGGGTATGTAATCCTGCTAGCTTTGGTGCTCTTATACTTAGACATGTAGGTCGTACTGAAACAGTATACGAGCTTGCCATAGATATAACTATGCAAGCTTTAGAGCTATGTACAAAAATGTATCTTCTTAACGGCTGGGAAGAAAGTAGGGGTGCAATTCGTGAAGTTGATTATGCAATTAAAAATAGTATTCAAATTATTAAGCAAGACTGCGATTTTAATGAGTGTGGCTAATAATAATATTTAATCATTCGTTTGAGAAATCGCTTTTGAAAGGCAAGGCATATATTATCATAGGCGAAAATCGGGGCTTTTAGGCGGGAAAATCGGGAAAATGAAGAATCTTTTTGAGAGCTATAATAGATATACAGAGGAGACAGAGCCACCTACAAATTATCATGTTTGGACGTTAATATCATGTCTAAGTGCTTGCTTAGGCAGACGTTGTTTTGTTCCTCAGGGAACATTTACAATCTATCCTAACTTATATATTGTCTTAGTTGGTGCACCTGGAATGAAAAAGTCCAGTGCTATGAATATAGGAAAAAGTTTACTTAGATGTATTCCAGATTTCCCGCTTAGCCCCGCTTCACTTACAAGAGAAGCTTTGTTACAGAGTTTAGAGAATAATGTAATTAAGTTTAACTTCGCTGGTGTTCCCGCCGAATATCACCAGATAAGTTGTTTCGTCACAGAGTTTCAGGAGTTTCTGGGCGGGAAGCATAGAAATAGTTCTATGATAGATATATTAACTGCTATATGGGACGAACCGACCTACGAATATTTAACGAAGAATAGCAAGCCGATTAGAATTGATGCACCATATGTAAGCTTACTTGCTTGCTGTACAACAGAGTGGTTGAATGAAAAGATTGACAGTAGTATCATAAGTGATGGTCTTGCTCGTCGTATCATATTTATATACGAAGAAGAACGTAATAAATTTGTACCGTTTCCCCGCCTAACAGAACAACAGATAGCTGAGTACGATTTTATTAAAAAAGAGTTTATGAGACTACAAAAGATAAGTGGGCGGTTTGACTTTACGGAAGATGCAATAACTCTATGGGAAAAACTTTATGTTGAAATTCAAGAGGAAGCTTTAAAGCAACCTGAATTTTTACAATATTATTATACAACAAAACATGTACTTATGATTAAAGTTGCTATGTGTTTAAGCGCGGTCTTGCGTAGTGATATGAAAATAGACGCGGCTTTAATTCAATTAGTACATAAGATGTTTGAAGCTTTCGAGGAAAACTTACCGTCTTTGTTTAGAAATGTAGGTCGCAATAAATTAAAACCTTACACCGAAAAGATATTTGATATAGTTGCAAAAAACCCGCAAGGGATTTCGCGCGGGGATATTATAAACAAAATGTCAAGTGATGTATCATTAGATGAACTCACAGAGTCGCTTGATGTACTTATGATTGGTAAGAGAATTGAACTTGTAGACGCGGCTCGTTCGATTTTCAGACCGCTAGAAAAAATAAAAAAGGCTCGTAAGGTTAATCTTTTTGAATTGATTAAACAGTACGAGCCATCAACACCGATAGGTAATCTAGTTAATCGTCAGATTATAGATGACCTTAGTAATGTATTAACAAGTAATCAAATAAGCATAAAGCAAGAAAACGATAGGAGAAGAGCAGACTTTGATGAAAAAGGTTTTATAACCTTAACTTAATCATTAAGTTTACTTGCCCACTGTTTTATAAGTATTATATCGTTTTGATTCTTGGTCGGCTTAACAAGTATATTAGCTAAGGGCGGGGGCATTCCCCTGTCAATTAAGAGCTTAGCATTTACTTGTTGAGCCGTTATATTTTGTAGAAGTCTACCCGCCGATATTATATCACCTGACTTAGCCGCAAGACGAGCCGCTTGAATAGTCACTTCGACGGGAGATTCATACTCGGGATTTAAACCGTAAGATTCGTAAATCTTATTTATGTCTTGTATTGATTGTAAGTTTGGATTACGATATTTACGACCAAGTCTATCAAGATAAGTTCTAGCAGTATTGCGCCAAATAGCATTAGCTTCCTCTGTGGTATTCATGGTGATAACCCCGCTTCTAAGTCCATCTTCAATGTATTTACGAAGTTCGGCGGGGTCATTTAGATAGAACTGTGCATTATCTAAATATGCTGACCGTTCTTTTTGTTTTTGTTGTTGGGCGGCGTAAGCAAAGTAATTAGACGACTCACGTTCAAGCTGGGAAATCGGGCGACCACCCACGGCAACACCGAGAGCCTCTCCCGCGCTCCCGATACTACCAGGCCGCAGTGCCGCTATCCCGCGCGGGGAAATCATCTGCCCGCTTCCTAAGACATTCATAAAACTCCGGAGAGCGTTCACACTCGTCGGCGACACCGCCCGCTCGAACATGTCGAGGTTCCCCTCAGCCAAAGCCTTACCACCTTTCGCAAACTCCGCGGCAAGTTGCACGGGTGCACCACCTATGTTTTCAGCCAAAGACTTATTCGGGTCATATGGTAATAGATTTGTCATAGCAACATTACCTTGATACACACCAGCTAAGGCGGGGAGACCGTATATAAGATAAGTTGATATTTTATCTGCTATTTCGTTAGCACCATCGCTTTGACTGCCATCAAGCATGTCTATAAGATTAGCAATGTGCCTTGCACTCTCACGAGTATTCTTGATAGTAAACCGTTTAATAACGTCTTTTTGGTCATCTCTATCAAGAACGCTTGCTACTGTATTTGCTAGTTGATTGAATATATCTATAAATGGTAGCGAGCTTGCCCCGCCTAATAGCCCGTAAGCAAGGAATGTTTTAGCCAATGCAAAGCGGCTATTCTTTAAAGCGGCAGAAGCATTACGTGAAGTTATCCCTGCTACATTTTCCAATCCAACAAGACGTCTTGTCTGTTTAGATAGCAGAGACAGCATGTTTAAATTGAAAGTGCGTAGCACCAAGCTTAGCAAAGCCGTATTATGTACAGCTTGACCAGTTTTAGTACTACGGTCAAAAACATGGTAGAAACCTGATCTATAAGCTTCCCCACCTACGAAGTTAACTGCGTTAGAAAAATCTACTGCTTTACGATATACAGAATCAAGGTCTTGTTTTGAACGTTTTGCAAGCGGATAGATTCTATCTTCTGACTCTAATATAGAAGCGAAAGATAGCATACGGTTTGTATTTTCGCTTACGGATACGGGTACGCCAATCATCTGTACGATTTTATCAAGCGTTGATAATGTCCGATTATATAGTGATGCACGGTCTTCGTTGAATATATCCGATATATTTCGGCGGGAATTAGCACCACTTATTTCATCGGTGACTGTCGTATTAAATACGTTGTCTTTTTCTGCTTGACGCATCAAACGATTTTTAATCGTGTTCTTAACTTTATCAGATGTAGTATATTCATTAACAGCAGCTGCGGCTTTCGTGAGCGACCTGAAAAAGTCTGCACTAGAACGTCCGGTAAAGTCCTTCCAACGCACAAAACCAAGAGTAGGAACTTGTAGCAAATTCTGAAATAAGAAACGTGGGGAAGCCGCAATATAAAATAGAGTTGAAAAACTTCTGAGCGGTGCCCATTCAGTCGAACTAGACTGCATAACGTAGTTATGCTTAGAATCGAGAGCTTTACTTATATCAGGATTATTTACAATAGAAGCGTCATTTCGTGCTATATCATAAGCATTATTACTACGCCGGTAAGAGTTAACTCTTGACATTAGCTCTATATATTCAAGAAGGTTTTTAGCGTAGTCTGCTGAGTCTATACCACTTATATTACGGCTTTCTATCTTAGTTCGCGCGGAGATGTCCATATCACGAATGTTAGCAAGAATACGACTAGTTTCTTCGTCGATAGTAGCACGAGCCGTATCAAAAAGATTGTTTATGAAAGTAGCATCTTCTGGTGATACAGACTCATTTGAAAGACGCTCTTGAAGAATAGCACGTTTCTCTTGCATTTCACGAAGCATATCACGAAGTGCAAAGTCTTTGAGCCTAGCGTTATATCCTTCTACTTTTGTAGTGTCGTAAACTTTAAAATTACGATAATCAGTAGGATTCTGCTTAGCAGTTTTTTCAAGTGAAGCTAGTTCCTCTTCGTTCTTAACACCCCGCGCCATAGGTTCACCATTGGCGTCAGTCCATGCTACAAAATATTTACCCCGCCTTATGGCAGGAGAATAACCACGAACTGCATTCTTAGTGAAGAAACTTATATTGTTTTCGAGCGCAGATATTACACCATTAGCTACAACCTTAGCATTACCTATTGCTTGCGGAGTAGTAGCATAGGCGGGGTCGTATAGCATGCTAGCTAATTCTCTTGCGGCGTTGTCTGAGACTATGTCTTTATATTGGGTATTTCCGTCAGGGCTACCACGTTTTATTTGCTCATTGTAAGTTAGACTACGAGAATATTTATCTACATAGCTTTTTGCCGCATTAAAAGCATTGTTGCTTCTGCTGTATTTTGCATTACGAGAACTTAGATAGGTAGCTAATTTTGAAGCTATTGTTTCATTTGTAGTGTTAAAAGTGTCGGTAGCAACGCGGACGGGTTCTTCAAGAAGATTCTTTGAGAACATAGCCTGCTCTCTTGTCATACCATAGTTATTCATTAAATCGTCTATGGTATAGACAGGAACATTGTCAAGAGAGCTACGTTTAGAAACCGTCGTTGTTCCGTCAGTGTTTTTAACGGTTTCAAATATTTGATTATGGGTATCTTCAAACAGTTTACCTAGTGAGCTACTAAATTTATTATCTGTCCGAAGGGCATCTACCATAGTACGGAAATTAGCACGAGCTTCTGACGCGGTAAGACTTCCAGACTCATTCTGTCCTATACGAGTCCAAGCATCATTTATAGCAGCTTGCGCACGATTGTTTCTCTGCGCTAGGGTATTAAGAGCAGAACCAAAGACAGGATTATCTTGTGCTTGTAGTCCCCACGGCCCAAATATACGTTCAATGTTATCTAGCTTACCAGCTATCTTTTTTTGAATTTCAGTCTTAGGTGCTATGGGGTTTATAGCATTGTTAAATACTTTTAAAACATCTTGTACTTCTGTCGATGGGAAATTTTCAGGTTGAAGTATTTTCTTACCTTCTGACGAGAACACCCCGCCTATTATGTTCGGGTCTTTTGTTTTGACTGCTTCGCTTAGATGAGTAAAAGAATTTATCTGGTCATTATTTAAATTACCAGCACCTTCTTCGTACAATCTAAGTTGCAATTCATCTCGCGCAATTTCACCTTGTGTTCTATACTGGTCTAATATAGAATTTAAAGTTTGGGCGGGGACACCTTCTGGTACGTCAAAGCCCGCTTCCTGCAATACAAAACTGCCCGCTTTTTGCTCTTGGCTAATGGGGGCTATCTTTTCCCTTGCTAGCAAATTCGCGCGCTCTGCCGCCCCTACACGGGCTTCTATTGCGCCAATTCCCGCCCCTAATGCTGTTCCTGCTAAGACAGTTCCAACCATTTCGGGATTAGTTGCCGCCTCGGTTAGACGCTCATAATAATTACTTCTAAGCGGGTCAGTTAATTTTACATCTTCAACAGGTACATAAAAACCACCTTCTCTATGTTGTTGCATTCTTGGAGTATATCCAATCTGTGCCGCTGTTAAAGCTGTATCAGATAAAGCACCTCCAATCACGGAGCGGGTTCCCTCGCTAACGCTCGGAGTGACGCGGGAGAGTGCGCGGGAAGTTTGTCTTGCCGAGAATGGAGCCAGTGCGGAAGTCAACCCCGCCGCTATCGCGGCATCTGTGTCGCCGGTATCCGCGAGGGTTCGGGTTGCTTCATACCCGCCTGCTAGGTAAGGGGCAGCTACTCTGACGATAGGCGGGCGGGAACGTCCCCGCGTCACGGCAAACGTTGTAATAGTAGGTGCAGAACCAGCCAGTCCACGCACCAAAGCATCTGCCGTTCTTGTGACAGTGTTATCGCCAAAAATATTTCTTATTGGCTCTCCTATGTATTCTCCCGCCACATCTTCAAGGTTTCTACTAACCCAAGAAGTGGCTTTCAGGACGGGATTGGCATTCTTTAAAGTGTCGAAGTTAAAGTTCCAACCTTGTCCTGAATACTTTTCTTGGAGAATACGTGCCGCTTCTTCGTCAGGTAGTTCAGTTAAGCCCTCCCTTTCACGAAGCCTAGCGGCACTTGAATATGGTACATTATAGTCTGGCATATTAGTTATTTCCTACAAGCGGGGAAGCTCCGATTGCACCTTGGTTTAGAAGAGATGATATTGCGGCTGGGTCGAATCCACGAGAACCTCCACTATTATAGAATTTAGCCCTAGCTTCGTCCGCTTTAATTTTAGCTTCAATTTCTTTATCTACATAGCGGTTTTCTAGCCTTACTCTTTCTGCTTGCGCTCGTTTTAATTCTATTTCTGCTTTCTTTTTACGCTCTTCTGAAACATTACTATTAAACGCCATAGCTGCTTCTAGCATTTTTTGTTGTTCTTTGAGAGAAGCATTGAGTAAATCGAAGTTTACTTTGCTAACTTGTTCAATAACATTCTGTTCAGACTTAGCGCGGTCTGAACCACTCGGTAGGTCGTTTGTATAACCAAGAAGCCTTCTTAATCTCCTTACTTCTGGGTCTCTATCAACCGCCGATTGTACGTTTCTTTCCCAAACCTCAAACGGATTTTCTAACCTACGAGCGGCCAAAGGTGCAGTTATTACAGCACCAACTTTATTCCACGGGTCGTCTCTATAATTGTCGGCGGCACGCGTTTCAGCATCAAATAGTTGTCTTTCTAATAGAACACGAGTTTGCCATTGATATGGGTCCATCGCATGCATATTTCTTAGACCTTTATAAGTCTTTTTTAACTCTTCTCGATACTTATTATTTTCTTCTGTATTTTGTTGCAACCTTTTTTGAAATTCTGCAAACATCGGTTGAACCGGAACAGTATCATCGTCGTTATAAGAAAGTCTATCACTTACTACATCAATAGGTTCGGAAGCATATAAATTAGGTGCTCCCGCCCTAGAAGCTATCATCACAGCGTCATCGTTAGTAGTATTGACTTTATTGGTAGAATTACCACTGGTAGTTGTAGCTGGGACAGCTGTATCTGTACCAGTTGGTTTTAGACTAGTAGGTTCAGACAAAGCAACTTCCGCAAGTCTAGCTTCGGCTTCTGCGTCATAAGGCAGGTCTGACATAGCATCTCCGAGAGCGTTTCCGAGTCCGCCTGTTAGTCCAATTCCCGTATAAGTACGACCGAAATTGGGAAGAGCGTTTCTTATGTCTTGTCTAGCAAGTCTATTAAGCCATGCTTCTCGTATTGTATTATCGCGTGCAACATCTACGAGTTCTGAATTAGACATACCACGCCAAGCGCGGGGAAGATTCTCACCCGCCGCACGTGCAATCGCTTCTGCCTCAACTATTTTATTGCGAGCCGCGTTGTTTATCGCAGAACCAAGGTTCGTTCTAAGCATAGGCTGTCTTGCTGTGGCTATATCACCAGCTATATTTGCACCAGAGTTCATGTTGTTAAGAATAGCATATGTCTCTGGGTCTAGACGACCACCTCGCACAAACATATCTACCGTGTCATCGATGCTATTAGACGTGTTAATCGAACTACGTAGTAAATTATCATTACGTACTATATCAGCAACAGCTGACCTTACACCATTTGGATTCTCAGCCGCTTGCAAAAAACGTATTGCATTGTCATTTGTAAAGGTAGTTCCGCGAGCAAAAGGTGTCATCTCATCGATAGTTCGACCAGCTCTACTAATAGCTTGTGCCGCTTGCCCCGCCCTCATTGCATTTCTAGCCGCGCTTGACGCTAGTGCGTTTCTAGCCGCTCCACGTATTAGGCTTTTGGCTGCACTTGCACCTGGAATAACAACTCCGGCGGCATTAAGAGCATGTTCCATCGGAGTTAACGATGAACCATCTTCTCCCATAATATAGTTCAACCTACGCTGGTCTTCTGCTTGTCTTTGAGCGTCAATTTCGTTAATCCTGCTTACAATATCACTAATAGATTTTCCAGTTGCCGCATTATAGAGTGCACTTCCTAGTTGATGCAATCCAGACACAGCTCTATTTCCGAGCCAGTTCATAGGTTCATTTATACCAGCTAGTATTCGTCCAACCATACTTGGGCTTTCAGGCGGGGGAAATCCAACATTAGAATCAAATTGGAGCAAACCATTATCGAGAGCGCTTATAGTCCCGAGGTCGGGATAATAATCACTTGCATTTAATGCAAGCATGTCTTCTGGTGACAGAGTGGAATAGTCTATTGGCATAATCTATCCTTTACATTATAAATGATTTATATTGTTAGATGTTTCTATTTTGTAGGTAATTTCTACCTATATAGTTACGATTGCCGTAATTTGTGTTATAATTATAACCAGCATTTGTTGCACCTCTGTTAGCATAATTATAACCATTTTGTAGAAGATAATTACCTAGACCTCCATTAAGCAGAGTTGTGCCAGCTTGTACTGCGGCGTTATTAGGTGCGATAGAATTAAATACGCCAGTCAAAGCTCCCTTAGCCCCGCCTTGAATTGCGCCTTGTACTGCTGCACCAACAGCTTGTGAACCAGTAGCAGCACCTGCCGCAGCTCCCGCCCAGTCACCAAGAAAGAACTTTATAAGAGTACTAAGAGTTTTACCACGTAGGTTCTCTCTTATATCTCGTACATCGCTCTTAGCTCCGCCTGCACCATAAGACGTACCAGAGCGGTCTCCACCTATCGTACTTCCGGTTTCAGCCTTAGTTATCCCAGTAAGGTCTGACCTTGCTTTCATTCCTCTAAGAGACTCTTGGGCAGCTTGATTTTGTTCATTCTGCGTCTGTTCAAAACGAGCTGCATTTTGTGCCATCGTACTAGTATTAACAGGAACGTTAATATTGCCGGAAGCCATATTATCGACAATACCTTGTGTCCAATTAGAAGTAAGGTTTGAATAATCAGCTATATTAGGATTAGCATAATCAGTTAATCCTTTAACAAGCGACGCATTTCTAAGATTGATTGCCATAGTAAAATCTCCTTATATACTCATCTGCCACGAGGACGATTTAGTTTCAGTAGCAGGCTGATAACCATATTCACGAGTAAAGTTCTGTAATAGTGCAAGAGCAAGATTACCCATTTGTGCTGTTGGATTTTCCGCAAGAGAACCAAGAGCCGCATTAAGTGCGTTCTCAACATCTTTATTATATTGCGCAGTATATAGGTCAGTTATCTGCTTATCTCTACCAAGCAGATAGTCATTTGTTATATCTCCGATAGCAAGATTACTTGTCCCTTGTCCAAGACCAGCAGTAGATGCTCTCGCCGAACCAAGTTGGTTCTGATAGTCTCTAGCGGTCGTATTGTAGATGTTAGCTACTTGCTGTTTCATATAGGGATTAGTCTGGGTTATGTTAGGATTACCAGACATTATCCCACTTAAAGTTTGTGACGCTTTACCAGTTAAAGCATTCTCTCCATTACTAGAAGAGGTAAAATAGTTTGATAACTGATTAGTGACATTACCAAGTAATGTTTTTAAAGCAGGGTCAGTTATGTCCCTGTTTTGTTGATAAGGTGCACTTACAACGTGAGATGACGAAGAAGTTTCCCCGCCTCCGTTATTAAATATTTTACGTATTATTTTCATTTTTCGTTCAAGTTTAAAGAATACATTACTCTAATAGGACGGCTACCAAGTTTTTCCATCAATCTACGATAGCTCCTATTTAGATATGGACTATACCAAACAGCATTAGAGTATCCATATGAAGCTCCAATACGTTTACCTTGCAAAAGCCACTTAACGGTATATTTTTTATGTCTTGGGTTTGACCAAACATACCAAATTAACAAAGTTCCATTATCTTGCTTTTCAGCAAGAATAAAGCAACCTAAGTCTTTACCCCGCCAAGCTCCTCCGACCAAAGCGCGATTAGATATATACATATCTATTACAGTAGAAACAAACTCTTCTACTGTAATAGGTTTTCCAAAAACAAAAGGTTTACGCTTAATTGCATTTATAAGCGCGGGAAGAAAATTAAGTAATTCTGTTAATGATTTAAACTCTTTTAAGTTCATTCAAACATATCCTCCGTAATGTATATAGACTCTGCTGAATTAGCGTCATGAGTAAAAGTAAATTCCTTTGTTCCAATAGTCACATTCATTGACCCATTAAATTGTAGTTCTACTAACATACCTTCCGTAGCCTCCGATATGTCAATAGTGACATTCGCGTTCGACAGAACGGGTTTAAATGAAATGCGAGTTGTCACATAATAAGGAGAAAGTTTATAACTATACTCATCAGACGTTTCTTTCTCGTTGATAAGTCTAGTTCCAACAAGCATAGTTGCTCGTTCTTGTCTTTTTTCGTACTCTTGAAAAACACGTTGAATCCAAGTCATAAAAGACTCGTTATCCTTTTTGTCTGGAACTATAAAGAAATTAGCCATTATCGTTCTTTCGTTTTAACTATTTTAACTGTTAAGCTAACAGCTTTTAGGCGGGAGATGTAATTCTCTCCGTCATTAGTATACTCTAATTCAAAAGCTATGTATTTATATTCTCCCGCCCGTCTTAGCCAATACTGTAAGTATCCTTCTGGATTAACTGTCGCGGGGATTTCAATCCAATTATCAGGGTCTCCATAGTTTTGTCTTGCACTAACACGTAATATAGGCTGAATAGTTCCACCACAATCATATGCAACATTTAAAGATATTAAACTCTTAACGTTCTTTAATGTTTCTAATGCAAATGTATTTGTACGTAAACGAACAGTTATAGGTTTATCTTTTGTTCCGTACTGGTCGTAAACTATTCTGAATATATATGTTTTAGATTTATCAGGATTAGGAAGCTGAAATATATCAGAATTGCCCATAATCACGGGCGGGCGCGGGATAGGATTAAAAAGCCAATCTCCATTTCCTGTATAGCCTTTTTCATTAAGGTCGTTCCAAGTATATTGCAAGCTCCCTTGCGGAAGCATATCATAATATCGAACAACTTGGCTCGTATCAAATAACTTATTATATATGCTCATCGTTAATCACCCTCGTTGTCCATATCTTATCTCGTATACTATACTTGATACACCAGAAGTCTCCAGAGTCTTTTTTCTGGAATACCCAACTTACTGCATCTTGGTCTAATTCATAATGACCTATGATGTTATCTGTCTTAGTAGTCTCAGCTACTTGATTAAACCAATTCCAAATGGGGTCTCCGATGGGTACAAGAGTTAAACCATCAAGTGCATAAAAGTTATCTTTTCCAATGAAATATGAAATTTCATTTGCTGTTACTACACTGTAATGATAAATACAACCTGTGTTAGATGTGAGAACGGTAGTTCTGAACCTATTATCATGTCCCTCATAATCAGACCTCCAGATAGAGTTTTTAGTAAACGTTATGACTACACCTTCCGTCCAGGCTAATCCGGTAACTTCATTTGCATTTGCACCAAGATTAAAAATATCAGCTTCTTTCGACCTTGTGACTTCAAAATCCTCTGGATTGTTTATATCACTCCACATGATAGTTCCAGGATTATCTTCTCCGTCTATAAGAAGATTTCCTAAAAACAGTCTATCTTTGGTAACTAAAATATATTTTGCACTTATATAAACGGCAGTTTCTTTTTCACCTTTTAATATCTTATAGGTTGGAGTTACTAATTCTATCGAAAACGGTATACCTAACGTAGTAGAAGAACCAGGAATTATTTTATATAGAGGTAAACCTTTACGAGTCATATAAGCAGTGGATATTTCAGTCCATACCCACTGCGCAAATTGCATAGTTCCATCATCGTAATTTTTATAAACAGTTCCATCTTCAAGAGTAAATTGACCTACTTCTAATAATGGAATAATTTGCTCATCAGGGTCTTTTCTATCACAATAATAAAATTTATCATCAATTTTTATACCAAAATATTCTATATTATCTTGAAGTGTTATAGTGACAGCATAACCATCTACCTGCCCAGTTCCGTTAAAAACAGCATATGGTACATATGATGGTTCAGACCTCATAGAGCCGTCTTCGACATAACCATTCTCAACTTCTTTAAAATACAAAGAAGTTGAAATGTCATTTATATCTTGACGTATACCAAAGTTAATCGGTATTACTATTTCATTCCTTGCCATCGTCTAACCTTTTCCAGAAATTCATTCCTAATATAGGTAAAACACTTTCGTAATTTTTACCTACCTCTATATCAGTTACTCTATATGTTTCGTTGTTAAAAGGCATATTTAAATTTATAGTCATTTCTAAATCAACTAACCACCATAAAGTATCCTCTTCTAATTCGATTTCTTGAGGGTCTACTACGGAGAATACGATATATCCATATGCTCTATCAGTGTATGTGTTTTTAATATTATTAAAGTAAACACCATTTCTTACAGCTTCTTCGATAGTTGTTTCACCTATAATAATACCATCAGGATTCCATACAGGGTCTTTCGACAAAGTTATTTTAACTTTATAATTTTTGTATTTCGAGAGGTATAAATTTCCCGACAATGCTAAATTAGGAAAAATATACAAATACTTTTGGGAAAATAGAGACCAAGCATTTTTTAAAGAAAATGACACATCGGTTATATTAGCTAAATATCCTACCGGAGTATAGAAATAAATTTTTTGAAGTTTTGCTACATCATTAGCTTCTTTATTTACTCGAAGCATGTTGCGATAAGTTCTATTAGAATGTTTTTCTACTATTTGTTCCAAAGTACAATTAGCGTATTGTGTTGCCTTTAAAGTCCAATTTAATTCATAATTAGGTGTCCATCTAGAATTATTACCTATCGCAGTAATGTTAATAAACGCGTTATTCCTTAATGAAAATCCTTGTATATTACTTGTGCGTTCTCCAAATGACACTATAAAATACTTTGCTCCTTGTAAATCATTCTTAGTAAAAGTTCTCTTATACGACTGCGTTTTACCTAAATGAAATAATCCAAATGAATGGTATCTGCTATCAGATGAATTTTTAGACGCTAACCAAAAATTAACAGTTAAATCTGGGCAAGAAAGAATACCCCATGACGTTGCACCGCCGTTATTTAATGATAAGTCTAGATTAGTTACGTCAGTTATAGATAAAGGTATAATAACATATAATCTACTCCTTATATAACTATTTGACGATAACTGTATAGTTTCACCATCTATTATCTTAGTAGTCAATACTCCGTCATTATCTTCATAGTCTCCCCACTTAATCCAATTTAAGGTATAATCCGTTATAGGAATACCAACAAAATCATCAGAAGTTCCATATGCAAATGTATTGAAATTAGCGTTGCCAGTAGCACATATAGCTTGACTATTTAATTTAATCCAACGACCAGAAAATTTGCTACTATTATTCGGGTCTATATCAGACCTCAAAGCTATCACTTGATTATTTCTACTATATACTTGACTGTCTTTAAAATTATTTAATATTGCATTATCGTCTGATATAAATATATCAGCTAATGTTTGAAGTAAACCATCATCGTTTTTTAAAAATCTTTTTATCTGTCTAAGAGCACGAGCGTCAACATTAAAACCATCTGCATCTTCAGGTGTGCTTGCCCGTAAATTTCTTAAACTACTTCCACTGTAAGTGTCATTACTCATTATACGTCCTCGATAGCAGGTGATTCATCACTAGTTTTGACCCAAATATTAACTCCGATAAAAGGTACAGATTCTTGGTAAGAAGCATCTGCTACTACTTCATAAGATGAAGTAAAATTAGCCACCATAGATGCACTCATTGCAGAAGCTATTACATTACTCCCAGCTCCATATTTATTAGTTATCCATTCGTCTGGATTATCACAATTATAAGTAGCAATAAGCCAACCGTCAGTGTCGGAAAATTTTATTTCACTACTACCCGTATACGATGACTGTATTCCTAAGGTATTATTTTTGGGTGCAAAAGTTCCTTTATAAAGTTCCGTCCCAATGTTAACTCCATAAGTATTATTATTGGAAAAAGAGATTCTTATTGGAAGAGAAGTTAATCTATCATAGGCAACATTTAATTCATCTAAATTTATAGTATATATAAGAGTAGCATTAGTTAAGTTATTACGAGGAATTTTAAGCGCAGAATAACACCTTCTATAATGAAACCATGTACCATCGTCATTTGATACATAATGAAACCATCTGTAATATGGTGTATTATTATCTAGTCCTGTCTCTAATCTTTTACTAGTAGTGCCTCCCCATTCTGCGTCAAAAGCAGAGCCATCTACCGATATGTTCGTTTTATTAGGAGTAAAAGCTACTATACTTCCAGTACTAACTAAAAGCTTACCAGAAATTTTCTCCCACGTTCCATTAAAATAAAGTTGATTTTCTTCATCATTTGGATTAAACTCATTATCCATAGTAAAGTAAAGTTCACCTATTTCTGGAACTCTAATAAGTTTATTAAGTGCATCTAATATAGGATTAGAAGTTTCAGATGTTATCCATTCCGTTATCTTAGCTTCAAGCCCCTCTGGTCGTGTCAAAAACCTCTTAACTTGACGCATAGCTGCCGCATGGTATCCAGCAAGTTCAGTATCTTCTGGGTACTGCGGATTTATATCATTAAAAGTATTTCCAGAATAGTCAGGCATATTAACCAAAAATTTGAATTATTCCTACTTGTTTAAATCCAGAGTTCCAAGTCTCTACATCAAGAAAAGCACTATCTCGTGACTGTTTATTAGCGGCAATGATATTTTCATCTTCTTGTAAGAACATATACATTCTATCAAGCGTATCATAATAGACATAATCGTGTATTGCAGGCAAAAATTCATTTGCGTACTTATCATTAACTTCTCGGCTCTTAGTAATATTAAGATACCCTTGGATACTTAATTCCTCATTAAATCTAGGTGGAAGTATAATAATATTTCCACGCTTCGCCAAAGTATAAGCAGGCAAGCATTGAGGAGATTTAAGATAAACGTCCGCAACCATAGACGTAAATGGCATAAGTCTCCATTGCTGTCCACCTTTACCAAGTACAAGTTCAATACGTTTAAATGTGTTATTTAAATCTAGGTCGCTCGTCTTGTCAGACGAGTCATTGATTGCATTGACGTTAATAACGTCGTTGAAAATTTCAAAATCTATCTTTATAAGAAGTCTATTTATAGACTCGCTTACAAAATTAGAAACAGGTTCTTTCCAATAATCGTCATCTTCTGGACGATTAACGGTTCTCAAAACTTCTAAGGTTATATCTTCTTCTGTCATAATATGACCTTTCTATAATAACGACAAGGGCTACACCCAACGAGAAGTGTAGCCCTTGCGTCATTCTTTAACTCCCTTGAAGTCCACCACCAGGTTTAGCACCCGAAGGTATACCACCTTTGTTAGATGTAGGAGCAGGCGATTGACTGCCTATGTTTTTCGTATCGAAGTTTCCGCCACCGGTCGGAGGCTGGTTTCCTTTCCAACTACGAGCATCAACACCAGACGGCGGAGTTGCTCCGTACAAATCTACGCCTTTTGCTTTTCCATCAAGAGCCATAGTATTTTCCTTTTTTGATTGTTTACTTCTAGTCAACTTCAAGCTCGGGATTGAACACAGACATATTCTTAATGAACATGTGGTTCATCGGCTTCCAGAACTCCAACGTACCTTCGGAAAGCCATTCATCTTTCCTGCCGTCGAAGTCATTCGACTGTATGTTAGTTCTGACCTGCGTATCCCTGTCCCTCAACGGTCTCCAATTTATCGACCATATGTCTACTATGAGAGCAGACTTACGGTAAATCGGATTTTCATTGAAGAGCGGGTGCGTCACAAATATGAGAGTGCCGAAAGCGGTGATAAGCTTGTTAAATTCAAGCCCAAACGCTTTCTGACCAACTTCCCAGTGATACGAACCCTGAGCACGCATTGCCTTAGACATCGCACGCATAACGTCAGAACCGCAGAGAACGAGACGTTCAGCAGTCTTGGCGTTGTAGTACAGATTGATGTTAGACAACCACTTTTCAAGCAAGTCGATATTGAACTCACCAGACGCGTTTTCTATAATACGTTTTTCAGGGTCGTCATCAGTCGTGGACGGTTGCTTGAAGCTATAAGGATTCCATACCTGACCGTTAACCATAATACCGTTAGAGCCAGCGTCCCAAGCTTCAAGAAATTCGAGGATACCCGACATCGTACGAGTTTCCGTCACAGAACCATCAGCGTTCGTTATCGTCCTGTTAGAACGTTTCGAGAACAACAGCGATTTTTCAAGCTTGACATAGTGGTCTCTCGCAGCGTCCATAGCACGCTTCTTATACGGACCAGACTGGTCGAACTCCAAATCCTGCTTTATCGCCGAACCAGTGAAGATGAACGGTTCTTTGAATATCTGAGTCTGATTCTGCAAGAAAGTCGGAATACGAGTACCACGAGGAGTACCGCTATGTCCACCTTCCTCGAAAGCAGAACCGATAACGTCTATCGACGTACCAGCCGCATAGTCAGTCAAATTACCCGAAGCAACAGCAAAGTCACGTATCGGAAGTACTTCAACATAACCGTTAACAGTGTTGTCCGCAACACCAGGAGTGACAGCCGTTATACGAGCAAGTGCATTCCAAGTATGGAAACGAACAACATCTCCAACAGTCAAAAGACCAACCGAAGTAGCTTTAATATAAAGCTTGTCAGCGGTGGTATACGTTTTAGCCGTAATCACAGTACCATCATTAGCATCACCAGTGGTGGGAGCATTAGTGGTAATAGGATTCGTGCCGCGAGTAGTTATGCTCGGAGAACGGTATATCTCCTCTATCCACTCGTGTTTAGTGTTCGCAATGGGGTCAACATTCGCCCAAGCAATAAGAGCCGTAAGCGGAGCACCACCATTAGGAAACGCGTTTATAATCGTGCGACGAAGAGACCTATGAATGAGGTCTTTATCGCGAAACTGCTCCACCGAAGGGAAGCCAAGTATTACGTTTTCTGCCATTTTGTGTTTTCCTTATTAGTAGCCAAAGATGCTAAATCCAGCACTTACATTATCTTTGACTGTTTCATTAGGTTTATTTATTACTCCACCCGATGAGAATGTGCGCGTTGTCGCTTTTGGAACTGACGTTGTTGCATTCTGTTGTACAGGATTTGCAACAGCACCTCCATTATCGAGTTTGACTTTTGGGTCAAAGTTAGGAATAGACTGTTTAATTACTTTTGATATTTCATTAACCAGTGTTTCTTTAAATTGTTTTTCCGGAACTTGTAGCAGTTTAGGATTCTGCTGAGCTATACTAGCGGTCATTACATTAACTACTGACTTGTAAGGAATAAGTCCAGGGTAGTCTTCATAGAACTTAGTTTCCGCTTCATGTGCTGCTTTCTGCGAAACTTGTGAAAGAACAGGCTGAATATTCTGTGCAAAGAAATTATCAATCCTACCTGCATATTTATTAAGTTCCGCGTTAGCAATAGTCGTTGCCATGTTCCTACCATACATTGCTGTACGAATAAGAAGGTCGGTCAACATTGCCGCACGCTCTTCTTCCGGAGTTTCAGACGAAAATATTTTACGAGTCTCTTCCGGAGTTATAGAAATTTTACCAAGAATACGGTTTGCTTCTTCTATGGTAAGTTCAGGCTTCTTTTCCTGCTGTGCTTTATTCTGTTCAGCATTAACAGCTGCAACAGCAGACGCAACCGTTTTAGCAAGCTCTATTTGGTCTATACCTTTATTGCCATCGTTAGCGGATTGACCGACTGGTGGCTGACCGCCTTCGGCGGACGGTGGCTGGTCGGTTGAAGTTTGGGGTTCCTGTTGCTGTGAAGCGTCAGTCTGCCCCGCCTGCTCATTGCCCGAGCCGGACGGTTCTTGGTTGACCGCGGGGTTATTACGTTCCAAAGCCATCTGTATCATATCTACATCTGGCTGTTCACCTATGTTGTTTTCATCTGCCATATTTATTCCTGTCTGGTTATTGATTTTATGTAGTTGTGGAAATCCTCTGGAAGTTCGACTAGCGTCCTGTAAACTTCACCAAGCCGTTCTAGCCTTTTCCTGTCTTCGTCATTTTTAGGCGGGGTTCCAAGAATATCATAAACAAGCTGTTCAGCCTTCTTATCTATGAAGTTCTTGAATAAGGTCTCATAATCTTGTATTGTCATACATTATAAATCATTTATATTTGACCGTTTTGGAGAGCCTGCGCTATCGGCATCGCTTCTTGTCCTGCCGGAGTTATATTACCCTGTTGCGCTTGCATTATTGCCTGTTCGTCGGGAACGACATTTATCTGTGGGGCAGGGGCAGGCTGTTGGGGCGGGGGCGCATTCTTATACGCCTCATAATTCCTTATTCCCATTATCTCAAATATCTTAGAAAGAATTTTATCTACCGAAAGATTGGTAGCTTGTATAAGATTAGGATTACTAAGAAGTTCCTTAGCTAGACTGGCTATCTGCATACGCCCACCATCTGTGATAGGCTCTATCGGTACGAAGTCATATCCACCTGCTATTTTGGCGGGGTCGGACATAATCACTCTATCGTACGGATAATATGCAATAGCATTTCCTATTATCTGCTCGTAAACCTCTTGTGTTCTAAACTGTCTGGTATTCGAGAGAATAAGCTCGCCGAGAATATCAAAGCCACCGTACCACATGTTGTTAACCATTAGGGCAAGGCGGGCTTGCGCGGCGGCTTGAACTCCTCTTGTCTGCAAAGCTGACCTTCTGCCAGAAGTATACATTCCCATTGCATTCTCGGTTATACCAGTAGCCATCTGTGCTATTTGTTGCAATGTTTGCACAAACGGAACGTGATTCGCGGTCATATCACTTACGGTGAGCGGGATAATCGCATCGCCAAGAGAAGTACTTCCTTCAACTCTAATAAAGTCGGCATTATTAACCACGTCGTCCATATTGACATTCTTGGTCTTAATAAGAAAGCGGTTCTTAATCGCTTGTCTTATATTCTGCATATGACTATTGATAAGCCAAGTAATCATTTGCTGTAAGCCGTCAAGAACGCCAGGTAGAGTCAATCCTATAAAGGAATCTCCGTCGGGGAGGGGCTGACTTACAAAGAACGGGAATTTACCATGAAGCTCCTCATATCGTTCAAAGCGGATAACTTTCGTATCATTAGCGACAACGAGAACGAACATGATAGGCTCTTCTTCATTACCTATATCGATACCATACTTTTCGGTTATTTCCTTCGGAACGAGTTTAAGGAACATCTCTACGGTATCCATTTGAGTACCAGTAGAAATTTTATCACCTAGAACTGAGTTTACGTAGTTGAGTCCTGTTTGGTCTTTACGAACTCTAAATGTTCCGGCATAACGCTGACGACCACGATATATATCTTCTGGTATACTGTTAGGAACTCTATTAACGCCGTGGAACAAAGTTCCTTCTTGTTCTAGAAGTTTAACTTTTGTAGTGCATTGTTCTACTGCACAATAGCTACCATTCTGAAAATCCCTTATCGGTACAGACGGGTCAGGAAAGAATGAATAAGGACTAATGTAAGAAATTACATTTCCTTCGTACTGTATAAGCTCCTTAACAGTCTCAACTTCTTCGTATTGTGTCGAGGCGGGTTGCCCCATTCCAAACATATTTAGAAGCTGTCCTATGGGATTTATGATTGGACGTTTTTCTTTTACCCTGTATTTCTTTTTCTGGGTTTCCCAGTCACAACGACCAACCGTAATACCTTTTGTAAAAGCATCTATAAGTTGCAAATACAAAGTGTGATAGATACGATTATGCTTAATTTGGTAATCTATGTCACGTTCTAGACCTTCTCTAACGTCTTCGTCTTCCGGACCATATGCGGTTAATTCAAACAGACGTTCTTTGTTCATGAACATCTGCATTGAATTGGCGGCGGCAGTCTGAACTGTGGCAAAGCTAAGTGGTACTATAATTTTAGCAGTTCCACCTTTTTTAAGATTCTGAACATCTTTCTTATCAAGAGACCTATATCCAGTATATCTTAGGTAATCTTTATCCCAAAGATACCAGAATTGAGACATAGTGCTAGATGACTCGCACATAAACGAGCGATAGATATTCACCAGATGCTTCTGAAAATCAGAAGCATTGCTATCTTTGTCTCTTAGGTCTTTATTTATCTGTTCTTGATTCATATTAAAAAAGCTTTTGTGCTAAGAAGTTTGTCGCGAAGGTAATAACACCAACTGCTCCCACAGCTTTCCATTTAAAAGCTTCAAGACTTCTTATTCTCAAATCAAGAGAGTCGTAGTTCTTTTTACACGTTTCTTCTAGATTATCTAGTTTAGTGTGTAAAGGTTTACATACAAACTCTCTGTGCTCTTTGAATCGTGTGTATTCCTCAGACATTGAATCAAGTTTTTCTTCACGACGTCGAGCATCTTCCTTCATTTCAGCTAGGGTAGTGAGAATATTCTTGTAATTCTCTTCTGCCCTAACAAGCCTTGACGTATCGTCTGACATAACTTAATTCAACTTTAAAACGTTATTCCTAAAAGAAATGCACCAAGCAGCCTCGCCTCCTACTTCTAAAAAACGATAAGCCAGTATAACTTTGCGCTCGTCCCATAACCTATGAAGCCAACTCCACAAGCCGCCGTTTGCGTGTCTATACTTAACTTCTGCTATACCGTTCTTTAAAAACTCATTATCAGCTTTCCTTTGACTTTCTGGTAATCCGTCTGAATGTTCGTACCGCCAGTCATGTATTGCCGCCGTCGCCTGTGCGCAAGCGTATGCCTTAGTCAAAACATTACACAACTTTTCGGGCAAAGACGCACCTCCCACTCCGTTACAAACTTCGCAAAGTTCATTGAGTGAAGCATTTGCGAAGTCGTTAGGAAACGAAAGCTTAGCTGCTTTCGCCACCGATATGAGTTCGAGCATCTGGTCTTGCGTGTACATTCTTTAAGACTGCGGTTCCTCCTTAACGTCGGAGGGCGGCTCGTTCTCCACTTCAATGTCTGCGGGAATCAAGAGCGCCGCAACTTGCGAGACTATCGCGTCCGGAAGCTGGTTAACGTAGCTTTCACCGTAAACATACGGCTTTGACAGTCCGTCGCTCCATTCCTCCCCACTCGGGAATTTTGTTATCGCCTCTCCTTTGAGAGTGATTTCTTTCAGCGCGAAGTATATTTCCACGCCTTCCTTACTTTTGATTAGAATTTTCTTAGCCATTTGCTTGATTTATTTGAGTTTTGATTTCGTCCACGAAAGCTTTTACTGATTGGTCGTTGTCGCCAACAACACTCCCTGTGACTGTTGCGTCGTAAGAATGACCCGAAGCGTCCTTTACAAGTTTAGTAGTTGAATTGCGCTCGATTACGTAGTTGTCTAGCGCGAGCGAAACTTGCGAAGGCTTTAACGTAGGCGGAATAAGTTTTCCAACCGCATAATCGGCTGTGGTGTACGGCGCGCCTTCTGCCGTCATGTCGAAATTGAATACCGAGATTCGCGAAAGTGCGATTTCAAATTCGTTGAATGTTGAACCTCCCGCGTACACTCCGCGCTCGTTTATCACAAGCGGCTTTTGGAATGAAACCGACGCGTTGTGCCTGCCGACCGACGCGACGAGGCTGCCTGCGTTTTCGCCGTCTATGTATACAGGTATAGACGCGGGGCTGTTGCCGCTTGCGTCGGGCGCGGGAATTGCAATCGCGACGGTATGTCTGCCGGTCGGCAGCGGGATATTTCCTCCCCACCCCCTCGACACTCCCATTCCCTCGCCGCCGCATCCGCCGAGCGTGAAGCCCAACTGCGACTCCCCGCTCTTGGTGAGCCTGAATCCGTATATCGGATAACCCGAGACGTTCCAGTCGGCGTTCGTGCAGTTGAAGAAAGAAAATTCGTTGTTGTATTCGTAGCTTATCCCCTCCCAGCTTTCGACTTCGTATTCGATTGCGAGCGAAAACGGCAGCGGAATGACGACCGACGTCCAGCTCGCCACGCTCAGCTTGCC
>ERZ825137.804-NODE-804-length-43199-cov-5.375394_pt1 | contig 43199 bp, 40 predicted proteins | sample MGYA00519873_ERZ825137 | MGnify/ENA primary metagenome ERZ825137 (study PRJEB31778, sample SAMEA3449190) | human gut metagenome | biome: human gut; feature: human-associated habitat; material: faeces | place: United Kingdom | collected 2010/2012 ...
GATAATTCTTCTCTGCCATCCTCCAATTTACTCATTTGTAGGACATCATTAATCAAAGACAACAGATGGTTTGCTGTCTTTTCCATTTTTTGATTATTCACACACACAAGATCCTCATCATCACCGTGTGCCATATTAATCTTCAACAGACCCATAAAAAATGGACGATGAAAATGCCAGTCTGCGATTATGTGTAGACTGGTTTTTCTTTTGCCAAAAATCAGACAAAATTTATCCTAATCTCTTACAATGCAAGCTGGCACACGGCTATAGGCTTCAAAAGTCTTATGAAAACAAATTATAAAATCGTTAAAAGGTTGTTTTGTTTGAATTATATTCTTCAAAAGTATCATCGTTCAGTAAGTAACGTTCCGTATGCCGCAATTGCCAGTACTCCAAGAGCCAGAAGTACTCCGGCCAGTCTGACATATCGAATTCTTTTCCCTGTTTTTTTCTTCATAAATAAATCCTTCATTTATAAGAAATTTATATTCATGGCAAACCATCTCACGGAATATTACCTGTGAGCAGTTACAGAAATTTCTCTGTGCATATTTTAACCTTTGTATCCACATAATGTAACGAAAAAAGGCTAAAAAGGTCAAAAAGTGTCGAAGACACTTTTTTATCAAGAGTTCGACGAATATCAAACTTTCCTATTATAAAACAGAGCAGGAGACGGTGATCACCGTCTCCTGCTCTGTTTGACCTAAGCATATTATATTGCTCGTTTGAACAAGTATAACCTTTGTTTTTCTTATTTTCTCTTATTCTACCTGCTGCAATTCTTCCAAAATCTGAGCTGTCAGTTCTTTTCTGTTTGTTTTGAAGTGGAAATAAGGTCTTTCCGTAATTACTCTGATCTCTACCGGATATTCATGCTCATCCAGTGTATCCTTCAGAAGTTCTGCCACTTCCTCCAGGGTTCTGGTTCCATCGAGAATGACAAACAGATACGGACGGAAATATCCTTCATGTTCCATGTCCGGCACAACACAGAAGAAACCATCCTGTACTCCAGGAGTTCTTACTGCCTTTGTCTCCATTCGCATCACACGAAGTGGTTTGTCGCCATAAGCTCTTATAGCGCCTCGCCCGAGAATATGGATAATTCCCTGCTCCGTGATATATGCCTCATCACCTGTATGTAACCAGGTATTTCCATCCGGATGCTCAATCAGAGTCTTCTCTGTCATTTCTTCGCCTCTCCATCCAGAATAGTGAATCATCATAGACGGACCTGTCATGCAAAGTTCCCCCGCTTCTCCGTAGTTCAGCTCATTCAGATCTTTATCAAAAACTCCAAGTACGGTAGCCGGCATTGGCATACCTACACATCCGTCCTCCAGCGGGAACATCGGGTTTGGCAGCGTAAAGTTGGAACATCCCTCACTCTGTCCATATCCTGCACTTAATTTTGCCTTTATATTGTGTTTATGGAAGAATTCCTCTACCTCTGCATACTTGCGGTCATTCATAGCCTCAGCACCTGCACCGATGGTTCTCAGGTGAGACATATCATAATCCTCCGGAATCCTCTTGCTGTTCATTAACAGATCGCAATATTTCGGAATCAGTGCCCAGAAGTTTGGTTTACGATCCATAAATTCAATGTCAATATCCTCCAGCGGGCAGAAAGGATCCAGTTCTACCAGCAGTCCTGTGGAAAGCGGGAAGATTGTCATAGAAACAGTTACCGCGATCAGTGCCGGAGGAAGAATCGGTGTCCACCAAACCTCCTGAACCTCTGACGGCGGAATAAAGATCGACATCTGGAATGCAGTTGCCACCACATTTGCAGAAGAATGGATCACAAGCTTGGAAATTCCTGTGGAACCACTTGTATATGCTCCAAATACGGCTCTCTCAGGATCTGTCGGTGCCAGATATTCTCCTTCAAAGTTTCTTCCCAGTTCCATGAACTCCTGCCAGCTCATATCTCCTTCTGCAGTCTCTGTCTCAGCCAGATAACGGGACTCAATCTCTTTCAGAACATAGTCCTTCATCTGACTCTTGTCTGCATACTCAAAAGGTGATACCTTGATCATTCTTGTCATCGGAGTTGTCGTGCGGAATAACTCTTCATCTTCCTTTGATACAAAATCCATTGCAAATGCAGTGTCTGTTCTGCTCTTGCGGATCGCGAAGCAAAGTTCTTCCGGCTCATCGTCACGGCAGATAACCGTCACACCAACTCTCTCTGCTGCAAAAAGCAGGATATAATATGCCGGTGTGGACGGTAAAAAGGACGGAATTCTGTCTCCCACCTCGAAGCCAAGGGCTTTCAGTGCTCTTGCGGCAATATCAACCTCTGCCCAAAACTGTTTCCATGTGATCTTGTTTCCATAATATTCAAATGCTGCTCTGTTCTCATCCGGATTCTTCATTTTTAAAAATGATTCCATTGTAATTCTCGGTATATCAAGATTTCTGAATTCTTCCGGGTAGAAATTAAGCCACGGTTTATCAATACTTGCTTTACCTGTTAAATTCTGTTCTGCAAAATTCATCTTTTATCCCCTTTTTCTTCTCTTTTCTCTCCCTTTTCCCAAGAGTTCGAGTTTTATTTTAACATAGGGTTTTTGAAATAACAATTTCCCGGAGCCGGAATCATCTTGAATCACTTGAATCATTTTTTTCATGTTTCACTCATAAATTGCAGTTATTTTGTTGCAATATGCCTTCTTCTGTTCTAAACTACTATCATACCATTAATTTTAGTATTGCGAATTATATGGAGAAGGAGGAAGATGCTGCGGAGTATTTTTCCTGCTGCATCACAGATAAGTATGAAAACCAAAAATCGTTTCAGTATTTTATTAGAACACCTTATGTCTGTCGCAGACTTAAAAAACAGCGTCCTGGCAAAAGCTGTTCAGTATGACGACTCTTACATCAGCAAATGGATCAGTGGCAAGCTGCTTCCCACTGAAAAGAATCATGAAGCTACGCTTCAGGCTATCAGCACTTGTGTTGTAGACTCTCTTACAGAGGACGGCACAGCACAGCTGCTCCAGGAATATCAGCTGCAGGATATTCAGGACTTAAAGACAGCGATCTATGACAATCTCGAATCGGAATATGCCTATGTGAAAGAATTACAGACTACGACTGGTGCAGAGATTGCACCTAAGATTTCTTATTATCCGGAGCTTACCCTGGATCAGTTTATTTTTAAAATGAAGCATCCATCTCTTCGAAAAGTAAATTCCCTCAATGTGTATGCGATCGTTGATATTTTAAATATCGATCCCAATTATCAGTTTCTGATCGCCGAGCTTAACAGTGGACATGTCGGAAGAGATCTGGTTTTTCCGGGAGTACATTTTTCACTTTTGATCGATCTGGAGTCAGCGGCCTCCAGCGCCACTTACACAGCCTGTTTTTTGATGAATGTACTCACCCATCTGTCAAACATTGATTTTAATCTTTATTGCGGTCCACAGGCACAGCGAAAGCTGATTTTTGCAATAAAGGATACCTACGCTATTTCCGGAATGCTGGTGGACAGCAGTCACTGTCTCGGAGTTTCCACGATCGAAGACAGCGAACTTACAAACGAACTCTATCACAAGATCCGGCTTCTCTGTAATAAAGAAACTCTGCTGCTCCGCAAAACAACCATTCCTGAAATGATCCACCGTTTCGAGTATGAACAGACCCTGATCTCCCAGAACCAATCTTGCCTTGTCGGACACCTGACAGAACATTTTCTTCCAAAAGATCTGTACACAGAACTTCTTGATGCATACTGCCAGGACAACAATGAGCTCCGGGGGCAGGACATGAAAAAATTGAATCATCTTGTCCATCGCATTCTGGAAACCACCCCGATTCATCTGCTTATTTATGCTTCCGTGCTAAAAAATTTTACCGTTACCGGAGAACTTGATTTCTTTGGAGTCAGAATGTACTTAAATTTATCCCAGCGTCTGCGTTGCCTGAAGAATCTGGAGTACATGGCGACCCAGCTTGAGCATCTGGATATCCGTGTTCTGCCGGAGGGCCTCCTGTCCGATCATCAGCATATCGCACATCCCACACTTTTTTTGTCAGATTCCATATGCTATCTGCGTTTAAAAAGATTTGCTCCGGAATACAATATCTGCATTCCAAATAAGATCGCTCTGAATCGCATCTTCGAGGAATTTTTCTATGATATCTGGAATTCTCACACTGATAATGATAATCACCACAATGTATTGTCCATGATCAAACATGCTATTCATGCAGTAGAGATTATAATGGAAATTAATTAACTAAGAGGCAGACCGTACGTCTGCCTCTTTTCTTTCCCATACACACCATCTCCTTTTCCACAAAATAAGAGCCTTGCCGAAGCAAGGCTCTTATTAAGCGTTTTTCTTCGATTCAAAGAATCTATTCGGCTTGTGATTACCGCATAACCCACGGTCTGACTCCACAATTGGCTGAAACCGAACCAGTCAATTGCTTCATTACCGCGATAGCTGGTCATCGCCGCTATCTTCTAATTTGCTGTCTTATTCAGCAGAAATACCTGCCAGTTTTACATTTACGTTATAAGTTGCCGGATCTTCTGCGGCTGCATTATTAACACAATCCGCATCGGTGCCTTCCATCCAGATATAAACTCGCATTTTTACACCGTCATATCCTACGGAAGAAGCGATTTTCTGTGTATCACCTGTTGCATCATAATCATTACCATTCTTTGTCTATCCTTTGCCGCCATAAAATGAAGTGCAAATTCAAGGTAAGCACCTTTGGTATTTTCGACTGTTGTGCCATTTTCGTAGGTAAAGGTCCCATAATCTGTTGTCGTCACAGGTTCCAGCGGGGTCGTCTCCATGGAAAATCCTTTTTCCTGCTGGATCCTTGCCGCGATCTGTCCAAACGAAAGAGTCTTTACATACTGATCTATCGTGCTGTGCGGATCAAGATCCATTCTCAGATCCGCATCTGCTATGATATCCAGGCTCATGGTCTTTACCTTGGCTCTGTCTGCGATGGAAAACCAGGCTACTGTGGCTGCCGTTACTGCCACAAACGCCATCAGGACAAGCAGAACAGAGGTGTACAGCCGGCTCCGGGCTGTTTTGTTGTCTTCTTTTCTGTTCATGCTCACGCCTCCCTCTGGCTAAGCACGCCATAAAATCCAAGCTGAAGATCTGCCGTACTGTACTCTATATCATTAGAGCAGTCCGGATCACAGCCTTCTATGTAAAAGTAAATATCAACGGTATATATTTTGTTGAACTGCATGGTCAAAAGCGCGTTGTCCGGAACCTGCACGGAGTCGTTATCAAAACTGATGGTATAGCTGTCGGCGGATACTGACGGATCTGAGACAGCACGGATATTGCCGTTATTATATGACAGCACCTGATCTTTCCCCAGTGTCTGTCCGTTTATGACTGTATTGTAGGTCTGCTGGTTCGATGGATTCTCGCTCGTGCTTAGTTTCAATATCACTTCTGAAGAATAATCTCCATCAAACACAAGTCCGAGCCTTGCAGCATTCAGCATCTGACCGGATACTTTCTGTCCAAGCAGACCATCGCTCTGATCGAGATACAGTTTCATGGTGCTGCCTGCATCCAGATTCTGGCCTGATGCACGGATATAAACACGTCCATGATAATAGTACTTCTCATTCTGTACCTGTTCAAACACAGTCGCCATTCCGGAATCGGTAAATGGTGTATAAACAAAATTCACCAGATCATTTGTCGAAACCGGGATCAGGTACTCTGCAGTGGTCTGATTTACCTGCGTGATCGAAGCTGGCTGTGAATCCCGGAAACTGCTTCCTCCGGAACTGCTGAGCTGTAGTTCGACATTTTCTTCGCCGATTCTTGCTGTTGCGGTATTTGTCGAAACTGCCCGGTTGGAAGAAAACCATGCATAAGTAAAAAATGCCACTGCCAGCAAAATTAAAATTATTGTTACTGTCAGGAACCAGGTCCTGAAACTACGCTTCATGGCTATTCTCCTTCCTCCAGATCAACGCCTGCAAATGCAAGCTGTATTTCGGAAGTTCTGTTCTGGACCGGATTGGAACACTGTTCATCGCAGCCTTCCAAATATAACCAGTACTCGACAGAGGCAACTTCATCTGCATCCAGCTGTACCAGCATCTGGCTTCCATCTTTGTATGTGTCCTCGGTGTCACCCGGCTCTGCCATGTATGCGGAAATCTCCTGTGCAGGATCATCCACATAAGATGCCTGTCCGTTTGAAATCGAAGAAACAACGGTCGAGCTTCGTGGAACGGTGAGCACTGACTGTACGCCCGATGTACTTCCCATCTCGTCCAGTTTCCAGATAAATGTCCTGCTTCCCTCGTGCGATGTGATCTTCATTCCAAGCCGCATTGCTGCCAGTGCCTGTGCATCGCTTCCGAGTTTCAGTTCTTCTCTATTAAAATATACCTTACATGGTGCATTCTGACACTGCAGATAGACGGTCCCATGCATGGCATCCTGATCCACTCTGCTGTCCGCATTATCGTAAAGTATCGCAATTCCATTCTTATTCTGAGCGGTAGATCTGTAAAAATGTTCCAGATCAGCGGTCGAAAGCGGTTTCAGCGATTCTGGGTTGCCACTGAGTACCAGATCACAGGTCTTGTCAAATGGTCCACCCTCATTTGTCGATATCATCAGAACGGTATCGCCCTGACTGACCGTTCCTGCCATTGGAGTGACATTCGTAGAATGCATTCCTGTAAGCGAAAACCAGGCATAAGTAGTGCCGGTCGCAGCTGCCAGGAGTAACAGGATCCACAGCACAGCTTTTGAAAATGATTTTTTTAACTGATCAACTTCTGTATTCAAAGAGCTTTGCCCCCTTAGTTTATAACTCCTGCAAAGGATACGGAAAGATTCTTAAGTGTCTGGCTGCAGAGATTTCTGGTACAGTCCTCGTCGCATCCTTCCAGCCAGATATAGAGATCGATCTGTATGGATTCTCCTGCTGCACCATTCTGTCCGGATGTTGTACATAATTTCAGTGATCCCGGTTTCAGACTGACGCTTCCTGTATTCTTGTTATAGCTACAGTAGGCGTCTGATGTATAAGGTGTGAAAGGTACGGTTGTTCCATCTGTTTTGGTACAATCCAGTACATATCCCTCCTGTCCTGTCGCTGTGTTATATTCTGCCTCAGGGTTTTTCTTGTCGCTGATCGCAAAAATATATTCACCATCTGTTGCCTGATTTCTTCCAGGTTTATGTACTACAAATCCTGCACGGATTGCGGCAGAGATCGGTTTCGTTTCATCGCTGTCCTCAAAGCCGATATCTGCGATATAGATATCGGTAGGATTTCCATTGCTTCTGAGAAACAGGCTTGTCTGGTAATAATCTGTATAATCGCCTCGTCCAAACAGGTTCGCAACGAGATTTGGCTGGTTCTCTGTTCCATTGGTGAAGCCAAGTACTTTCTGGAAGCCGCCGCTGATCCTGTTGGTAGAAACCGGATTCAGCTGTCCGGAAAAGCTGTCCAGGACTGCGGCTGAACCATAGGTAACACTGTATGAATTGCTGATCTGCAGGTTCACGCCTGCACCTGCTGCCATACGGACTTTCGTTGTATGGCGGTTGGTATTATATACATACCAGGCATAAGTTGCTGATGCGACTGCGATCAACGCAATGATCAGTGCAACTGTACCTGTTCTTAGTTTGCCCTTGAGCTGTTTTTTTTCTGGTTTATTTACCTGTTCCATAACATCGGAGATTATGGACACCTCCCCTCTTTCTGCATAATAATTCCATTTATACACTATAATAGCACATTGATTTCCATTCATCAGTGCATCAATCCTACAGATTTTCGCATTTGTACGGACAAAATTGAAAATTTTATTCGTTTTTCCGGATAAAAAAGAAAATCCGATCGCCACTGCTACATGGAAATCGGATTTTCTTATTAATTTCAGCGTTTCTTATAGTGATAGATGATAACTCCAATCGCCGCAAGTACTGCGATTCCTGCGATCCAGATGAGTGGATTCTGACTTTTGGAGGATTCGCTGGCAGTTACGGTCTTACCTGAGGTCTGGACGTTGTCTTTTTCTGCCTGCTCAGTGGTCTTTGGATCAGGTGTGTCTGTTGGTGCCTGTGTTTCGGTCGGCTCTGGAGTCTCAGTCGGTGCCGGTGTATCTGTAGGTTCCGGAGTTACTGTTGCTTCCGGTGTTTCGGTTGGTGTAACGGATGGGATCACTGTTGTCTGTGGTCCCTCTGTCACGGATGGAGCAACAGTGGTTTCAGGAACTGCGTCTACAGTATCGGAAGTTCCTGGTACCGGTGTCATCTCCAGTGCCTGTGTATCTGCAGAGTCCTCATAAGTTCCATGTGCTTTCGCCCATTCTTCTGTCTTTTCAAGGTCTACCCAGCCTTCCTGGTCATCGATCGTTGTGACACCCCAGTGACTTCCGTCAACAAGCTCTGCATCCTCTGTGATATGAAGAGTCTCTCCATTCTGGATATCACGTACTCCCGGGACTTCACCGTATTTGGTTCCCGGTCCCTGGTAAAGTTTCTGGCTGCCATCCTCGGAGTAAGCTTTGACATCGTAATCTGCATTATAATCTACGTTGTCACTTCCTGCGATATACAGTTCGGATTCAATCGCTTCCTTGCGGGACTGCGCCGGCTTACAGTCATCGAGCGGCACGTATCCATGCATGCCATGGTATTCTGTATAGCCCCAGGTTCTGTTATTCTCCTCATCCTCTGTCTCGCCCTCGATATGTAAGGCTGTACCGTTCGGGATCTGACTGTCATTTAATTTCGTGGAATTCAGATCCGGCTGGGCATAGATATCAATCCCTCCATCTTTGGATTCTACGATCATGTAATAATCTGTCGTATAATCGGGTTTTTGTTTCTCCTGCTGTACATCTGCCATGACATTTACGCTCATCAGAAGTCCCAGCAGAACGACCAGAAAACTCTTTATTATCTTTTTCATCTTATCTTCTCCTGTATGGTTTTGGCTTTATCCACAAATTCTGTTTCTATCATACCATAGTGACGCCGTAATGATAATCCTTTTTTATCATAAAAAAAGGAAATTTTTCGATTTTCCTCTAAAAAAGGGACATCCCCGAAGAAATCCTCGGGGATGTCGTTTAATCATGGCATTTGATTAATAACTTATATTATTTGTAAAGCGGTCCGTAGTTCTTGCAAGCGCGGAAGTCTGCACCTTCTTTGTCCATTCCGAATGCATTCCATGCTGCCGGACGGAAGATCTTCTCTTCTGGTACGTTGTGCATGCATACCGGGATTCTCAGCATAGAGCACATGGTGATCAGGTCTGCACCGATATGTCCATAGGAGATTGCGCCGTGGTTTGCGCCCCAGTTGTTCATTACATCGTAAGCGGATTTGAACGGTCCTTCTTTGCCATCGCATCTTGGAGCGAACCATGTGCATGGCCATGTGTAGTCTGTACGTTTCCACAGTTTGTCAGATACTTCTTCCGGAAGGGCTACTGTCCATCCTTCTGCGATCTGCAGAACCGGTCCAAGTCCTTTGACAAGGTTCAGACGGATCATTGTTGCAGGCATCTGAGCTTTTGTTTCGAATCTGGATGAGAATCCGCCTCCACGGAAGTATCCGTTGTCGGCTGCGTTCCATGTAGTAGCATCCATGATTGCTTTCTGGTCTTCTTCTGTAACGTTCCACCATTCTTTCATAACAGCATTGCCGTTTTCGTCTTTGGCTTCACCGTTAGCATCCAGGCAGGCTGCACCGGAGTTGATCAGATGGATAAATCCACCGTTTTCTTTGGCAACGCCTTCGATGTCATATCCTGTAGCTTTCTTAACTGCATCCGGGCTCCAGTATGTACGAACATCTGCGAAGATCTGTGCTCTGTTTGTAAGGAGTTTCATAAACAGCATTCCAAGACCGTTCAGAGTATCGTTCTCTGTTGCAAGGATGTACGGCTCTCTTGCTCCTTCCCAGTCAAAGGAAGTATTCAGCATAGCTTCTGCAAAGTCACCGTTCGGATAGAAGTCTGTCCACTGTCTCTGTCCCTGGAAACCAGCTGCCAGAGCATTGTGTCCGATTGCTTCTTCTGAGAATTTAGGATCAAGATTGTCACAGCCGTTCATCAGCTCTTTGATGATAACTGCCATCTTAACTACGAATTCAAACTGCTCTTCTTTCTGTTCTGGTGTCATCTGCAGTTCCGGCGGGTTCTTATCGAATCCGATCTTGCAGGTTTCTTTTGCCCATTTGAGAGCTTTCTCGAATTCTGCATGATCGTAGATACCTTCTGTCATACGACGGATGATCTCAACCTCATCAACAGATTCTACACGCATTCCAAGATAGGATTCCATGAAGTCAGAGTCGATGATAGATCCGCCGATACCCATTGTAACAGATCCGATCTGAAGGTAGGATTTACCTCTCATGGATGCTGCTGCAACTGCTGCACGACCAAATCTCAGTAATTTTTCTTTAACGTCTTCCGGAATTTCTGTGTCGTCTGCTTCGCAAACTTCATGTCCGTAGATACCGAATGCCGGAAGTCCTTTCTGTGCATGTGTAGCAAGAACGGATGCCAGATATACAGCACCTGGTCTCTCTGTTCCGTTGAATCCCCATACAGCTTTAATTGTCTGTGGGTCCATATCCATGGTCTCTGCACCGTAGCACCAGCAAGGTGTAACTGTTACAGTGATATCAACGCCTTCTTTGCGGAATTTGTCAGCACATGCTGCTGTCTCACCAACACGTCCGATCGTAGAATCAGCAATAACAACTTTAACCGGCTCACCGTTGGAGTATTTCAGGTTCTCCTCATATAATTTGGCAACGGATTTTGCCATGTTCATTGTCTGGTCTTCCAGTGATCCTCTGACATCGAGGGCTCCTCTACGTCCATCGATAGTAGGTCTGATACCGATTACTGGATAGCTTCCGATTAATCTGCTCTTTGCCATAATATTTATTACCTCCATTTAATTAAGTACATTGTCAGCCGGGAGTTTCAAAAGTACAACTGTGAACAGTCCACAAAAACCGTCACTGTTCACTACGTTCACAGTAACTTGGTCAAAATGCATTTTAAATCACCTTCGGTGATGGCATTTTGCCCCGTATGTCTCGGGATTTTGCCATATTCATGTCAAAACACCTCGCGGGATGTTACCTGTAAACAATTACTAAAAACCTCCCTCGTTTTCTATATTTCATAGTATACAATTGCCAAGGCATAATTACTTGTGTTATAATAGCAAAAAGTAGTACAATATTCACTTTTTTGAAAGCAAATGCGAAATTTTTGTGAAAAACATACAAGGAGGAGTTTTTTTTGCACGACCTTGACCGTAATGAAGACCGCCTGAGAGGAACCTATGAGTTCCCGTTTGAATTTCATCATATAGGTCCAAGCCATCCCCGCTATGTCATGTCCTACCACTGGCATGTCGAATATGAGATCATCCGTATCCTCAAGGGGACTCTCTCTGTCACTTTAGACGAAAAAAGTTTCACTGCAGTGGCAGGAGATGTCATTTTTGTACACAGCGGCATCCTGCACAGCGGGATTCCGGAGGATTGTGTGTATCAGTGCATCGTTTTTGACGGAAATACTTTTCTGAAATATAATTCCGTCTGTGCGACTTATATGCAGAAGATCATCCATCAGGAAATCCTCATTTATCACCACTTTTCCCCGAAATATAAGGAGATCTGTGACACTGTGAACAGTATTTTTGATGCGCTCTGGATGAAGCCCGCCGGATATGAAATGACGGTTGTTGGACAATTTTACCACTTTTTTGGTATTGTTTTTGGTAATCATTACTACCTGGAAAGCGTCACACGGGCGCGGCGTGATTATAAGCGTATCCTGCAGCTGAAGCAGGTGCTTGACTTTATTGAGCATAATTATGCTTCGCCGCTCACGCTGCAGCAGCTTTCTGCATCGGTGTCCATGTCGCCGAAGTATTTCTGCAGATTTTTCTCCGAGATGACACATCAGACGCCGATGGATTATCTGAATCATCAGAGGATCGAACAAGCGTGTTATCAGTTGTCGACTACGGATGATTCGATCACGGAGATTGCTTATCGGAATGGGTTTAATGATTTGAGTTATTTTATTCGAACATTCAAGAAGTACAAGGGGATGACGCCTGGGAAATATAAGCGTTCCTGACTCTATCTCATGATGTAACAAAACTCAGGGCATATGATAACCCTGAGTTTTACATTTTATATGAGTTCTTTTATCCTGATTTCGAATTCTTTGCCGTACTTCTCATATTTATGTTCTCCAACTCCCGTTACCTGGAGCATTCTTTCCTTATCTACTGGCTTCAGGATACACATGTGGATCAGTGTCTTGTCTGAAAATACCATATACGGCGGGATCTTCTCCCGGCGGGCGATCTCGGTGCGGAGTTCACGGAGTTTCTGGAAAAGCGGCTGGTCTTCTTCGGTGAGTCCGCTGACCGGGGCTTTGCGTTTCCGGGATGGCTTTTCTTTTGGTTTCTTTTCCTGTTCTTTTGGAAGTTTCATCTGTATCGTACTGTCCTGCGCCAAAAGTTCACCGATCCGCGGGCCAAACTTCACGATCGTATAGCCATCGTCTGAGAGCCGCAGGTAATCACCTACCAGAAGTTCGTTGAAGATCTGGCGCAGACGATAGGCCGGGACTTTGGAGAGTTTCCCGTAGGATGGATTTTCTTCCATATGATACTGTCGGATCTTAGCAGTATTTGCGCCGTGCAGGGTGTCCAGGATCACATTCACACCGTATCTCTGGTGACTGCTGTCGATGCATTCCGCGATTGCTTTTGCCTCTTCGGTGACATCTTTTTCTTCGAATTCTGTCAGGCAGTTGGAACAGTTTCCGCAGTAGACTGCACCGTATTCTCCGAAATATCTCAGGATATAGGACCGCAGACAGTCATGTGTGAAGCAGTAAAAAGTCATCTGGCGCAGGCGTTCTTCGTCTCGTTCCATTACCAGCTTTCGCATGGCATCGTCCAGTTCTTCGTTATCCTGATTGTTTTCAATGAAAAAGCGGTTTGTGATCACATCCTGTCCACTGTACAGAAGGATGCATTTCGACGGTTCTCCGTCACGTCCTGCCCTTCCTGCTTCCTGGTAATAACTTTCCATGTTTTTCGGCATATTGTAGTGGATGACGTAGCGGACATCCGGCTTATCGATTCCCATCCCAAACGCATTTGTCGCCACCATGATCGGACTGCGGTCATAGATAAAGTCATCCTGATTGATGCGGCGTTCTTCATCGGAAAGCCCCGCATGATAACGTGTCGCACGGAATCCGTCCCGGATCAGTTTCCCACAGACTTCCTCCACCAGTTTTCTGGTCAGGCAGTAGATGATTCCGCTCTCGTCCGGGTGCTGTTCGATATAATTCTTCACTTCTGCGTATTTATCCTTCGGTGATTCCACCTGAAAAAACAGGTTACTTCTGTCAAATCCTGTTGTCACTATATACGGATCCTGCAGCAAAAGTAAATCCATAATATCGTCCCGGACTTCTTTTGTCGCAGTCGCTGTAAAAGCTGCCACAACCGGACGCTTCGGAAGTTTCTGGATAAATTCTGTGATCTTTAGATAGCTTGGGCGGAAATCCTGTCCCCACTGTGAAACACAGTGCGCCTCGTCCACAGCAACCATTGCAATATCTGCATTCACTGCAAAGGACAAAAACGAATCTGTCAAAAGTCTTTCAGGTGCTACATAAATGATCGGATATCTGCCCTCTGCTGCAAGCGATAAAGCTTTGTAATACTGTCCCTGTGTCAGGGAACTGTTCAGATACGCTGCATGGATACCAGCTTCATTCAGTGCCCTCACCTGATCCTTCATGAGGGATATCAGTGGTGAAATAACCAGTGTTATCCCCGGAAAGATCAGTGCCGGGATCTGATAGCACAATGATTTCCCTGCACCTGTCGGCATCACGCCAAGCACATCCCTGCCTGAGATCAGCTCATCTATCACCTGTTCCTGTCCCTCGCGGAAGGTATCATATCCAAAATATCTTTTTAAAATGTCATATTTCTCGTCTGCCATCAATTCAATAACTCTCTTTCCTGCCTTGTCTGTTTATGAAGTTTATTTCATATAAAAAAAGAACCTGTTTCCTGTACATCATTGAAACAGATTCTTTCTCTTATGTCAAATATTTATTTACAGTACTTCATTCAGGACAGATAATCCATACTCTGCCAGGCTGTGATCCTCCTCACCGGTTCCTCCGCTGATTCCCAGGCCTCCGATGATCGTATCGCCAACCTTAAGTGGTACACCGCCGCCAAAGATCACGATCCTGCCGCCATCCATCTTGTCTACGCCGTAAAAAGTTCCTCCCGGCTGTGCCAGGACACTGAGTTCCTTCGTAGACATCTTGACTGCGACTGCTGTGTAGGCTTTCTTGGTGGCTACATCAAAACTTACAAGGAATGCTCCATCCATGACATGGACTGCGATTGGATTTCCATCCGGGCCGCAGACCGCGATCACCGCTTTCTTGCCACGACGCGCTGCTTCCTGTTCGATTTTGTCTATCAGGCGCTTCGCGCTGTCCAGAGTGATCCGTCCCTGGATTCCCATTCGTTTGAGAACTTCCTGGATCACTGCCTCGCTTGTCGCCGTAGTCTGTACTGCTGCCACTGGTTCTGCCTCTTTTCCACCGGAAGGTCTGCTTTCTTCCTGGTTTTGTACCGGCTGCTCTGTGGTTTCTGTATATCTGGCCATGATATACAGATAATCACTCAGACGGTTCATGTATTTCTTTGCGCCGTTGTCTGCTCCGAATTTCACACTGACAGCTGCCAGATCACGCTCCGCTCTCCTTGCAACTGCTCTTGCGATATCCAGTTCTGCCGACAGACGGCTGCTGCCCGGAAGGATATTTTCTTCCTTCGGGCAGCTGAACAGACCATCCAGACGATTGATCTCGTCTTCAAGCTGTCCTGTCTGATCATCTTCTGTCTTGAACTCTCTGTTAAAAGGATCTGCCACGCCTGATACGATCGTATTCAGATTCTTCTGGATACCCTCAATGAAGTGGATATCCTCCGCTCTGTCCATCATGGTCTTGATAAGTCCAAGATGACTGGTCAGCTCATCAATCGTTCCTACCAGTTGAATACGGTCATCTGACTTGGAGACATTTTTTGTACGGACAAGGTTTGTAGTTCCCTTGTCACCGTTTGTTGTATAAATGCTCATCTCGGCATCTCCCATGTCATTTTTGATTTAGAAGGACCAAAGTTTGGTGTAGATCTTGATGATATCTTCTTTGGTCGGTGTTCGTGGGTTCGTTGGTGTGCAGGCATCCGCAAGTGCCGCCTCAGCCATCTTGTCCACTGCTGCAAAATATGCATCCGGAGTGATGGTACCAAGCTCCTGGATAGTCATCGGAATATTCATTTCCTTCTGCATGAACTGGATCCAGTTCACAAGAGAACGTACACTCATAACCTGGTTGTAATTGCTCAGTCCCAGGATGTGTGCAACTGACGCATATCGTTCTACTGCAGGAAGATATGTCTTCTGGCTTCTGCTTCTCTTGTTGATGTTCGCATTGAATTCCACAATGTGAGGAAGGAGCATCGCGTTTGCTCTTCCATGAGGAATATGGAACATCGCACCAAGCTGATGAGCCATACTGTGTGTGATACCAAGTCCCGCTGTGTTAAAGGAAAGTCCTGCCAGACAGGAGGCCACGTGCATCTTCTGTCTTGCATGCATATCACTTCCGTCGAGATATGCTCTGAGAAGGAATACTCCGCAGATTTCCATTGCTTTCTCTGCAAGTGCTGCTGAGAATTCGTTATGTCCGGTACTTACATAAGATTCCAGTGCATGTGTGAACACGTCCATTCCTGTATCTGCTGTAATTGCCGGCGGCACGCTCTTAACAAGCTCTGCATCCAGAATCGCTTCATCAGCTGTTAAGCTGTCAGAAACCAGTGGGTATTTAACTTTTGCTTCGGTATCATTTACAACTGCAAAAGAAGTTACTTCTGATCCTGTTCCGCTTGTGGTTGGGATTGCGATCAGTCCAACCTCGCCGTAATGGTTGATCTTCAGGGCAAACTCACGGATTGCCTTGGAAGAGTCAATTGCAGAACCACCGCCAACTGCGATGATTGCTTCCGGCTGATAGCTCAGGAACTTCTTAACTCCGTCTGCGATCTTGTCGACCGGTGCATCCGGTACAACGTTATGGAAAATATCATATTCCTTACCAGCTTTGTCCAGAGGTCTGGTAATCAGATCAATCATTTTGCTCTGCACTACAAATGGGTCTGTAATGATCAGAACTCTTTTGTATGGAATGTTCTCAAGACGTTCCAGTGCATTCTCTCCAAAATGAATCGCTGTTTTCATTTCAAAGGTCTTCATATCTGTTGCTCCCTTTCTATGATTGTCTGCCAGGATAGAGGCATTTTACGCCTGCATCTTTGAAATAACCCATCCATTTGTCTGATGGTTTCCTGTCCGTTACAACCACATCTACATCCCGCAGTTTTCCTGCTACAGAAAAAGCGGTCTGATCAAATTTTGTGCTGTCTACAACCAGAATCTTCTCACGCCCTGATGCGATCATGGCTTTTTTTGTTGTGCCAAAGGATTCCTTGGATTCCATGAGTCCCCACTCGTGATCCAGTGCCTTACAGGAAAAAATAACCTTGTCCACATAATAGGACCGGATCGATTCTTCTGTTCTGGCTCCCAGGAATGCGAGATATCCTTCTTTCATGACGCCTCCGGTTGAAATGATATTCCAGCCGGATACGTCTGATAATTCAAGAAGAATTTCCATGGAATTTGTGATTACAGTGAGACGTTCTTTCTCTTTGAGTGCTTTTGCCACAAAGACAGCTGTGGTACTTGCATCAAGAAAAATGTGGTCTCCCTCCTGCACCAGAGAGGCGGCGATCTCCGCCATTTTTTGTTTTCCGCTTACGTTCTGGTTTTTGCGGATATTGAAGGGCAAATCGATACTTACATCCTCGTTTATGACTGCACCGCCATAGCTCTTGATGGCAAGCCCTTCCTTTTCAAGCTTGTCAAGATCGCGGCGGATCGTTTCTTCTGAAACTTCGTAGAGCTGACTGAGTTCGCTTACTACGACCTTTTTTTCTGCCTGAAGTTTCTCCAGAATTAAATTCCGTCTTTCTAATGCCAGCATTTACTTTGCCCCCTTTTGAGAACATTTATTTTTTATAAAAGAGAATCCATCATTCGTTTATCCGGATGTGCAATGACAGATGAATCCAGGTACATACCTTTTTCTGCCACGAATTCTTTTGCTTTCTCGATGGAAGCTTCTACTGCTGAAACTTCTCCTGTAAGAAGCATGTAGGATTTTCCACACATACCTTTTGCGATACGAAGTTCGATAACGTCTACGATCGCAGTCTTGGCTGCCTGGTCTGCTGCTTCGATAATGGAAGCGGCATCATATGTCTCCAGAATTCCCAGAGCACTGATTCCTTCTACCTGTGTTGTTCCATACATTGCCGGGAAAAGGGATTCGTGCGGGTTACCAAGTACAAAGCTGTCGATACATTTGTCCTCATATGTGGTTACTGCTGCGTCAACAGCAGCTTTTACTGCACTTAAATCGCCTGTGATAATTGCAATATATTTTCCCGGACATACGGTCTGTGCCTCGACGATCTCTACATCAGAGGTCTTTACCATGGCATCTGCTGCTGTGATACCTGTGGCAGTCGTTTTAAATTCAATCATTCCGATTGCTTTACTCATGTTCTGCACGTCCTTTCTACTTTGCTGCGATTATGATATGGCGATCTGTTACTTCAGTTACTCTTCCTGAGATGCTTGCATGGATGCTTACGCTTAATCCGTCAGCATGCTGCGCGATCATCTGTCCCTTGGTTACTGTGTCGCCTGTCTTCACAATTGCCTGTGCCGGTGCTCCGATGTGCTGGCTCAGAAGGATCTTGACCTTGGATACCGGAACTACGTTCTCATCCATCGGTGCGTCCTTGTCGTATTTTGTCAGTCCTAAACGGGCCATTAGACGTTCTTCCGGAACCTTACGATATTCTCTTGAAGGTTTAACCGGTACCGGCTGAACTCCCTGAGGAGGTCTGATACCTGCTTTACGAAGTCCGCCCTTCATGTCTGCAAGAAGTGATCTTGGTGCCAGACTCTGCGGGCAGGCATACATTTCGCATACACCGCAGGAACTGCAGAATGCGGAATTGATGTATGGATTTACATCTCTGAAATCTCCGGCAGATGCTGCTCTCATAAAGCGTGCCGGGTCGATCGGATGTCCGAGGTTATGTCTCGGGCAAAGATCTGTACAGGTATTACACTGGCAGCAAATAGATGCTGCACGTTTTAAGTCGATTGCTGAAGTTCTTCTTTTCTTCATGACGATCTGATGATCGTGTGGAAGAACGAGAACTGCGTTTGTTGTTTTGGTTACCGGATCTGATCCGTTGCCAATGCGTCCCATCATCGGTCCGCCTACAAAATAAACAGGATCTTTTGTGGTAATGTCACCAGCCTGTGCTACTACTTCATCCAGTGTACAGCCCAGCGGTACCTTGACTGTTACAGGATGACCGACTTCTGCTACTACAGATACGTATTTCTCTGTTACAGGCTTCTGTGATGTCACTGCCTGATATACATTGTAGATTGTCTCTACGTTGAATACAATGACGCCCTGCTCAATCGGCAGTCCGCCAGGTCTGCAAACACGTCCGGTTGCTTCATAGATCAGCACAACTTCATCGCCCATCGGATACACTTCATCAAGAAGATGGATCTTCAGGCCAGGAAATTCCTCAATGTGCTGCTGCAGTGCCTTGATCGTCTGAACATAGGATTTCTTGATTCCGATGATTGCCTGTGAAGCACCAACGGTTTCCATAACCATATGGAAAGTTTTCATGATCTCATATGCATGTTTCTCAAGTAACTGTCTGTGAAGTTTCAGCAATGGTTCACATTCTGCACAGTTCATAAGAATTGTGTCCGCCTTGTCAGTAAGCTTGGCGTATGTCGGGAAACCGGCTCCACCTGCACCTACGACGCCACTGTCCTGTATAATTTTCTGTAAATCTTTGATTTCCATGGCGTTACTCCAATCCTGCACCATCATCGATGATTCCGACGATCGCGGCATCGATCGGTGCTGTTTCTTCACCGCAGCCAATCCTTGCTGCGCTTCCTTGTGCCACCAATACATACTCCCCGATTCCTGCGCCGATGATATCGATCGCAACGATCTGGGATAAGTCAGTTTTCATATGATGCACCGGCTCCACGATCATGAATTTCTGTCCTATTAACTTGTCACTCTTCCGCGTGGAAACCACGCTTCCAACTACTTTACCAACTATCATGTGTGTGCCTCCGCATTATTATATAATCCCCTAATGCCGGTGGCATACGCCACCGGCTGATCCAGGAGATTCGTATTTACTTTATGATGGTAACTGTATTGCCTGTGGCAATCTTTGCTGCATTCGCTTCATCTGTATCAATGTGCATTTCCAGTGTAAAGCTGTCGTCTACACGGATCGCAACATGATTGAAAATGGTTCCGCGCTCGTTATCTGCCTTGACAGAAACGATATCGCCGTTCTTGACACCGGCTGCCTGTGCATCCTTAGGAGACATGTGGATGTGACGCATAGCCACGATACATCCCTCTTTGAGATAGATGGCACCCTTCGGTCCAACGATCGCGATCGGTGCGCTTCCTGCAATGTCACCGGACATACGTACCGGAACATTCATTCCAAGTTTGATGGCATCTGTTGCTGATACCTCAACCTGTGTTGCGCTGCGGACCGGTCCGAGTACACGGACGTTCTCGATCGCACGGAGTTTCAGACCAATGATCGTAACAGTTTCGTTTGATGCGAACTGTCCGCCCATCAGATCTTTCTTCTTGGTGAGCTGATATCCAGGTCCGAATAATGTCTCTACGTGCTCCTGTGTCAGGTGAACATGTCTTGCGGAAACTCCAATTGGAACCATGAAGCCATTGCCTTTTTCTTCTGACTGATTGATGGCGTCAATGACCATCTTTGTGATCAGTTCGATATTCTTTGATTCCAAGATTACACCTGCTTTCTTCCGTTTTCAGGATCTTTGGTTATTTGATTGACGGAAGGATTTTTTCTACGTCTGTGTGTGGTCTCGGGATTACGTGTGTAGCAACGAGTTCTCCAAGTCTGGATGCTGCTGCGCTTCCGCTCTCTACTGCAGATTTAACAGCTCCTACATCTCCACGTACCATAACTGTTACCAGTCCGGATCCGATTTTCTCTGTTCCTACAAGTGCAACGTTAGCTGCTTTGCACATCTGGTCTGCTGCTTCGATAGCTGCTGTAAGTCCTCTGGTTTCTACCATTCCTAATGCTTCCTGTGTCATGATTATATCCTCCTTATGGATAAATAAAAATTAATTCTGGTTACTGTTCACTTCGTTCACAGCAACTTGGTCAAAATGCATTCCAAATCACCTACGGTGATAGCATTTTGCCCTGCATGTCTCTGGATTTTGCCATATTCATGGCAAAACACCTCGCGGGATATTCCCTATAAACAGTAACTAATTGTCTGCTACTTCCTGTGTTTTCTTCTTCCATCGGCTCGCACTCAGCTCTACGAGTTTGACGATCTCCTCGTGCGGCCGTGCGATCACTGCATAACTTGCCGGTTTCTTAATCGCGCCTGCAACAGCGGCTTCGACTGCTTCGTTCACCGCTGATACATCGCCCTGTATGATAAGAGTTACCAGTCGTCCGCCCAGCTTACGTTCCCATGACGCCAGCTCAACGTCTGCAGTTTTGCACATGATGTCGAGCGCGTTGATCGCGGCGACGACACCTGTGATCTCAATAAAACCATATGCTTTATTCATGAGCGAACTCCTTTTGACTGATCTGTATGTATTCCACTAAGATCAGATCTTTGGAAGAATTTTTTCTACGTCTGTGTGCGGTCTCGGGATTACGTGTGTAGCAACGAGCTCTCCAAGTCTGGATGCTGCTGCGCTTCCGCTCTCTACTGCTGCCTTAACAGCTCCTACGTCTCCACGTACCATAACTGTTACCAGTCCGGATCCGATCTTCTCTGTTCCTACAAGTGCAACTTCTGCTGCCTTTGTCATTGCATCGGCTGCTTCAATTGCAGCTGTCAGTCCTCTGGTTTCTACCATTCCTAAAGCTTCCTGTGCCATGATTTATTCCTCCTGAATCATTTCATTTCTGTTGAATTATTGCTGTACCAGGATCTAAGCTGCGTCAGCTTTTATCCAGGGCGCTGATTTTCAGCATCTTCACCGTATCCTCTGTCGGATTTGGGATCACGTAGTGCTGCACTACACCAGTTCTCCGGCTTGCTTCTGCCATTCCTGCTTCTACTGCTGCGGTCACATCCTCAACACTTCCGCGGAACTTGATGCATACCAGAAGCGGTACTGGCAGGCTGTCAGCATTTGCAGGTTTGTTCTTATCGAACACCTCCAGGCGGACATTGGCTGCCTTGCACCCTGCATCTGCCGCTACAAAGGCCGTTGCCAGCCCAAATACCTCTAAAATTCCTACAGCTTCTGCCATTTTGCTTCTCCTTTACCGGATTATTTATTAACGATGGCAATCTTAAGTCCAGTCATTGCCAGGTTTGTTTCAAGTGCTTCGTTGATCTGCTCAAGCGGGAATTTGTGTGTGATCAGATCAGACATCGGCAGTCCGATTGCTTTTGCTCTCTTAAGGAAATCAAATGTTGTAGCATAGTCTCTGAGGTTGTATACCCAGGAACCAACCAGGTTGATCTCTTTGGAGCAGAGGTCGAAGTGCGGGTTGATGGTTGCATCTCCACCGTTGATGAAGAAACCAAGTTCGCAGAGACCGCCGCCGTTGCGGATGAATTTGTAGATGTTTGCATGTGCGTGCGGGTTACCTGTGCACTGGAATGCAAAGTCTGCAAGATGTCCGTCCTGAGCTGCCTTAACAGCTTCTGTCAGGGCTTCGATTCCCTTGTGCTCTGTGAAGTCTACAGTTGCGTTTGCGCCCATTTTCTTAGCGAATTCAAGACGCTGTGCGTTTCCGTCTACTGCACAGATGTTCTGAACACCCATGGTGTGGAGAACTGCAATACAGATCAGACCGATCGGTCCACATCCCTGAACAACAACTCTGCTGTTGAATTTGAGGATGCCTGTTGTTTTTGCTCTTTCTACTGCATGTACAAGTACTGCACATGGCTCGATCAGAATACGGGAATCCAGATCCAGATCACTTACGTTGAAGAATGTGGAACCGAAGTTTCCGCCTCTGATGAAGATGTAGTCAGAGAACCATCCATTGAATTTTACATCATCGTCCGGAAGAAGTCCATAGACATCTGCTCCGCCAACGTTTTTCTTGTTGAGGTCGAACATTGTGATCTCCGGATCATCTTTGAAGATCATGCAGGTAACAACTTTGTCACCGATCTTAACCGGTTTACCAGCTGTATCAACTTTAACGTTTTTACCCATAGCAACGATCTCACCAGTTCCTTCGTGTCCGAGAACAACCGGGATAAGTCCGAACGGGTCGTTTTTGTATTCGTGTGCGTCTGTACCACAAACGCCGCATCCTTCTACTTTAACGAGGATGTCATCATCTCCAACTTCCGGAAGCGGGTACTCCTGAAGTTCGAAATGTTTTTTCTCAGTCATCATTGCAACTCTTGCAGTTTTCGGGATAGCCGGCGCTGCCGGAGTCTGAGCAGCCGGTGCTGCTGTCTGAGCCGGTGCGTTTCCGGTCATTCCGGAAAGGACCTGTTTTACGATTTCTTCAATATTTACGTTATTCATATCCATTATAAAATTTCCTCCTGATCAGCGAATGCAAAGGCTGTCTGTCATTACGCAGCGACGTCTCTTGGTAAAGGTGCTTGCACTTGTAAGTCCCTCTCCTGTACGGCTTGCGATTGTAAATGTACAGAAACCTTCTCCACCGAATCCAAGTGCAGAGTAGGACGGGCCATTCTTAACAAGGATCGCAGTATCGATTGCTTTCGCATATTTGGTGATGTTGTCCACATTCTTGGAATGAATGTGAGCGGAGTGACGGTTGCCATGCTCAAGCCATACAGCCTGTTCAACAGCATCGTCGAAGTCTTTTGCTCTTACAATACCAAGGATCGGCATCATAAGCTCTGTTGTGATCAGTGGATGTTCCTTCGGTCCCTCGAAGATGATGCAGCGGGTATTTGCCGGCGCATTGACTCCGATCATGGAAAGAAGGGTCTTAGCATCACGTCCTACACATTTACGGTTCAGTTTGCCGCCTGCCAGAACTACGGATGTCAGTTTGTCCTGTTCTTCCTTGGAAGCCAGGTAACAGTCATTCTCTGTCAGCATGTAGTGCATCAGTTCATCTACTACAGAAGATACTGCAACAACTTCCTTCTCTGCGATACATGGAAGGTTGTTATCGAAAGTACATCCGTTTACGATGTCCTGTGCTGCCTTACGGATATCTGCTGTCTCATCAACAACTGCCGGTGGGTTACCTGCACCAGCTCCGATTCCTCTCTTACCGGAGGAAAGAACTGCTGTAACAACGCCAGGGCCGCCTGTTGCTGCGATCAGCGGGATATCTTTATGTTTCATCATGATATTACTTGTTTCAAGAGTAGGCTTCTCAACTGTTACGGCAATGTTGTCCGGTCCGCCTGCTTCAAGAGAAGCTTCGTTTACCAGGTTGATTGCGAAGATAGAAGTCTTGATTGCTGCCGGATGTGGGTTGAATACTACTGTATTTCCACCTGCCAGCATACCAATTGTATTGCAGAGTACTGTTTCACTCGGGTTGGTACATGGTGTGATCGCACCGATCACGCCGAACGGTCCCATCTCGATCAGTGTCAGTCCTCTGTCTCCTGACCATGCAGTTGTTGTGATATCTTCTGTACCAGGTGTCTTGTCTGCTACCAGATGATGTTTGAGGATCTTGTCTCCTACATTACCCATTCCGGTCTCATCAACGCCCATACGAGCCATAACTTCTGCATTTTCTTTGATTTTCTTACGGATGCAGGTGATGATTTTTTCTCTCTGATCCATGGACATTTTCTTTACGATCAGTTCTGCTTTCTTGGCAGCTTCGATCGCGTCGTTCATTTCTTTGAAAACGCCATGTTTTCCAGTCGGAGCATCTGCAATCTGCATTTTTGCCATTACTTCCTGTACAATATCCTGTACCATGCTCTCACTAATTGGCATGAGATTGTTCCTCCTTAATGTCTACCGTTTATATAGAATGGATTATTTCAGTCCGAGCTGAGCCATAACCTGTTTTGTGATGTTTGCAACCAGTTCTGCGTCTGCGTTAGCTGCCGGTGCTGCTGTAGTAGTTTCTGCTGCCGGTGCTGCTCCACCTACGAAATCATACTGATATCCTGGGAACTGTTTGTATTCTTCGTTGTGGCATGCTCCACCGCAGTTGTGGCAGTTTACGCCGTCTTTGTTCTGGCAGAGGTTTGCAGGATGTTTGCCAGGCATACCGAATTTACGACGGATCTCATACAGTTTCTTGATGTTTTCTTTGTCGAATTCCTTCGGTCCGCCAAGGAGTTTGCTCTGATACAGAAGCTGTGCGTAGAATTCTACGGATTCCATCTTCATGTATGCAGCGTTCAGGTCTGTGCTCCATGTAAGAGCTCCGTGGTTCTCAAGAAGAACTGCGTCGAAGTATGGCAGATATTTCTCAAGGTTGTCCGGGATCTCCATTGTGGAAGGTGTACCGTACTCAGCGATCGGAACGCATCCAAGAGCGATAACAGCTTCTGGCATGATCGGCTGTGTAAGCGGGATACCAGCGATAGCGAAGGATGTTGCATAGATCGGATGAGCATGTACAACAGATCCTACGTCTGGTCTCTTCTGATATACTCTCATATGCATTTTGATCTCAGAAGATGGTTTGAATCCCGGGTTAGCCTGGATTACGTTACCCTGAGCATCTACTTTACAGATGAACTCTGGTGTCATGAATCCTTTGGATACACCTGTTGGTGTGCAGAGGAATTCGTTGTCGTTCAGTTTTACGGAAATGTTTCCGTCGTTTGCTGCAACCATGTTACGGTTGTAGATACGTCTTCCGATGTCACAGATTTGTTTTTTGATTTCAAATTCGTTTACCATGCTTATTTTCCTCCTAAAGCAGTGTGGTTTGCCGTACCCTGGAGGCGATTAGGATAACCCTCAGGGCATAGCTTGGGTTTTGTTTTATTTCTAAGAAGATTTTACTCCTTATAACCTGGATTGTCAAGAAATTATCGTTGTTTTATGTTGTTTTTATTGTTTCTCGAATGTTGTTTTTGTTGTTTTTCGCAACATAACTTTATTGTTCTCAGCCGCCGATCTGAACGTGCAGGGAGCTTACTGCCTCTGCCGCTCTCTTGAGGGTATTCATCTCCTCTGCGGTCGGTGGAAGGATGCCATCCATCAGATATTCTCTGCCAAGTCCGGTGTACTTATCCTGTCCGAGACGGTGATACGGAAGCAGGTGGAGCTGCTCTACTCCGGGCAGGGTATTCGCAAAGGATGCGATTCCCTGGATCTCCTCTACCGTCGCATTGAACGTCGGAATAACCGGAACTCGGATGATCAGCTTGCATTTGCCGGAAAGTGCAACCTTACGGGCATTTTCCATCATCAGATCATTCGGGCGACCGGTGAATTCCTTATGTTTTGCCGGATTGGTATGCTTCATATCCATCAGATACAGATCAAGATATGGAAGGATTTCTTCGATCACCTCAAACGGTGCGCATGCCATGCTCTCCAGGGCGGTGTTAATCCCCCGCTCCTTGGCAGCTCTGAGAAGGTCTCTCGCAAACTCCGGCTGACAGAGGCTCTCACCTCCGGAGAGTGTCAGGCCGCCGCCGGAACGACGGTAGTACGGACGATCCTGCTCAACCACCTGGATCATCTCTTCTACGGTGACATCCCTGCCGATCACTTTGTCCTCACCGAGGACTTTCATGGTCTGGATCTTGTATTCCTGTGATTCCGGATTACAGCACCAGCGGCAGCGGAGCACGCAGCCCTTCAGAAAGACGATCGTACGGATCCCCGGGCCATCGTGGATCGAATATCTCTGGATATCAAAAATACGGCCTTTTGTCTGTAAATAATCCATAATATCTTCCTTTTAGAAGCCCTGCTCTGTACGACGGATGATATCATCCTGAAGAGAACGGGAAAGTGTTGTAAACAGTGCACTGTAGCCTGCAACACGTACAACCAGATGAGAATATTTCTCCGGATGTTTCTGCGCGTCGAGAAGAGTCTCACGGTCAACAACGTTGAACTGCATATGCATTCCCTTCTGATCAAAGAAGGTCTGGATCAGGGAAACAAACTTCTCCAGTCCTTCCCTTCCTGCCAGTGCTGACGGATGGAATTTCTGGTTGAACAGTGTTCCGTTGGATACGATGAAGTGATCCAGTCTGGAAACGGAAGTTGCTGCCGCTGTCGGTCCTTTGACATCCTTGCCTGCGGATGGAGAAACGCCATCTGCAACCGGTGTATGTGCATAACGGCCATCCGGTGTTGCACCTGTCTGTCCACCAAGCGGTACGTTTGCTGATACCGGATAAAGACCTGCCTGATACTGTCCTCCACGTGGATTGTGGTATTTCTGCATCGGGCGTGTGTATGTATAAGCTACGTCTCTTGCAAAATAGTCTACATCGTCGATCGCATTTCCGTATTTCGGAACTTCGTCGATCATGTGATGGATCTCTGTGAATCTGCGAAGCTGCTCCTCTGTAGGTTTCAGTCTCATGACTGTTGTGAGGACTGCTTTGGCTGTGTCTTCTGTGACATTCATACCGCCGTCCTGCATTCCCTTGAGGATCATCTCAGAGATATCTTTGACTGACTGCTTGTCAAGTCCTTTGTCATAGTTCCATGCAAGAGCTTCTTTGTATTCTTCCATGGAGACTTTCTTGTCTTCGTATACAAGCTTGCGGATCGCGTACAGGGAATCTGCCATGTTTGCGATACCGAAGCCCTGCGGGCCTGTGAAGTTATAGATCGCGCCGCCTTCCTGAACGGAAAGTCCTCTGCTGATACAGTCATCTACCATACAGGATTCAAATGGAAGCGGTACACGCTCTGCGTGTGCAACGTCGATCGCGTTGTCTGCATTTACAAGAAGGGAGATGCAGTATTCCATCTGTTTCTTGTATGCGTCATAAAATTCCTCGAAGGTTGTCATCTTGGTGACATCGCCTGTCTGGATACCAACAAGCTCGCCCTTGTCCATACCATTGGAGAATACGAGTTCCAGCGGGCGGCACATATTGAAGAATGCTGCGTCATGCCATCCATCTGTCTTGCCGGCTTTCTGCGGTTCTACACATCCGATGATGTTGTATTCTCTGGCATCTGCAAGAGTCAGTCCTCTGTTCAGAAGTGCCGGGATGATAACTTCATCATTATAGTAAGCCGGAAGTCCGATACCTGTTCTTGTAAGCTCGGCTGCCTTGATCAGCAGTTCGTGCGGGGAACCATTCCATACACGGATGGAAAGAGAAGGCATTGGCAGGTGTACATGCATGGATGCAAGGATACACATAACAGAAAGGTCATTGGTAACATCATTTCCGTCCTTATCCTGACCACCGACGATCAGGTTCTGGAAAAGACTGTATCCTGCAAATCCCTCTGCGGAAGCTGCATCACGGACTTTGTTGAGGTCATTCAGTTTGACCCAGATACAGTCGAGAAGTTCCTGTGCAGATTCTCTGGTGATGATGCCCTTGTCAAGATCTGCCTTGTAATAAGGATACATATACTGGTCAAAACGTCCAGGGGAAATGGAATGTCCGCTGGATTCAACCTGAAGGAGCTGCTGTACAAACCAGAAGGACTGGCATGCTTCATAGAAGCTTGTTGCTCCATTTGCCGGAACACGGCTGCAGTTCTGTGAGATCTGCAGAAGTTCCTGTTTACGTACAGGATCGGTACACTCTGCTGCCATCTGGGACGCAAGCTCTGCATAACGCTCTGCGTATTCGATGACTGCCTGGCAGGAAAGGATGACTGCCTTAAGAAAATGTGATTTCTTGACGTAATTGCCGTCTCCAACCTGACATCTGTCGAGTTCTGCCTGTGCTTTGTCGATGATTCCCTTGTAACCGATTGCAAGAACTTCTTCATATTTAACAGTTACATGTCCGACACCGTTGTAAAAATAGTTGCCTGGTGTAAAAATATTGTGTTCGATTGCTCTGATCGCTTCCGGCGCCATGTAGGAGGTTGCAAGTTCGCTGGAGGTTTTGCCCTTCCAGTATTTATGTACTTCTCTTAACTCCTGCTTGGTCTCCTCAGCAATGTAAAACGGGTCTGCGCTCCTCGTTTCAACCGTATCCAGTTCATCCTCCAGCCACTGGTAGGAAAATTCCGGGAAAGTCTGACATCCTCGCGGTGCGATCGTGCTGCTTCCAACGATCAGTTCGTTGTCACGGATGATGATCGGGATATTACGGAGAATGTGGGCAAAAGCTTCTGCACGTCTGGTGATCGTAGGCTTTCCCTCTGTGGCCTTGTACGATTCTGTGATAAGCTTCGCCCTTGCAGATTCGATAACCGGCATGTGGGCATAAAGCGCCTCAACCAGTTTCGGAATTCTGGATGACTTTGGAATATCTGTGGTATTAAACATCTCCACGTCTCCTTTCTTATGGTGTCTCAAACGCCATATCTCATATGTATCAGCGGACATGCCACTGGCACCTCTTAAGGCGCTATGACGCCACGATTCATATAGAACCATTATACTCTACACGCTCCTGCATGTCAACGAAATCCAACAGTATTTATCGGTTTTTTGTGCGGGTTTTGTTGTGGTTTTTGTTTGTTTTGTGTTGGTTTTTATTTGGAATTTGATTTTTGAGTTGACTTTTGGATTTTAGACTGCCATACTGAGATCAGTATAGTTTCTGTTACTGTAATTGGATCTGACAGTAACGATTTTTTCCGATCGGAGGAGGAACAAACATGTATCTTTCTGATGTACACACACATTCCATCGCAAGCGGGCACGGAACGACCTGTACTGTTTCTGATATGGCAAAAGCTGCCGCAAAGAAGGGATTAAAGCTTCTCGGCATCACAGACCACGGACCTGGGACTCTTGCCGCTGGAACTTCTTCTTATTTTAGAAGTCTTTCTTATTCTCCTAAGAAGCGGTTTGGGATTGAATTGTTGTTTGGGGTTGAGCTGAATATCCTTGATGTCGATGGACATGTAGATTTAAGTGATGAACTTCTTGACAAACTGGATTACGCGATTGCGAGCATGCACGCGCAGAATTATAAGAGTGGTTCTGTGAAAGAAAATACGAGTGCTTATCTGAATGCAATGAGACATCCTTGTGTGAAAATCCTCGGACATTGTGACAATCCGCATTTCCCGGCAGATTACGAGACACTTGCCGTTGCAGCAAAAGAATTCGGTGTGATCTTCGAAATTAACGAAGCTTCTCTCGCACCTTACGGCTACCGCGGCGACACCAGATCAAATAATCGCGAGATCCTGCGCTGCTGCCGCAAATACAACATCCCAATCGTCCTTTCCAGCGACAGCCACGGCGCTGAGCACATCGGAGACTTCACCTACGCCGCCGAATTCGTGCATGAGGAGATGTTCCCAGCAGAACTGATCTTGAATAATGACATTCCACGGCTGAAGATGGTGTTAGAGGAGAGGTAGTGAAAGTTGGACGGAGAGGTGCAGATGGGAGTCCAGCGGGCGGTGCTGCGTTTCCGGGTTTGAGACGGGCGGCTTATTTGCGGGAGGGTTCGCATAACTCGCACCTTACGGTGCTCAGACAGATGCTCACCCTCCGCAGCCAGCCCATCTCAAATCTCGGAAGCCTCGTAATGCCCGCCAGCTTCCCATCTGCACCTCTCCTGGCAATTCCACAGGGTAGTTTTAGGTTCGCGCGACGCGCCAAATTGTGACGGGGTACGGGGACTTAGCAAGGCTTTCGAGGATATGGCGAAATCCACGATAACAGCTTTTTGCTCTGTCTGAGCGCAGCATGCGCGAGTTTGCAAAAACTGTTATCCATAGGCGGATTTCACCATATCCCGAAAACGCAGCGTGTCCCCGTACAGGAGGTGTTTCTCCGTAGGCGTCCCCATTCCTCACCTACCCCATCTTCTTCATCAACTCCACCAACTCCGCATACTTCCCAGTCACATACCCATAATTCTTCCTCTTATGCGGCAGCTGACAATCCGTGCAGTCCTTAAATCCCTTATCCGTAAACTTAAAATTCCCGCCACATTTATCACCCAGTGCATACAACGGGCAATAACAAAACAGACAATTAAAATTCTCCGGGTCTGCCCCCTTATGGCAGGGAAAATATTCACATTCCTTATTACTGAAGTAGGAATAATGCTTCCCTTCCCAATACGGTTTCTCCATAATATTCACCTCCATCCCCTTTTCATCCTATTATATCCATAAGAAGATATAAAAAAAGCAGCTATGACCAATGTCATGCTGTCATTCAAACATTCTTATAGAGGATTTGCGATGCTGCTCCGGGGTAGACAATGAATCCGTTCAAATATGCGGAGGGAACGAATGCATCCGAAGCAGTATCGCCTGCCATTTAATCATACCCTTAATGGGTTACCATGCTCTGCGGCGGCCACCGCAATTACAAGCATGAGGTATAATTCATACGAACAGGCGAATTCCATAAAAAAATGCCTGCTTCCAATAAGCAGACAACACTCTGGGACTGCGGATATCCCTAAGTTGGTTGTTACACTTTACACGGAAGTTTAACCTCGCCATACAAAGCAGGTTTCCTGACTTCAGGATCATCGCTTGCCTTCCCCTTCTCATACTATGTACAATGGGATAATGAAGGTTCGCTCCTCTGTTACAGTGACCGGATCGCTCAGGACTCTCACCTGATTCCCTCTTCTGACTGCTACGCGGACACAGCCAGCACTTCATATGTTCAATATGGAATTATACTGACATTATAGTAACATACCCTTTAGTCATTGTCAATAGTGTCTGATACTTTTTTCACAAATTCATAAGTAAAAAGTTATAATCTCTTTTCACACCCGTTTTTTCTCTGTGTTGCATTTTTTCTGCGTGTGTCCTATACTGAATTATATTTTCCGGTCCTGCATGACCACTACGTAATTATCACCAAAAGGAGGATTTTTTATGATTCAGGATATCGCACCTCATGTTTATCATAATGAATACAAGCCGGTCACACCGGATGGCAACAGCATCATTCTCGCTTACGAAAATGGAAAGTGTTTCTTTCACAGAAAAGATGATGATGTTTCTATCTCTCTTCCACGTTTTCGCGAACTGGAAGGAAATGTAAGCGATCTGTACGAAAATTACATCTATCTTTTTTCCATTGATCAGGAACGTTTTTATCTGATCCCAGGACTTGATACATCCCTGCTGCCGGGCTATGAATTCCATGAAACAAGAGAGCTTCGTTATGTCCAGCCACAGTATCTTGCTTTCGCCACAGTCACTGGATATCAGCTCTGGTTCTGGTACAAAAATCGGCGTTTCTGCGGATGCTGCGGAAAACCAATGAAGCATGACACAAAAGAGCGTATGATGTACTGTCCTTCCTGCGGCCGTCAGGAATACCCGGTGCTTATGCCGGCTGTCATCGTCGGCATCACAAATGGTGACAAGATCATTTGTTCCAAATATGAAGGTCGTAGCTTTAAACAATATGCTCTGATCGCCGGATTTGCAGAAATTGGGGAGACCATTGAAGAGACCGTCCAGCGTGAGGTCATGGAAGAAGTCGGCCTTAAAGTCAAAAATCTTCGTTATTACAAGAGCCAGCCATGGTCCTTCTCCGGCACTTTACTTTTCGGATTTTTCTGTGATGTAGACGGGGATGATACTCTCACGGTTGATCACAAAGAACTTTCCATAGCACAGTGGTTTGAACGTGATCAAATTATCGGTCAGGACACCGACAGCAGTCTTACCAACGAGATGATGATGGTATTTGCGGCGGGGAAAGAACCGAAATAAAGAATAGACAAACGTGGTATCTGTTTTTACAAGCAGACACCACGTTCAGACTATCGCATTATACTTTTCCCAGTTCCCTATTGCTTCATTTAGTAATTTGCCTTTACTATTTGTTTACAGTCATCTGTTCTTCCTGAACCTTTTTTATTTCTTCCAGCGGCAGATTCAGCATGTCAGAAACCTCTTCCGGCGTTTTTCCGCTCATAAGTGCCCCAAGAATCATTCCTTCCTGTTTTCCTGCACGTATTCCCCTTTCGTAAATCATATCTCCAAATCCAGTCACTTTACTCACCTCCTTCTGAAATGGTTCTGACCACTTTATATGCGAATATTTCCCTATCCAGTTTATATCACAGGTAAAAATCCCATTCAAATAGTCAAATATTCCTTTTTCTTCTGTTTTCTCTCCCTGTCGAATAACAATTACTGTTAAGAGGTCATAATCCTCCTCAGATTCATCTGCCCCCCTATGATATCCTTTTTTGACAGTGAATATTCTGTTAGTGTATTCTGCAGTTTCTTTGGTATATCCTCCGCACAGATCCATATAGAATAACATTTTTCCAGTTTTGAATAATCTGTAGTTTCTGTAATGCTACTGCACTTTACAATTCTTTCATCCGCTTCATTTCAAATATTTTGTTATATAGTATATATATTTCGTAAATTTATCTTTATTTTTCAGTATCAAAGACATATCTTTTTCATCCCGCACATGCTATAGTAACATCATCAAAGCTGTTCAGTTTCTCCAATCACCTTACACATTTGCGTTTACTGCCTGAGCAGCTTTTTCAAAAAAAACATTCACATTACCAACAGGGGGTTTTGTTATGAAAGTTGTAGTTGCTGTTGATTCATTTAAAGGAAGCATGACTTCCATGGAAGCCGGCATGGCTGTCAAAGCCGGCGTTCTTGCCGCACATAAAGATGCAGAAGTGATCGTCAAACCACTGGCTGACGGCGGCGAGGGAACTACGGATGCCCTGATTGAAGGGCTGAATGGAGAACGTGTCGATGTCACAGTTACCGGACCTTATCATGAACCGGTCAACGCATATTATGGCTATCTCAAAGATACCAACACTGCTGTCATGGAAATGGCATCTGCCGCCGGAATCACAATTTCCGAGCAGAAAGATCCTATGACTGCCACCACTTACGGTGTCGGCGAAATGATCCTTCACGCCATCAACAAGGGAATCCGCAATTTCATCATCGGAATCGGCGGCAGTGCTACCAATGACGGTGGGATCGGAATGCTTAAGGCTCTTGGATTTACTTTCCTTGACAAAGACGGTCAGGACACCGGCGAAGGCGGACAGGCTCTTGCCAAAGTCGCTTCCGTCAGACTTTCCGACAATGCTGAGCTTCTCTCCCAGTGTAATTTCAAGATCGCATGTGATGTCACAAACCCGCTCTGCGGCTTCCAGGGTGCCACTTACATCTATGGTCCGCAGAAAGGCGTTACTTCCGAAATGCTTCCGGTCCTCGATGCCGGAATGGAAAATTATGCAAAAGTCACCTCACAGACCATCGGAAAAGACAACATGAACGCATCCGGTGCAGGTGCCGCAGGCGGACTTGGTTTTGCATTCTTAAGCTACTTAAACGGAGAACTGACTCCTGGCATCCAGCTCATCCTGAATGCTGTCCATCTTGAGGATGAAATGAAAAACGCCGATGTTGTCGTAACCGGCGAGGGACGTCTGGATCATCAGACCGCCATGGGAAAAGCTCCTGTAGGCGTCGCAAAACTCGGCAAAAAATATGGTGCAAAAACCGTCGCTTTTGCAGGAAGTGTCACAAAAGAAGCCGTTGCCTGCAATGAGGCCGGTATTGACGCATTCTTTCCGATCGTCCGTGGAATCTCCACTCTGGAAGAAGCCATGGATCCTGACAATGCAAAGGCAAATATGACAGCTGCCGCTGAGCAGGTATTCCGCCTGTTTTAATTTAACCAATCCTTTCCCTTTTTTTACCCGTTGGTCTTCCCCCCTGACCAGCGGGTTTTTTGTACACAAAACTGGTATTTTGTCTCCTGATTCGTTATAATATTACTAATGGGTTTTACTATATAATGGATGGGGTAATTTTATAATGAAAAAAATCGCGCTTATAACAGATGGCTGGAAACGCTATGTGACCTACGCCTGGGTTCAGGGATACCGCCGCTATGCCTCCCAGTACCATCTCGATACAGATCTGTATGTCTTTCAGAGTTTCGGGAATTTCAACACCGATGAAGGCTATAATTCCGGTGAATACAATATCACCAGACTTCCTGATCTTCGTACCTTTGACGGAATCATCCTGGATCTTTCCAATGTCTCCGATGCTTCTCTCAAAGAAAGTTTTCTCGCCAGAGTCCGCGAATCCGGTGTTCCTGCCATTTCCCTTCTGGAAGACCTTCCGGGACTCTATTATTCCGGGCTTGACAACCTGACGGATTTTAGCATACTGGTGGAACATCTGATCACCGAACATGGCTGCCGGAAACTCAATTATGTTGGCGGTTCTCCTCGGAATCAGGAAAATCAGAAGCGTCTTCTCGCCTACCGGAAAACACTTGAAAAACATGGGATTCTCTTTGAACCTGAACGCGTCATTGAAAGAAGCTTCGAGATTAAGACAGGAATCCGTGCTTTCACAGAATTTCAGCAAAAAGACCTGCTCCCGGAAGCTTTTGTCTGCGCCAATGACAACATCGCAGTTGGAGTCTGCCTCGCTGCCAGAGAAGCTGGTTTTTCCATACCGGAAGACTTTCTGGTGACTGGTTTTGACAACGAGGACAAGGCATCTTACTGCAATCCGCGCATCACAACTGCTGATTTTTCAAAAACCGAGATCATGTATCATGCCATGGAACTGCTTGTCGATATCTGGAACGGTCAAACAGACCGCCGGTGTACTTACACACAGGCAGTACATATTTTTCAGGAAAGCTGCCGCTGCATGTCAGAATGTCCTCCTGACAGAGGTCAGTACATCATTAAGCGTATTCTCTCCGAAACCCGCCAGAGCGATATGCAGAACTGGATGATCGACCTCAATCGTTTCCTGCTGGACTGTACAAGTTATACGAACCTGACTTCTCATATGCAGATGTGGCTTCATGAGCATCAATTCGGAAATCTGTATCTTCTCATGAACCCGGATATTTTTCATCTTGAAAAGGTAGATATCCTTCCCGAGATTCCAGATGACATTTACCGCTGTGTCGGTTATCCGGACAAAATGACCGTTGTTCATCCGGTGTCTGATACTGAGGCTGTTATGCAGCTTTCCATTACTGACGGACATCTTCTTCCTGATATAACGCGTACCGGAGATCAGAACATTTTTGTCTTCGCACCGCTTCATTTCCGTGAACGCGAGGTGGGCTATGTTGTTCTTCAGAACTGCGATTATCTTCTGGATCATCAGTTCCTGTTTAAGATGCTCAATTCTTTCCGCACTGCCCTGGAATCCCTTTATAACAAACTGGTTCTGTGCAAAAAGAACAAGCAGCTTTCACAGCTCTATATCCACGATTCTCTGACAGGACTTTATAACAGGATGGCCTATGAGAAACTGGCTCTTCCGCTGTTCCAGAAATATATGCAGAAAAAGAAACACCTCGGCATTCTTTTTGTTGACGCAGATCATCTGAAATATATCAATGATAACTTTGGCCACGATATGGGAAACCTCGCGATCCGTTCCATCGCTTCTGCCATACACAAGAGCTGCCCGGTCGGTTCTGTATGCATGCGTTACGGCGGAGACGAATTCGTATGTGTCATCCCTGACTTTGACCTCCCCAGAATGCATCGACTAGAAAAAACGATCCTTCATGCGCTTGAAGAAATTTCCGACGTAAGCAGATTCCCATTTCCGCTTGAGGCAAGCATCGGCAGCGTCATTGCGGATGATGCCGTCTTCTCTCTTAACGACTACATCAATCTCGCCGACCAGAAAATGTACGCCTCAAAGAAGGCGCGCAAAGCAGCACGTGAAGAAGCAAAAAACTAAAACAGGAGGAACGCCATGACACCTTACATCACCAGAGCCCTTGCACAGCAGATCGTAGATACCGTCCGGGATCTGTGCGGACAGAATGTGAATTTCATCGACTGTTCCGGGACGATTTTTGCCAGCACGGATGCGGCACGTATCGGGACCTTCCACGAGATCGGACAGCAGGCAGCCGAACGCGGCACTGTGATCGAAGTCCGGGAAAATGACCGCTTTACCGGCACACAGCAGGGTGTCAATCTTCCTGTCTACCATAATCACAAGATGATCGCCGTCATCGGTATCACCGGAAATCCCGATGAAGTACGCAAATATGCCAAACTGGCTGAACGGATCACCCGGCTTTTGATCCGTGAGAAGGAACTGGACGCTTTTAACCGCACAGAATCTGACAAAAAAAGCTATATCCTGCGCGGGCTGATCGACCATGAGGATATCCACCCGGATTATCTCAGAGAAAATCTAACCCGGTGGAACATCAGTGAAAAAAAGTCCTGGCAGCTTCTTCGCCTGAAAATCCATTCTGACAATGGACCTGCACTCTCCGCTTCTCTGGACACTGCCATCTCCCGGCTTTTTCAGAAGCTTGACAATCAGCTTTTTACTTTTGTGTACCCGGATGAGTATCTTGCTGTCATCGAAGACAAGGTTTTCCACCGGCAAAGACAGATTCTGCTGGATTTCGCACAGAAATATGAAGGCACTCTGTGCATAGCTGTGGGAAACCCGTCCTCAATCCATGAAATCGCAGATTCTGCTTTTTCTGCCGAGATTGCACTGAAATCCATACCTGCCGGATCTAACTATGCAGAGGCTTCCTCTCTGGATCTGGAACTGATCCTCGCCTCCATAAATTCCCGTAACAAAAAAGCCTTCCTGGAGAAAACCCTCGATAAGCTTTCTCCGGAAGACCTTGAATTACTTCGTATTTACTTTTCCTGTGACATGTCCCTCAAAAAGACCTGCGAGGAAACGTATCTGCATAAGAATACGATCCAGTATCGGCTCAATCATATCCATAAGAAATGCGGATACAACCCGCGGGAGTTTCAGGATGCTGTGCGGCTGTATCTGGCACTGAAGATGTAACAATTCTATGCCAGCTGACTGATCAGTTCAAGAATCCTGCCTGCACAGGAACGGATTTCTTCTTCTGTAAGATCTCCGTTTCTGTATGCTTCGCGAATACTTTCGGCATCTTCTGCATTTCCAGGCATGATAATGTCATTTCCTGCCGCAGCACATTTCCATGCAACACTTCCATCTTCCGGTACGGTTGTATTCCAGTCAGACATGATAACTCCATCAAATCCCCACTCTTTCCGGGCAATTCTGGTACACAGATCTTTGCTGTTCGCCGCATGCACTCCATTGACAAGATTGTAAGAAGACATGATTGCTGTCGGCTGACCCTCTTTCACTGCAATTTCAAATCCACGAAGATAAATTTCTCTGAGCGTCCTCTCTGAAATCTTTACATCCACCCCCATACGGTTATCTTCCTGATTATTGCATGCAAAATGCTTAATTGTAACGCCGCATCCCTTATGGCACTGCACACCTTTTGTTACAGATGCTGCCAGCGTTCCTGAGAGGAACGGATCTTCTGAATAATACTCAAAATTTCGTCCACAAAGAGGATTTCTGTGGATATTCAGACCCGGTGCCAGCCACAGATTGACGTGAAATGCTTCCATCTCAAGTGCAACCGCTTCTCCAAATCTCTGCATCAGATCTCTGTTCCAGGTCTGAGCCATTACAGTTCCTACCGGGAATGCAGTGCAGTACTGATAATACTGGTCAGCACCCTCATGCTCTTCTCTGTCTACCAGGAAGCCATTCTCCAGTGCCCCCAGTACACCAATTCCATAAACGGTATCTGTTGCCCTGTCCACTTCATAGTGCTGCTGCAATCGGATACCTGCCGGCCCGTCTGCCATGATCAGCGATGGAACACCATACTTGTCAAGAAGTCCTTCTGTTGTCTCACCTGCGGTTCCCGGAACGCGGATTCCTGCTGCCCCCAGAGTACTTGTTGTTTCTGCAATATTTCCGTAGAGAAGAGGAATCAGATCTTCTGCCATCTGTTCCGTGGCATAAGCTGATTTGTATATTTTTTTCTCTTCTGGATGCGGTGTAAAAACAATACAATGGCTGTTATCTGCCGTTGTTTTTCTGCATTCGTACGTTTTCCACAGTTCTTCTTCTATCTCTGCTGTGTTTTCCAGGACACAGGTATCCTCCAACGATACACTTTGCTCTACTTTCACAGTGCTACTGTATTCGAGAGATACAGAACTGTTTCCGGTCCAGATACCATAGGTTCCTTTTTCTACGATCCACTGATGTTTTTCCTCAGAAAAATATGCCAGTTCTTTCTGTCCAACTGTGATCTTTAATGTTTCAGCTTCTCCCGGCTGCAAAAGCTTTGTTTTTGCATACCCAACGAGACGGCGATATTCTTTCTTTACCTCTGTCTGAGGAAGAGATGCATAAATCTGCACAACTTCTTTTCCTGCATAAGTATCTCCGATATTAGTAACTTTCATTTCAACTGTAAGTTCTTTCTCCGAAGTCTCAATCCCTTTGAATTCTATTTTAAACTCTGTATAGGACAGTCCGAATCCAAACGGAAACAGTGGCTTTTTGCCAAAGCTGTCAAAATAACGGTATCCGACAAAAATCCCTTCTTTGTACTCTTCGGTATCCAGATTTCCATTCAGATAACTGTAATCCTCTGCAAAAGGGCAGTCTTCATATCTTCTCGCCCAGGTTGTCGTCAGTTTCGCACTTGGTACACAGTTTCCCAGCAGGATGTCTGCAACCGCATATCCACTCTCCTGCCCCGGCTGGGAAATATTAAGGATTGCCTTTATGTTCTCTGTATTTTCCAGAATGTCAGTCAGTTCGATCGGACCACCCGCATTCAGAAGCAGGATGACCGGAATCTTTTTTTCATTCAGGAAAAAAAGATCTGCTGCTTCTCTTTCACTCAGATAATAGTCTCCTTTTACCCTGCGGCGGTCTTTGCCCTCTCCGGAAATACGGCTGAGCACATACACAGCTGCTTTTGCATCTGCGATATCCTTTGCTTCAACAGCCCGTCCTTCCGGAAGAATAAAAGGGTTGCTTGCGTATGCATCAAATGGATTATCTACGTGCTTTGCATCCTCAAGGATTTTTTCTTTCCAGACATTTCGTGCGTTTTTATAACGTTCTTCATAATCCTCCAGCCAGTCCTCGCTGGTAATAGTCACACCTGCTTCTTTCATTCCCTGATAAATGGAAATATTTTCTCTGTTATTTACATCACCGGAACCAATTCCGCCTTTAATAGTCTTTTCTGCCCCACTTCCAAGCAGTGCAATAGCTGAAGCTGTGGAAAGAGGAAGTACTCCTTCGTTTTTCAGAAGTACAATACCTTCCACCGCCGCTTCTCTTGCCAGAGTCCGGTGTCTGATTTCAAGTTCAGACAGACTCTGATCCATACTTCCACTGTGTCCCCATACATCTTTCATATATAATCCTCCTGCTAACGTTTGAATTCATTTTATACAACAAAAGAACGACAGCATTCTTTATCCTTTATGCAAGAATATCCTGCCGCGTTCTTCTGACTGATGATAACTTTTATTTTTTACTCTTTTACGCCACCCAGCGTAACACCTGCGATGATATATTTTGACAGGAGCAGATAAACAATAATGATCGGTACGATAGCAACAGTGATCATCATGTAAATCTTACCCATATCAAAGTTCATGTAATCAGCACCTCGTAATGTTGCAATCAGAATCGGAACCGTCATCTTGTTCTTGGACTGGATAACCAATGCCGGTACGAAGTAGTTGTTCCATGATCCAACAAAGGTAAAGATTGCCTGAACTGCGATCGCCGGTTTCATGATTGGAAGTACAATACGGTTGAATGTATGGAACTCTCCAGATCCGTCAATTCTGGCAGCTTCCACCAGTGACAACGGAAGAGAAGATTGTAAATAACTGTACATAAAGTAAAATACTGCCGGTGAAGCAATGGACGGAATAATCAGCGGAAGAAGTGAATCATACATTCCCATCTTTGTGATCAATCTCAGGAATCCCATTGCAGTTACCTGTGTCGGCATAACAAGGATTGCCATGATGAAAGTAAAAGCAACTTTCTTTCCCTTGAAATCATAAGCATAAATGCCATATGCAGTCAGGGAAGAAAAGTATGTACATAATGCTGCAGAGCATCCGGACACGATCACACTGTTAATGATTCCTCTGAACATTGGAAAGCTTCCATCATTTGCCACACTTTTCAGGTTATCCAGAAAATGTTTACCCGGAATGATAGAAAAGCCTTTCTGCAGTTCTGCATGTGAATGCGTTGCATTGATAAGCAGAATCGCAAAGAAAAACAGACACATAAAAGATAAGAGAATGAGTACAATATGTGCGAAAATGCTCATCACACGTTTTCCTGAATTTGTTTTCATGATCTTGCTCTTCTCCTTTCTTCTTTTGCACGTTTCTTAGCTGCCTTTTTTGAACCATCTGGATCGTTGTCATTGGTCATTCTGTAAACAAAGAAGCAGAGGATACCACTGATGATGAACAGGTAAACAGATAATGCACCGGCCATACCATAGTTCTTACTCTTCAGGTGGCTGTTCAGGAACATGATCAGTGTCATAGAAGTTCTATCCGGATTACCCTGTCCGTTTGTGAGAATCTGAGGTACATCGAACATCTGAAGACCACCGATAATGGAAGTAATCAGTGTATAGGAAAGAATCGGGCGGATCAGCGGCAGTGTAATATAAAAGAAACGCTGAATGCTGTTGCAGCCGTCCAGATCAGATGCCTCGAATACATCCATGCTAATACCCATAACTGCAGCCATCAGCATAATAGTTGTATTGCCAAACCACATCAAAAAATTCATAAATCCAATCAGAGACCTTGTACCAAATACAGAACCCATAAAATCAATAGGAGCCTTAATCCAGCCAAGAGACATAAGAATGGAATTCACAGGTCCGTTTGTGGAAAACATGGTAAAAAACAAAAGGGCAAATGCAGATGCCATAATCAGGTTTGGCAGATAAATAACAACTTTAAAAAACTGTTTTCCTCGTATTTTCAGACGTGCATCTGTAAACCAGGCTGCCAGAACTAACGCAACCACAATCTGCGGCACAAATCCGATCAGCCACAGAATCAATGTGTTTGCTCCATATTTAAACATATCGGATTTCAGCAGACTGATGTAATTTTCCATACCAATAAAATTCGGTCCGATTTCCTTGATTCCGGAACGGAAATATTCAAAGAAGCTGTAGCGAACTGTATCAACCAACGGAATTAAAGAAAAAATAAAATAGATTATAAAAAAAGGAAGAATAAACAGGTAACCCCATTTTCCGTAATTAATGCTTTTTTTCTTCATAACTGCTCTCCTTTACATACAATCCGCAGGCGAAGAAGCCTGCATAGTTCGATTCTCCGCCTGCGTTGGATTGCCTTACACGATATCCACTTTTATTCCGGCCATATTACCTCAGAAATCTCAGGATAACGCTCTTTAATAGCAGTCTCAAAGTTTGCCTTTGCTTTATCAAAGTCAACATTTCCCTGGAAATAATCACTGAAGGAGTTCTGGATAAGCTCTACACATCCCTGATCATATGCAGAAAGCGGTGCAATCTTAATGTTCTCTGCAACAGGTGCAAAATATGCAAATGGGTTCTGTCCACCAAGGAACTCAGAAGAGAAGTTTGCATCATCAGTAGCTGCTTCTGCCATACCACTCTTTGTATTTGTGAAGTCTGAATAATCCTTAGAAATCTTTAACAGGTTGTCTTTGTCTGCAGTCATAGCAAGGATAATGTCTTTTGCATGCTCTGGATTATCAGTACCTGTTGCTGCATGAATGTAAGAACCGCCCCAATTGTATTCCTGCGGAGGATTTGTAACTGCCCATGAGCCTGCATCGCCATCCCAGTTTGGACTTAATGTAAAGTCGATTCCCCATGCCGGAAACAGAAATGCAAATACTTTTGACTGGGAGCCCATAGCTTTGTTCCAGTCATCGTTCCACTGTCCTTTTACAGTCGGGTTAAGGTAACCTGCATCCAGCCACTCTTTTGAATCATTTACCCAATCCATAATCTTCTGGTCAACTGTAATGGTTGTCTCACCAGGCTGTACCCAGGACTGTGCGATGCTGTTTCCATATAAACGGAAGGTATCTGCATAAGAAGAAAATGTGTAGTAACCTTTCTCCTTCAGTTGAGCAGCAGTCTCTTTCATTGTATCCCAGTCTTTTACTTTCTCGCCTACTTCTGCCGGATCATCTGTTCCAAAGACTTCTTTTGCAATATCACGACGGTATACCAGGGTTCCTGGGCAGCACTGCCATGTAGAACCTCTCTGTACTCCGTCAGAGTCAGAAGCAGTTGTTCTTGTGAAATCGTACTGATCTGCAAGATCTGTATCCGGGTCAATTCCAAGATCTGTAAGCGGCATTGCTACATCTGCATCTTTGTCTGTATATTTGAAAACATAATCGGTCTCAGTTAAGAAAATATCTACTTTATCATCATCAGATGCATCAGCCTGATTCAGAAGCGCCTCATCAAGCTTCTGCTGGTAAACACCATCCTGGTTTGGGTTGATGATCCAATGGATCTCAGTTCCGTCTTTTAAGGTTGTAACAGTTCCATCGCTGGAAGTGGACTCAACTTCTGGATAAATAGCCTCCAGACGTGTACGGAACTCATCGTTCCAGGAATAGATGTTAATAACCTTTCCCTCTTCTCCTTCTGCATGTGCTACGGTTGCTGTTGCAGCCATACCGGTAACTGCCATAACAGCTGTAAGTAACATAGATACTGCTCTCTTCTTCATATAAAAGATCCTCCTTTTTTGAGCATTTTCTTAATGCTGTATCTCTTTGGTGCAATAAATATACCATTTTTATTTTTGACATTATATTATTTCTCTTAACAAAATATCAGATTCATGTCATAATATAAAAAATGACACATTTTTGTTTTGGAGGGGATTACATGGCAATATCAAAAG
>ERZ825137.807-NODE-807-length-43085-cov-7.307785_pt1 | contig 43085 bp, 35 predicted proteins | sample MGYA00519873_ERZ825137 | MGnify/ENA primary metagenome ERZ825137 (study PRJEB31778, sample SAMEA3449190) | human gut metagenome | biome: human gut; feature: human-associated habitat; material: faeces | place: United Kingdom | collected 2010/2012 ...
GCGTTGTCCCACATGAGCAGGAAATCCTTTGCCGCCGGCTTGAGATGCGCAATACGGTCAATGACCTCATCGCTGTAGATTATGCCATCGGGATTGGAGTATTTGGGTACGCACCACATACCCTTTACGGCGGGATCCTTTACGACCTCCTCCACCATGTCCATGTCCGGGCCGTCGTCGTTCATGGGAACCGTTATAAGCTCCATGCCGAAGGCCTGGGTGACATTGAAGTGGCGGTCATAGCCGGGCGCCGGGCAAAGCCACTTTATCTTGTCCAGCTTTGACCATGGCTTTTCGGAATGCAGCAGGCCGTGGGTATAAGCCTTTGCTATGGTATCGTACATAAGCTGAAGGCTGGCGTTGCCGCCTACGAATACCTGCTCGGGCTTTACTCCCAGAGTATCGGCAAAAAATCTCCTGCATATCGGCAGACCGTCCAGCCCGCCGTAATTAAAGGCGTCTATGCCGTCTGTAACAGCGTTGGATACAACGTCGATATTAAGCATATCGTTTGAGAGAGCCACCTGGGCCCTTGAGGGCTTGCCGCGGGACATATCCAGCTTTAGGCCCTTGGCCTTGCAGCTCTCGTATTCTTTCAGTGCCGCTTCATAAAACATCTGAAGTTCTGCGCGATCCATCTGTTCAAGCGAAGTCATAGAAAATCCTCTCCTTTGTTTCAAAGTATAAATCTGACTTAGATTATATACCCCGAATCAAAGTATTTCAATAGTTATTCTTATGCTATGGTAGTTCCGGCCTTGCCGTCAAGAGCCTCTACCGCCTTATCAAGGCTGGTGATTATGGTTATCCTGCCGGGCTTGCTCTCCACGAACTTAACAGCAGCCTCCACCTTGGGCAGCATGGAGCCGGGGGCGAACTGGCCTTCGGCCATGTACTTCCTGGCTTCCGATACGGTAAGCTTATCCAGATCCTTCTGGTCGGGTTTCTTGTAGTTGATGCTTACCTTTTCTACAGCGGTAAGTATAACCAGAGCGTCGGCATCCAGATCCTCCGCCAGCTTCTCGCTTGCAAGATCCTTATCTATAACGGCGGCTGTGCCTTCCAGCTCACCCTTATCGTTGCGTATTACAGGGATACCGCCTCCGCCTACGGTGATGACTACGAAGCCGTTGTCAACCAGGCATTTTACTGCGCTGAGCTCCTCTATCTCAACGGGCATTGGGGAAGCAACTACTCGCCTCCAGCCGCGGCCCGCGTCTTCCTTCATTACATAGCCCTTCTCGTCGGCTATCTTCTTGGCTTCTTCCTCGGTATAGAATGGGCCTATAGGCTTGGAGGGGTTTTTGAACTTGGGATCGTTCCTGTCTACCAGCACCTGAGTTACCACAGTAGCCACCTCGGACTTGTTTCCGCGTGAACGCAGTACCTTTGTAAGACCCTGCTGAATGTGGTATCCTATATAGCCCTGGCTCATAGCGCCGCATACATCAAAGGGCATTGCCGGGCTTACAGGGGTGGCATACTCGTTCTGGAGCACTATGCGGCCTACCTGAGGGCCGTTTCCGTGGGCAATAATGACCTTATATCCCTCGCCTATTATGTCCGCGATATACTCGGAGGTCTTTTCGACTACTTCAAGCTGAGCCTCTGCCGTTGCAGGCTTGCCCGCTTCCTGAAGGGCGTTTCCGCCAAGTGCGATAACTATCTTTTTCATATTATATCTCTCTCCTGAAAATTTGATAGGTTTATACAAACATATTTATTTTACACCATTTTGCTTTGCTTTACAACCTGCAATAGCGCCCCGCGCAAGCTCGTCGCATCGATTGTTGTAGGCGTTGTCGCTATGGCCCTTTACCTTGTGCCAGCTGATGCTGTGTTTGTGTGTATGTGCAATAAGCAGCTCCCACAGGTCACGGTTTTCCACTTCCTTTTTGCCGCTGGTTTTCCAGCCGTTGCGCTGCCAGTTAGTCACCCAGTTCTCGGAAAATGCCCGGCAAAGATAGGCGCTATCGGTAAATAAATCTACTTCACAGGGCTCTTTCAAGGCATTCAGGGCAGATATGGCCGCCATAAGCTCCATGCGATTGTTCGTAGTCATTTTTTCCCCGCCCGAAATCTCCTTTTTGAATTGCCCATACATGAGAACCGCGCCCCAGCCACCCGGGCCTGGATTGCCGCTACACGCACCGTCGGTATATATAACGACCTTCTTCAATGTATCCTCCCTAAAAATAAAGTTGACATTATCACCATATCGGTGTTATAATCATCAAGGTTTCACACCGAAGGGGCATGGTGTAATGGTAACACGTGGGTCTCCAAAACCTTTGTTGAGGGTTCGAGTCCTTCTGCCCCTGCCAATCTCCTCAGGCTTTTGCCTGAGGAGATTTTTCATTGTCTTAATCCACAAACTGTATAATATAGTCATGCAGGTTATCATACGCTATGCGGCGTATTTCCTTATCGGAGAAGCCTATCCTTTGCAGCTCATCGAATAGCTTCGGCACATCGCTCCAATTTTTCATATCCCGTGGGTATACGCTCATGCCGTCAAAATCCGAGCCCAGGCATACATGCTCCGAGCCGACCAGTCCCGCGATATAGGCTATGTGCTGCGCTATATCGCCCACCGAGGCGTCGCCCGTCTTTACCAGATGCCCCGGATAATAATTTACCCCAACTACGCCGTTTTGAGCGGCTATCGCTTTAATATGTTCGTCCTTTAAGGAACGTTTATGGTCGAATACTGCGCGGGCATTTGAATGCGAGGCAAATATGGGACGTTGAGATATCTCCAGCGCCTCGTCGATGCCGGCGTCGCTCAGGTGGGATACGTCCAGCGCTATGCCTATACGGTTCATCTCACGCACTACCTCCCTTCCCCTCCCAGTCAGTCCCTTGTTTGCCCTTCGCATGGCAGGTGAAGCGAGTTCGTTGGAATAATTCCATGTTAGAGTCATAGCCCTGACGCCCAGCCGGTGGAACAGCCTGACGTTGCTTATGGCTGCATTGAGCGACTCACCACCCTCAACGGTAAGCACGGTGGCTATCTTGTCACCGTCCGGCGTGTAATCCTTTGTGAGGGGCACAAAGACGTCGTTCTCCTCCATCATCGTAAAATATGAATCGAACATATCCAGCGCCTGCTGCAGGCAATCCTTGTGCATATCCATATCCACCCATGCGGCAAAGAACAGCAGCTTGCCGCCGCCTTGTTTTATATAAGGAAGCGCTACTGCCTGATTGCGGGTGGGGCGGTTTATATCCCAGCCGTCCTGCGTCATATAGTAAAGGAAGTCGCAATGGGCGTCAGCCACGGGTATATTTGACATATCTTCTCCTTTTCCTCAAAAAATTAAGGATATGCGAGCATATCCTTAATTGTGATGCTAATGTTTACTTTGCAAATTCGACCGCTCTGGTCTCGCGTATTACGTTGACCTTTATCTGACCGGGATACTCAAGCTCGGTCTCTATGCGCTTGACGATCTCCTTTGCCATGATGATTGTATCAGCGTCGTTGACGTTCTCGGGCTTGACCAGTATACGTATCTCGCGTCCGGCCTGAATTGCGAAGGACTTGTCAACGCCCTCGAATGAGTTGGCAATCTCTTCAAGCTTTTCAAGGCGCTTGATGTAGTTCTCCAGTGTCTCACGCCGTGCACCGGGACGTGCGGCAGATATGGCGTCGGCGGCCTGCACAAGTACAGCTTCCACGGTACTTGGCTCAACGTCGCCATGGTGAGCCTGTATGGCATGTATGACCTGATTGTTCTCGCGGTACTTCTTTGCAAGATCCGCACCGATCTGGGCATGGGGACCTTCGACCTCGTGATCTACCGCCTTGCCTATATCGTGCAGCAGACCTGCACGCTTTGCTAAAGCCACGTTTGCGCCCAGCTCGGAGGCCATCATTCCCGCAAGATGAGCTACTTCGATAGAATGCTTGAGAACATTCTGTCCGTAGCTGGTGCGGTACTTCAAACGGCCGATAAGCTTGATCAGTTCATGGTGCAGTCCGTGTATTCCCACCTCGAATATTGCCTGCTCGCCTGCTTCGCGTATTTGCGTGTCCACCTCGCGGCGGGCCTTTTCTACCATTTCCTCTATGCGCCCGGGGTGTATTCTTCCATCGGTTATTAGCCGTTCCAGAGCTATTCGGGCAACCTCGCGGCGAACGGGATCGAAGCCTGAAAGTATGACAGCTTCGGGAGTATCGTCGATTATAAGGTCAACACCCGTCGCGGTTTCAAGGGTACGGATATTGCGGCCCTCGCGGCCAATTATACGTCCCTTCATTTCGTCGTTGGGTAGAGACACTACGGACACAGTGGTCTCAGCCACGTGATCCGCAGCACAGCGCTGTATCGCAAGAGAAATGATGTTGCGGGCGCGCTTATCGGCTTCTTCCTTGGTTTTTGCCTCGATATCGCGCAGCATTATCGCCGCATCGTGGCGGGCATCGCGTTCAACGCTGCTGAGCAGTATTTCCCTTGCCTCGTCCATAGACAATCCGGAAATAGTCTCCAGCTCCTTGAGCTGCTTATCGTAAAGTTCCTTGATGGAAGCCTCGGTGTTCTCAGCTTCTTTTATCTTCTGGTTGAGCTGCTGCTCGCGCTGCTCTATACCATCGATCTTTTTATCCAGTGTTTCCTCGCGCTGGAGCAGCCTGCGCTCGTTGCGCTGCAGCTCGTTGCGTCTCTCTCTCAGTTCCTTTTCATTTTCGTTCTTAATGCGGTAGGCTTCTTCCTTGGCTTCAAGAACCGTTTCCTTCTTTATGGTCTCAGCCCTCTTCTGGGCGTCGCCGATCATTTTTTTAACTGCTTCTTCTGCGTTAGCTATCTTTGCTTCCGCTATATTGCGCCTGTAAACATATCCACCTGCGAAACCCGCAGCTAAACAAACGATCCCGATCACTATGGGGATCCATATTTCCACGTTTAGTGTAGCACCTCCAAATAAACTATATATATTATGTATCCGAGCGTAAAATACGCAGCATGCATGGACTATTATTTCAGTAGAGCAGGTCTACGAAACTACACACCGATATAATATCTCAAAATTTATTATAAACCCATGGCAAAACAAAAGTCAAGGACGCGTGGCCCCTGACTTATAATATTTGCCAGAATAAGTTTTTTATTTACGGTTATATCGTTCAAAATGCATTATATTTCCTCTTCCGGCTCTTCGGTTTTGGCGGGCACCTGCATCATTTTCTCCCGCACTCTGGCCTCTATTTCGTCACAAAGCTCCTTATTGTCCTTGAGGAACAGCCTTGCGTTATCGCGACCCTGGGCCATGCGCATATCATTGTAGGAATACCACGCTCCGGTCTTATTTATTATCTTTTGGTCGACTGCCATATCCAATATGCAGCTCTCCCTTGATATACCCTCGCCGTATATCATATCGAATTCGGCGGTCTTGAAAGGAGGCGCCACTTTGTTCTTTACGATCTTTACGCGGGTGCGGTTGCCTATAAATTCCGCGCCGTTTTTAATTGTATCCTGCTTGCGCACGTCCATGCGCACGGAGGCATAGAACTTCAGCGCCTTGCCGCCGGTGGTGGTCTCCGGATTGCCAAACATGACGCCCACCTTTTCGCGCAGCTGGTTGATGAATATTATAATAGTATTTGTCTTGCTGATGACGCCGGTAAGTTTTCTAAGCGCCTGAGACATCAACCTCGCCTGAAGGCCAACATGAGAATCGCCCATATCGCCTTCCAGCTCTGCCTTGGGAACCAGCGCCGCGACAGAGTCGACAACGATTATGTCGATGGCGCCGCTTCGCACCAGTGTATCGCATATCTCCAATGCGTCCTCACCGGAATCAGGCTGTGAGATATACAGGTTATCCACGTCAACGCCGAGATTGTGGGCGTATACCGGATCCAGCGCGTGTTCGGCGTCTATGAATGCCGCTGTACCGCCGAGCTTCTGAGCCTCCGCTATGGCATGCAGCGCCAGAGTAGTCTTGCCTGAGGATTCGGGCCCGTATATCTCGATTATCCTTCCCCGCGGCAGACCGCCTACGCCCAGCGCGTAGTCAAGCTGTAAGCAGCCTGAAGGTATGGTAGAGACGCTGATATTCGCCGCAGCGTCTCCCAGCTTCATTATAGCACCTTTGCCGAAGTCCTTTTCTATCTTGGAGAGGGCGATTTCCAATGCTTTTTCTTTTTCCATCATACTTACAGACCGCCTTTACAGCATAATTTGTTTCTTATTAAGATTATTATAGCACGTTAATATCCAAATTGCACCTGTTTTTTGCAATTATTTGTTTCCTGAGAAGATTCAGAGCATTCAGCACCGCGCCATCCCGCACTCTTTCACGGTTGCCCTTGAGATTGACCTCATATGCGTTGCAGCCTTCCTCCGTGGAAACGGCGATAAATACCTGTCCGATCAGGCCGGGCGCACCCGTAGGTCCTGCGTAGCCGGTGGTGGATATACCTATGTCGGCGCCGCTCTGGAGGCGTATGCCGTCGGCCATCTCTTTGGCAGTCTCCGCGCTTACGTCAGTATACTTTTCCAGCGTTTCGGCCTTTACGCCGAGACGGCGCATCTTGGAATCGCAGGAATAAGTCACTGCACCTTCCATGAACCATTCGGAACTTCCGGGGACGGATATAAGCCTGGAGGCTATCATGCCGCCTGTACAGCTTTCGGCAACAGCGATCTTAAGGCCGCTGGCCTTCAGCAGTTCCGCGCATACCTCGTGCATTTCCCTGCCGTGGGTAGAATAGATAAATTCGCCCACTCTGTCCTCTATGGCCTGCATAACGGGCTGAATGAGCTTCTCCCCTTCCTCCTCGCTGCCACAGCGGGCGGTTATGCGTAGAGTAGTCTCGGCCGCCTTGGCATAAGGCGCTATCGTCGGGTTGCTCTGGGCGTCCACTATGTCCTTTATAGCGTATTCTACCTGAGACTCGCCCTTGCCGAATATACGAATGGTACGTGAATGGAACATGCAGTTGCTGCGTTTTTGCAAATACGGCACTACCTCTTCCTCAAACATGGGTTCCATCTCCCATGGAGGTCCCGGCATCAGTATAGCAGTCTTGCCGTTCTTCTCCATTATGCAGCCAGGCGCTGTTCCTCTGGGATTTGGCAGTATTATGCAGTGATCTGCGGGAAACATGACCTGTTTAATGTTGTTGGGCGTACAGGGATAGCCGCGGGAGGACATTTTTTCCAGCAGCCATGCTTTATATTTCTCATTCACCACAAGCTCAAGACCAAAATAATCAGCTACGGTCTCCTTGGTAAGGTCATCCTCGGTAGGCCCGAGTCCGCCTGTAAACAGCACTATATCCGAGCGTGAAAAGGCGTTAGCTATGCACTGCTTAAGTCTTGCGGGATTATCGCCCACAGTTACATGATAATACATGTTTATACCGAAATCAGCCATTCGGCCGGAAAGATACCGGGTGTTGGTATTGAGTATCTGCCCCATCAGCAGCTCCGTGCCGACAGAAATAATCTCTGCGTTCATTGATAATATGCCCCTGTTATATCTGATCAAAATTGATGCAATTTATATTCTTGCGAATGTAGTCAACGGCAGATATCACTGTAAAGAACACGGATATCCATACCACTATCACATCAAGCTTAAAGCCCAGCCATGCACGTATTGGAGTGCTGAGCATTACCAGCACCAGCGCCACCGCCTGAGTGGTGGTCTTTATCTTGCCAAGCCAGCTGGCGGCTATGACCACGCCTTTGCCAGTGGCTACAAGCCTGAAGCCGCTAATAAGAAACTCTCTCGCAATAATTATAATGGCAGCTATGGGGTTGAGCATACCGTTTGCTGTAAGCATTATGAGTGCGCTTGCCGCAAGGAGCTTATCCGCTATGGGATCCATAAGCTTGCCGAAGTCTGTTATCTGATTGCGGCTGCGCGCAAGATACCCGTCCGCAATATCGGTCAAAAAGGCCGCAATGAATATTCCGCATGCCACATATATTGCCGAAGGGGCTTCAATGTAAAAGCAGGCAATAAACAGCGGCACCAGCGCTATCCTGATAAGGGTAAGCCTGTTGGGAAGGTTCATGTTCAAGTTTTTCATATTTCTTCTCCTTCCATATCATAAGGGCCGGCGCCGGTCAGCTTTATCATGGTAAAGTCGCCGGGCTTAAGCCCTTTGTTTTTGATGGAAAACATCACGGTACCGTCTACCTCAGGGGCCTCGGCATAAGTTCTGCCGTAGGCTATATCGCCGCTTATCTGCTCAACGAGAGCCTCGGTCACGGTACCTATGCGCTTTTTGTTGTACGCAAGGGATATGCCCTGCTGAAGGGACATTATCCTTTTGAGACGGCGCTGCTTTACGTCCTCATCTATCTGGTTCGGCATATCGGCAGCGGGCGTGTCGTCCTCCTGCGAGTATGCAAATGCGCCGAGCCTGTCAAAGCTGTGTTCCTTAAGGAATTCGGTCAGATGGCCGAATTGCTCCTCCGTCTCCCCCGGAAAGCCTGTTATGACGGTAGTACGCAGTATGAAGTCAGGAGCCGTTCGCCTGATATAGTCGGTTATCTCGCGGATATGCTCAGCGGAGCCATGGCGGTTCATGGCTTTCAGCATATCCGGATCTATATGCTGAATGGGTATATCTATATAGTTGACTATCTTCGGATCGGCTACCATAGTATCCACCAGCTCTTCGTCTATGGTGTTGGGATAGGAATAAAGCACACGTATCCAGTGCAGCTTATCTATCTTTGCTATACGCCGCATAAGCTCCGCAAGCATGGGCTTACCGTACAGATCGGTTCCGTAAGCAGAAGTGTCCTGCGCTATCAGCGTAAGCTCCTTTACGCCGCTGTCAGCAAGGCGCTGTGCCTCCTTCACCAATTTTTCCATTGGAATGCTGACTTTACCGCCGCGTATCAGCGGTATAGCGCAGTAGGTACAGCGATTATCGCAGCCGTCAGCTATACGAAGATAAGCGCTATATGATGGTGTAGTTATTATGCGTGCGTCCTCAGAACAGCACTTATAGCTGCCGCCTACCGCCTCGGTTATCTTTCGCACAAGTCCGTCCTTGTCCTTTACTCCCCAGAATATATCCACCTCGGGCAGCTCCTCACGGAGTTCCTTGGGGTAGCGCTGGCTGAGGCAGCCTGTTACTACCAGCAGGCGGCAGTTGCCGTTCTTCTTGTGCTGTGCCATCTCGAGTATAGCGCCTATGGATTCCTCCTTTGCGGGGTTTATAAAACCACAGGTGTTTACGATTATCACCTCGGCCTGAGCTTCATCGTTAGTTATCTCAAAGCCGTTTTCCTTAAGCATACCCAGTATCTGTTCGCTGTCTACTCTGTTTTTTGAGCAGCCCAGAGATACCATTCCAACAGTTATAGCCAAGTTATCCTTCCTCCGTATCTGCGCCTGTAAGCTGCTGATATTCCTCAAAGCTGCTTATCAGAAGCTTTCTCGGCTTGCTTCCGTCAAAGCCGCTTACAACCTTCAGCTGTTCCATTATATCTATAAGCCTTGCGGCTCTGGCATAGCCGACCCTGAGCCTCCGCTGTATCATCGATATGGACGCCTGACCGCTCTCCAATACTATCTTCACCGCATCGTCCAGCAGCTCATCCTCCTGCTTGCCGTTGCCCTGACCGGTAACGGCATCTACCGTGGAAGAAACCTCATCCAAAGTTATCTCCTGATATCTGGGCTGATTTTCGTCCGTCTGCTGCCGTGTAAAGAAGTCCATTATGCTTTCGACCTCCTCATCGCTGACGAACGCCGCCTGGGCGCGCACAGGCTTGTTTGCGCCGTTAGCATGAAACAGCATATCGCCGCGGCCGAGCAGCTTTTCAGCGCCGCCACAGTCCATTATGACTCTGGAATCTACAGCGGAGGAAACCGCCAACGCTATGCGGCTGGGTATGTTGGCCTTTATAAGTCCGGTGATTATGTCGGTAGAAGGTCGCTGTGTGGCCACTATCAGGTGAATGCCCGCCGCACGGCCCAGCTGTGCAATGCGGCATATGGATTCTTCCACTTCCTTGGCGGCAACCATCATAAGATCAGCCAGCTCATCTATTATTATGACGAGCCTTGGCAGCTTTTCTGCAGGATCTTCCTGAAGTTCGTTATATCGTGAGATGCTTCTGGCATTTACCTTGGACATCTTCTTATACCGCTGGTCCATCTCCATGACCGCCCACTTCAAAGCGCCTGCCGCCTTCTTGGGGTCGGTAACAACAGGCATAAGAAGATGCGGCATCGGCGCGTAAACCCTCAGCTCCACCTGCTTGGGATCCACCATTATAAGCCTTACGTCTTCGGGCTTTTTGCCGTATATGAAGCTCAGTATAATGTCGTTTATACAGACGCTTTTGCCGGAGCCTGTGGAGCCGGCGATAAGCAGATGCGGCATCTTATCCAGGTCTGCGCAAAGCACCTTGCCCGCAATATCCTTGCCTATGCCGAAGCGCAGCGCGCTGCTGCCTTCTGAAAACTCGCTTGATTCTATTACCTCCCGAAGCAGTACCGGCACCGTGTCCTTATTCGGTATTTCTATACCTATGGCCGACTTGCCGGGTATGGGCGCTTCGATCCTTACGCGAGGCGCGGCAAGGGCCAGCGCTATATCGTCAGAAAGGCTGGTTATTCTATTTACTCGCACGCCCTGAGCCGGGTGCAGCTCAAAGCGGGTTATGGTCGGGCCTACGCTGTAGTTTATTACCTTTGCGTCTATATTGAAGCTTGCAAGGGTCTCCTCCAGCTTCTTTCCCTTTGCAACAGGCGATTCAACGCCTTTGGATACCGTCAAGGCGGGTTTCCTGAGCAGCGTGATAGGCGGACGCACATATACCGGTGGCTGGGGCGCTATTGAAGTTTCGGTATCCCCATCGTCGCCTGCCGTCACCTTAACTGACTTTGCTTCAGAATCCTTTTCTTCCTCCGTATCCAGTTCCATTACATTGGGCGGCTCTTCAAAATCGAAGTTCTGCTCCGGCTCTTCAGGCTGCATGTCTATAGTAGTAATCTTGCTAACATCCACGGGCTTAAGCGGCTTCAGCTCGCCATCGTCCAGCCCGGAAAGTATATCAAAAGGATCGCCGTCGTCCTTGCGCTTTGGCAGTTTTCCATTCTGTGGCAGGAAGGAAATATCGCCGTCCCAATCGTTTCGCATATCGTCTTCCCTGCGGCGCACAATATGGCTGTCATCATTCTTCCTGCGCGCAGGCTTCTGAGGCTTGGGTATAGTCGGTTCCATTCCTTCTTCATTTTTTCCAAGTGTTTCGGTATAAAGCTCTTTACCGTTGCCGCGGCGCTTCTTTGGCCTTGGCGAATATATTTGTTCCAGTCCGTCGAAGGCATGCTCATAGTCGTACCGCGCCTGCCGCTCCGCCATGTCACGGGCGTGAACCTGCTGCACCTTTTCGGAGACAGATTCCACGCCGGTCCTTATGCCGCTGCCCACCTTCTGGCCAAGGGTTCGTATGGAAAGCTTGGTAGCTACCAGAAATACTATAAATACCGCGGCACCGAAAAAAATATACGTACCGGCAGTACCTAAAAGCTTCATTGAAGGATATGCGAGAAGCGCGCCCAAAAGTCCGCCGCCCTTGCAGTACAGCTTTCCGTACATATATGCGTCGGAATAGTAGGCTGTCACCTTGTCCACCGTTATTTCGCCGCGGGTAGCGGTATGTATAATAACGAGGAGACATACGACCCCGCCAACTATCAACCACAGCGTTGAGCTGCTTGCAGGTGATTTTGACATAGCGATAGAAAGTATACCCAAGCCGGCAAGAATAAAGGGCGCTGCATAGCCAGCGATTCCGAACAGGCCGAAGGTCAAGTTCTTCGCTGCATTTCCTATCACGCCTACCATATCTGTATATATTCCAGCGGCAAGGAAAAGCGCAAGAGCGATAAAGCATATACCTATTATCTCCCTTTCGGTCTGCTCCTGTCTTTCCAGCTCAGCCTTTTTTACTTTCCTGCTCGAATTAGCCATCGGGTATTCCTTTCTGAATTTACCTACCTATTATACACCATACATGCGCCTTTTAAAAGAAAAAACAGGGGCTGCATTTTGCAGTCCCTGTGATTTGTCTTAAAGCTTACTCTTCGTCAAACTTGAAGCCGGCGAATTTGTCTGCCAGAGAAGTAGTGGCCCTCTCTACAGGAAGCAAATCATATTCGTTCTCTTCGCGGCGCTGACGGCGGCGCTCGGCGCGCTCGGCCTCGCGGGCCTCGTTAGCAGCCTTTGCGGCTTCGGCAGCTGCGGCGCGCTCAGCAGCACGCTCTGCGGCTACGCGTTCACGCTCAGCCTTTTCAGCTGCCAACTGCTCTGCTACCTCAGGGTTCTCCTCAAGGATAACATCGCGGCGGCTCAGGCTTATACGCTTTGCCTCAGGATTTACATCGAGAACCTTACAGCGTACTACATCGCCAACATTGATCTCGTCTTCGACCTTTTCGATGCGCTTTACGCCCACCTGAGAGATGTGAATCAGGCCGTCGATAGTGGGCTCAAGAGCCACAAATGCGCCGAAGGGAACTATGCGCACTACCTTGCCCTCTACGATGGAGCCTACGGGGTACTTCTCGGCAGCCATAGTCCAAGGCTTGGGCTGGAGCTGCTTATAACCCAGGGATACGCGCTGTTTCTCGACGTCTACGTCCCGGATAAGGACTTCGATCTCCTGACCTATGGAAAGCACATCGGAAGGATGCTTTACGCGGCCCCATGCTACGTCAGTAACATGTACCAGACCGTCGATACCGCCGATATCAACAAACGCGCCGAAATCGGTCAGGCGGCGCACAACGCCCTTTACCTTGGAGCCGACTTCCAGCTTGTTCCAAAGCTCCTTCTTGGCAGCTTCGGCTTCTTCCTTCATAACCGCCTTATGGGATGCTACGATGCGTTTGCGGGACTTATCGACCTCAATGATCTTGACCTTCAGATCCTTGCCTACGAACTCGCCGATATTCTCAACATACTTGGTAGACAGCTGAGACGCGGGAATAAAAGCACGGATACCGTTGATGGTGGCGATCAAACCGCCCTTTACGACTTCCTTGCCCACGGCGTCAAAGGTCTTATCCTGCAGGTTCTCTTCGTCCTGCATAAGGTTGTCCCAAAGCTTCTTGCTCTCAACGTTCTTACGGGAGAGGAGCACGTTGCCCTCGCCATCGTTTACCTTAATGACCTCAACTTCGATCTCGTCGCCAACCTTGACAACATCTTCAGGGTTGACTTCAGTATCAGAAGAGAACTCGTTGCGTGGAATAAACCCGTCGGACTTATAACCAATGTTTACGCATACTTCGCCGTCCACTATCTGTACGACGGAGCCCTTGATGATTTGTCCGTTCCTGATGCGTACAAGTGTCTTTTCAAACACTTCCTCAAAGCTGGGCTCGGCAGCTTCAGCGGTTTCGGCAACGGGTTCCTGGACGGCAGCTGCTGCTACCGCCTCTACTTTTTCTTCTTCGGGGCTTGCAGCCATCGTCTTTTCCAGTTCGCTCATTCTTTCAATAACCTCCAATATAATCCATTTCGGCGTCGATGCGCCTCCAACAACCCCTATTATATCATTGATATCAATATTTTCAAGGGTTATTTCGCCTACTTTTGCCAGAGATTCAACGGTTTTGCAATACTTTTTACATATCGCACACAGTTTTTGTGTATTTGAGCTGTGATGTCCGCCAATCACGAACATGTGGGTGCATTTCCTGCTCAGTTCCGCCGCCTCGTTCTGTCTTAAACGTGTGGTCTCGCAAATAGTATCAAACGATGCCAGCTCATCGCATCTTTCCCTTATTGCTTCCTCCACCTGGCGGAAGCATTCTTCGCAGGCGGTGGTCTGGGACACGAGGCAGCACTTCTGCATATGCGGCAGTTTCCTCGCCTGCTCAGGATCGGACACGACGGCTGCGCCTTTTGCCCAGCCCTGTATGCCTTTCACCTCCGGGTGCCTGCTCTCGCCGAATATTACAACGGAATATCCTTCATCAGAGTGTTTTTTAACTATGTTGTGTATGCGCTTTACGAAGGGGCAAGTGGCGTCAACAGCATAAAGCCCAAATTCGCGGCACTTGTCTATCTCCTGTGGCGCTACGCCATGGGAGCGTATTATGACATGGCTGCCGGCAGGTATCTCCTCAAGCGTCTCGGCGGGTATTATCCCCTCTGCGCGAAGCTCATCTATGACGGTAAGGTTATGTATGAGCTCGCCGTAGGTGTATACGGCACCGCCGTCCTCCACCTCTTTACGGGCTATCTCTATGGCCCGCTCCACGCCGAAGCAGAAGCCTATGTTCTTTGCCGCGATGACCTTCACTGCATGTCCTCCAGCCGCGCTTTAAGCCCCTCAAAGGCAGCAGTAAGTCGGTTCGTGAACTCGTCCGACATCTCATTGCGGCTGAGGTTCTCAAGGCCCTCCCTGCTCACAGGCTCCCCTACGATCATTCGGAACCGCATGGAGTCATAGCACTTGGGATCGATATACATTGGTATTACAGGCGCGCCTGATTTAAGCGCCAGGAATGCGGTGCCCTTTTCCAGTTCGTCCAGTTCGCCCGTAACTGATCGCTTGCCTTCTGGGAATATTCCGAAGACCTTGCCATCTTTCAGCACCTCCATAGCCCGCTTGAGAGAGGCTATATCAGCTGTATGCCGATTCACCGGAAACACCATGAGCCCTTTGAAGAACACCTTACCCAAGCCGTTGAAAAGCTCCTTCTTAGCCATGAAGTGGACTATCCGCGGAGAAAGGAATGCTATCATCACTGGATCCAACATGGATAAGTGATTGCATGCGTATATTGCTCCTCCCTTTACCCGGAGTCCCTTTAGGTTATATACCTGAGGCCGCATTATTATCATGAAAAGCGGCCAAAGCAGATATCTGAAAAGTATATAAAGCATTACTTATGCGCCTCCGCCCCAATGTTTTTAACGTTTTTAAGCACGGCGTTCACCGCTTCGTCTATCGTAAGGTCGGTGGTGTCTATAAGTATCGCCTCGGGCAGCCTGAGCAATGGCGCAAAGGCCCTGTGGCTGTCATTGTAGTCGCGCTCCGCTATATCCTTCGCCATGTCCTCCACGGTCATGCCGTTGTCCCCGCCCTTTTCTTTTAGCTCCAGCAGCCTGCGGCGGGCGCGCTCGTCTACGGAGGCGGTGACATAGAACTTGTTCTCGCATTCGGGGATCACATAAGAGCCAATCTCCCGCCCGTCCATGACTACATCTGAGGTATGGGCGATATTGCGCTGTATCTGCGCCAGCTTGATGCGCACGTCCTGTATGGCGCTTATGTCGGAAGCGCCCCGGGATATTTCCGGTGTCCTTATAAGGCCGGAAACGTCCTCGCCGTCCAGATAGGTATGCTGAGTTCCGCCGATATTTTTCGCATATATCTCGGTACATTCAAGAAGGGGCAGCACCTGCTCCTTATCGTTTGGGTCTATACCCTCTCGCATGGCTTTTAACGCCATTGCCCGGTACATCGCGCCCGTGTCGAGGTAGAGTATGCCGAGCTTTTTGGCTACCGCCCTGGCAACCGTGCTCTTGCCCGCACCCGCAGGGCCGTCTATGGCTATATTTATCATTATACATTCACCTCGCGTTATCTTACGGATCTGCCTGCAAGCACACCCGTGGAGTAAGCTATTTGCAGGTTGAAGCCTCCGGTGTATCCATCTACGTCGATTATTTCGCCCGCAAAGAACAGTCCCGGAACCAGCTTGGATTCCATGGTAGAGGGATCTATCTCCTTTACGCTCACGCCCCCTCTGGTTATTATCGCCTCTTCAACAGGCAGGGCGTGATCCACTGTAAGCGGTATGCACTTGATGGTTTTCACCAGCGACTCCCTCATGGCCTTTGTTACAGAGCTGATGTTAATTTCCGCAGGCACGCCGGATATGCTTATAACTACCGGTATGAGCCGTGACGGAAGCAGGTCGTTCAACCCGTTTATAAGCTGTTTACGCTGGTACTTTTCAAAGTCCCGCAAAATGCGCCTGTCCAGCTCATCAGGGGTAAGGCCGGGTTTCATATCAATGGTGAGCCGCACACCTTCCGGACTGTCGGCTATCCTGCTGCTGGCGCTGAGCACCAGCGGACCAGATACGCCGAAGTGGGTGAACAGCATCTCGCCCAGTTCCTCATATACCAGCCTGTTCTTTTTGTTGTACGCCCTCAGAGTGACATTTTTAAGCGAAAGCCCAGCCAATTTCCCCGGCCACTCTTCTACCGTAGCCAGCGGTATGAGAGACGGACGTATATCCGTCACGGTATGGCCAAGCTTTTTTGCAAAGGCATAGCCTGCGCCGGTCGAGCCGGTCATCGGGTAACTCGCGCCTCCGGTACAGAGTATCACCGCGTCAAAAGCCTCCCTGCAGCCGTTTACCGTAAGCTCAAAGCCGCTGCCGGCCCTTCGTATGCCGGATACCTCGGCATTGAGCCGGAGCTTTGCTCCGCTGCTGTTCAAATGCCATGCAAGCGCCTTTATAACGTCGCTGGATTTATCCGATGCGGGAAAGACGCGCTTACCCCTTTCCGCCTTGGTAGGCACGCCGTTTGCATTTATGAGCTCCACTATGTCAGTATTGGAAAAGCCGTACAGCGCACTGTAGAGGAACTTGGGATTCCTCGGTATATTGGCAAAAAAGTCATCGGTATCACAGCTGTTGGTTATGTTGCAGCGTCCCTTGCCCGTAAGGAACAGCTTCTTGCCCAGCTTTTCGTTTTTTTCAAGCAGCACGGAATCATGGCCGCAGCCCGCTGCCGCTGCTGCCGCCATTATTCCTGCCGGGCCGCCGCCTATTACAGCTACCCTGCTCATTCGTTATCCCTATCGTCTGTATTGGACGCTATATACACCTTGTGGCTCTTCCATATGCCTTCCAGCTGATCCAATCTCTCGTACACCTCGTCCTTCCTGCGAAGGCCCGCACCCACTATAAGGGCATTGATAAGGCTCAAGGGTGCAGCCAGAGAATCGGCAAAGGAAGCCATATCGCTGCGCGCTACCAGTACGCTGTCCGCAAGCTCGGCTATAGGGGAAAACATGCTGTCCGTTATGGCCGTCACATATGCGCCCTTGCTCCTTGCGAAGCTCAGCGCTTCCACCGCCTTAGAGGAGTATCTGGGGAAGCTTATTCCTATGCACATGTCCTTGTCGCTTATGCGCAGCATCGTTTCATATACGGTACTGTTGACGATGCATACATCGTCCAGTATGAAGTTGAGATAATACCCCAGGAATTGTGCTAACGGCGCCGCACTCTTTATACCTACAACATAGATCTTGCGCGCCTTGAGCATGTAGTCTATGACGGTATTGAAGGTAGCGGTATTTACCGACTCTATAGTGGATCTGATATTGCTTATATCTGATTTCAATACAGTAGAAAGGACCTCGTCCTGAGAAAGATCCGATGTGAGTTGTATACGCTGGACCGTAGTAAGACGGTTGCGTATCATTTCCTGAAGGGAGCGCTGGAGCGCAGGATATCCGTCATAACCCAAAGCATATGCAAAGCGGACAACCGTAGATTCGCTTACGCCTACAGTGCGGCCCATCTTCGATGCGGTAATGAACGCCGCCCTGTCGTAATTGTCTATTATGTAGTTGGCAAGCAGCTTCTGCCCCTTGCTGAAAGAATTGTAATGCTGGTTTATCCGTGTGAGCAAATCCACGTTTTCCATGTTGATACCGACCCCTTCTTAGTCTGTTTCTTATTTATTCAGCCGCTTCAGCGCGGCGTAATCCGTAAAATCTGTAAGTATTGGCGTAACGGAAACAAAGCCTTCGGCCGTCCAGCGCTCGTCGTTGTCAGCCTTCATATCTCCGTCATACTCCGTCCGCATAGGCCACCAGTAGTATTCGCATCCACGGGGATCAACCCGTTTTTCAAATGGTGAATAGTATGTCCTTTTTGAAAGACCGGTAAACTTTATGCCTTTCAGCTCGCCGTAGGCAAGGTCGGGCACATTTACATTATAAAGCAGGCTGCCGCTGGCGATAAAGCCGTCAAACAGCTCTGCCGCCACCCTTGCCGGCACCGAAAAATCTTTAGACGTAAGGTTGCACATCGATACTGCCATTGAAGGTATGCCCATTAACGCCCCTTCCTTTGCCGCAGATACCGTGCCCGAATAATGTATATCCATGCCCAGGTTATACCCGTGGTTCACTCCGGTTATAATTGCATCCGGCTTGAAGTTCAGCGCGTTGCAGCCTACTATCACGCAGTCCACCGGTGTGCCGTTTACCCTGTAAGCCTCTATATTATCAAAGCCGGAAAGTTCTGTCTTATGTATCCTGAGTGGCGACGTAAGATTTATAGAATGGCTGGCGCCGCTGCGCTCATGATCCGGAGCGACGACCATCACCTGATGCTTCTTTGAAAACTCCGCTGCAATGGCCTTGATGCCCGCGGCGTATATACCGTCATCATTTGCAATAAGTATTCTCATTATTTGCATCTTTCCTTGTATTTGTGAAAAAGCCATCGGCTTTCAGTTGCAATTATTGTACCAAAAAGCGTCTATTTTGGCAATATAAAAGCATTAGATGAAAGAGCTGCATTATTTATTTCATAAGTAAGCATTATGCAACACTTCCTGCTATAATTCTTTTCTATACAAAACGGTCGCAGAGCGTTATGCAACGAAGCCTTTGAGGTATCCTTTGAGTATATAGAAGCCCCGTTTGTTGGAAAGTATATAATACTTTCCAACAAACGGGGGACATTTCATATTTCCAGGCTTTGTTGTTTGCTCCGATGCGTTCGAAGAAGATTATTCTTCCTCGTCCTCTTCCTTCTGGGCGTTCTCGATGATCTTCTTTGCCTCGAAAGCGGGGACGTCCTCGTAGCGTACGAACTGGCTGGTAAAGGAGCCGCGGGCCTGAGTCATGGAACGCAGGTCGGTAGCATACTTGAACATCTCAGAGAGAGGAGCTTCTGCTACTACTTCGGTACCTTCCTCACAGGGGTTCATGCCGAGCACACGGCCGCGACGGCTGGACAGATCACCCATGATGGCGCCGGTATACTCGTTGGGAACGGTGATGTTGTACTGATAGATGGGCTCTATCAGGGCAGGCTGTGCTTTGGCGCAGGCTTCCTTGTAAGCAAGACGTGCGGCGCTCTTGAATGCAACTTCCTTAGAATCCACGGGGTGATACTTACCGAAGAACAGAGTGGCCTTTACTCCGATCATGGGATAACCGGCAAGCACGCCGTGCTTCATGGCCTCGCGGGTGCCCTTTTCGACCGCGGGGATATATTCCTTAGGAACTACGCCGCCGACGATGGCGTTGACAAACTCGAAATCCTCGCCGTTGGTGAGGGGCTCAAAGCGCATGTTTACCACGCCGAACTGGCCGCTGCCGCCGGTCTGCTTCTTATGCTTACCTTCGGCCTCTGCGGTTCCGCGGATAGTCTCACGGTAAGGAATGCGGGGATCGGATATCTGAGCCTCTACGCCGGTCTTATTCTTCAGCTTTGCGCAGAGAACATCAATATGCACCTCGCCCAAACCGCAGAGCAGCATGTCGCCGGTCTCGGCATTCTTCTCGAGGGCCATGGTTGGATCTTCTTCGAGCAGCTTGTTAAGGCCGGCAAAGACCTTATCTTCTTCGCCCTGCTTCTTGGCGGAAACGGCCAGCTTGATGCAGGGCTCAGGGAATTTGATGGCTTCAAACTGCACAGGTGCGGAAGCGTCGCACAGGGTGTCGCCGGTAGCGGTATACTGAAGCTTGGACAGTACGCCTATATCGCCAGCGATGAGCTTATCGACGGGAGTGACCTTCTTGCCGCGCATAATGCCAGGGGCAGATGGCTTCTCGGACTTCTCTTCACGGGTATTGTACGGAGCAACATCTGCGCTGAGAACGCCGCTGTATACTTTAAGTATGGAATACTTGCCGAACTGGTCAATAACGGTCTTGATGACCTGAGCCGCAAACTTGCCGTCCTGCTTCACTTCGACTGCATCTCCGGTCTTGGGATTGACGGCTTTGGGAGCCTTAGCCATGGAGGCGGGAGGCATGTACTTGACAAGATTGTCCATCAGGGTGCATACGCCAATATTGGGCTGTGCGGCGCAGCAGCAAACAGGGGTAATGTCGCCGCCCAGAATACCGTTGTTCAGGCCGGAGATTATCTCCTCGCGGGAGAGCTCCCCTTCCTCAAAGAACTTCTCCATAAGGGCTTCATCAGTCTCGGCGGCTGCCTCGGTGAGGGCCTCGTAGACTTCCTGCGCGCGTGCGGCCAGATTGGCGGGGATATCACAATCCTTCTCGCCCTTGCCATCGTACTTTTTGGCAATCATATGAACGGTGTCCACATAGCCTACCAGCTTGCCGCCTTCCATTATGGGCAGCTGAATCGGAACTACGCTGGGACCGAACTTTTCGTTCAGCTCATTCATGACCTTATCGAAGTTGGCGTTTTCGCGGTCCATCTGATTTACTACGATCATGCGGGCCTTGCCGGACTTCTTGCACATATCCATGGCCTTCTCGGTGCCTACAACGGGGCCGGATACGGCGCCGACGACGATCAGAGCGGAGTCAGCCATTGCCATTGCCGCAGTAACTTCACCGTAAAAATCGAAGAAACCGGGAGCGTCTATAATATTTACCTTTACGTCCTTCCACTCGTAAGGAGCAAGAGCACAGTTGATGGAGATAGTGCGCTTTACTTCCTCGGGATCGTAGTCGGTAGTTGTGGTTCCGTTCTCAACCTTGCCGAGACGCTCGAGGAGCCCGGCATTGAAGAGCATGGCCTCGGTAAGAGTGGTCTTACCCTCGCCGCCGTGGCCGAATACTCCTATGTTGCGGATGTTTGCTGCGGTATAGTTCTTCATTTCAATCCCCCTAAGGTGTAATATAAATAATTGAATAACTTATTCGTGCGCATTTTTGCGCCAAAGCGCGCATAAAGCACCAACAAATAGTTTACCAGATAAATCCGCCTTTTGTAAACTGTTTTTATCGGATTTATTAGCATATTTGACGCTTATTTAGTCAAACAGGCTTGAAGTCCTGTTGCCGACCAGCTCGTCGCCCAACTCGTTAATGTCTCCCAGGGTGACGTCTATGGTAATTTTCTCGTCGCCCCTTATGATCTCTAAGCTTACCGTATCCCCTACCCGCTTATCCTTAATGTAATCCACGAAGTCGCCCTGGGTAGTAACGTTTATGCCGTCGTAGGCTGTCACTATATCGTCTACCTTGAGGCCAGCCTTGTGCGCAGGGCCATTCTTGGTTACGCTGTAAATCAGTATACCGGGATGCAGATCATACTCTTCAGCATTTTCCTCGGTTATCTCGATAACATTTACGCCAATGCCGGGACGGGCTACATGGCCTTGGGTTATCAGCTCCTCCACAACCTCCACAGCCTTATCGATCGGTATGGCAAAGCCGAGGCCCTCGGCGCTTATGGTGTTGCCGTACTCATCATAGCCGGCAAATATGTTCTTCGCAGTAGTTATACCTATTACCTCGCCCTTCATATTGAGCAGAGGGCCGCCGCTGTTGCCGGGGTTGATGGCTGCGTCGGTCTGCAGATATTCGTTCTCGCGGCCGTCAATGTTTACGTTCCTCGATGTTGCACTGATTATGCCGAATGTGGCCGTGCCCGCCAGCTCACTGCCGGATGGATTTCCTATGGCGATAGTGAAATCGCCCACCCGTACATTTTCGGCACTGCCAAGTGCCAGTGGCTTCAGGCCGTCCTTCCTGATATAGAGCACAGCGATATCCATGGTGGAATCGTAGCCTACCACCTCGGCGTCTATCTCCTGCTTGTCGTTGTCCGGTAAAGTGACGGTTACCTTGCTCGCACCCTTTATAACGTGGGCATTTGTCACGATGTAGCCTTCGCTGGAAAGCACGAAGCCGCTGCCGTATCCCTCAAGCTCGTCCTTGTCCTTTACCTTTTCGTATGAATTGACCCCTACCACACCCTCAAAGGTCTGCTCCACTATGTCCGGAGCGGGATTTACTGTATCTGAAATGATGGGAACCTGCCCGTCCAGCACCGGCATTTCGCGTCCGGTATACTGTTTCTTTTCAGGCTCCTCATATTCTTCATCCTTGGCGGGCCTATTGTTTTCCGGCTTTTTCTCTCCAAAATGCCACTCAAAGCTGAAACCGCTGTCATCGTTGTCCCCGCTGCCCTTATCCTCGCCGGGAAGTACGCTCTCCGCCGCCTCCTTTATGCCGGATATGGCCAGCGTCGTTGTGCAGCTGCCCACAGCTATGCCAACCAGCAGGCAGAGTATACCTACGAGTATGTAACCCGCGCAGCTGTTTTGCCCGCTCTTCTTTTCCCTTGGCATGGCATTGTGCTGATAATAACTGCCGCCGAACTCGCCGCCGGTGTTCTGCTCATCGTTCTGTCCGTTCATTTCACTGTATTCTTCCATATGCTGCCTCCAACTGTTTAAGCTTTTTTCTGTGCCGTGCCTTTGACGCTTCGCTCCGCGGCGTTGAGGGTAAAGGTAAAGCTCGTCCCCTTTCCCGGCTCCGACTCCACGGTTATATCCTGATCGTGCTGATCTATTATTCGCTTTACTATGGCAAGGCCGAGTCCGGTGCCGGCGCTTTCTCCGGGCGTGTGGGCCTTTTCCGCCTTGTAGAACCTCTCGAACAGATGCGGTATGCTGTCGGCATCTATGCCCTTGCCGGAATCCTTGACCGTTACCGTAACGACCTTTTTCTTTACTTTGGTGATAAGCCACAGGCTGCCGCCCTCCGGCGTAAACTTTATGGCGTTATCTATGAGATTCCGCACCACCTGGGCTATCTGGCCGGGGTCCGCCTCGACGGCTATCTTCTCCGGCTTCATATCCAACTCCACATTGAGCTTTTTGGCGTCCACCCTCGCCTCGAATGTGAGCATGGTCCTCACTATCAGCTCGTTTATGTCAAATACTTCTTTCTTTATCACTACCTGGCCAGACTCTATTCTGGCCAGATCAAGCAGGTCGTTCACCATTGACGTCATGCGCCGGTTCTCGTTTATCACTATATCCAGATACTTGGCGTAATCCTCCTGCGCTATAGTGCCGTCCTGCATAGCCTCGAGGAAGCCCCTCATCGAGGTGAGCGGCGACCTCAGCTCGTGTGAAACGTTGGCCACAAAGCTTCTTCTGGCCTCCTCCAGCGTGTTAAGCTCCGATGCCATTATATTGAAGCTTTTCCCGAGCTGGGCTACCTCGTCCGTACCCTCGCTTTTTACGCGGAGGTCGAACTCTCCCTTGGAGTAGCGCATCACGATATTGTTCATCTCGATGATAGGCTTTGTCATTTTGCCCGTGATATACGATACCGCAAGCATCGCCAGCACCACTCCTATGCAGGAATACAATATTACGTCCATAGTAACCTGACGTATGGACTCCTGTATACGGCTGGTATCCGTATGCAGCACCAAAGCCGCTATCACCTTGCCGTTTTCATTCGTTATAGGCCCCGTAAGCGACATGGTTGGCATGTCTACCCTATCTCCCAGCATTTTTCTTATCTCGGTCTTTTTGCCGCCGTAAAGTATGTCGCTGGTGATGCTTGATATATCCATATCGTCGCAGCCCGCCCATTTTGCAGTAGATTCCTCGTCGATGAACACGCATCGTCCAAGGCTCTCGTCCGCAAACTGAAGTATGACCATGGCATCATACTTTCTTGCGATTGTCAGGAGTTCCTTTTCAGCCACGGCACGCTTGGCGCTGTCTATGTAACGTTCCGTCACAGCTGCGCTTATCTCCTGGGCTTCGCGCTTGAGTTCGTCGCGTTTTTCGGTTTTGTACTGGTTCTGAAACACGGTGCCTACGGTAAAGCCGAGGAGAATCAACAGCCCCAGCGTCACCGAAAGGTATGTAGCCAGCATTCTTGAAAACAGCGTTTTGAACATACAGCCAATGTTCCCGTTAAAAATCTTGTCTACTTAGCGACATCAAACTTATAGCCCACTCCCCATACGGTCTTGAGCTGCCACTCGTCCCGCTCGCCCAGCTTTTCCCGAATGCGCTTCACATGAACGTCCACTGTTCGGGAATCTCCGAAAAAGTCAAAGCCCCACACCTGCTCCAGCAGCTGCTCCCTGGTAAATACCTTTCCCGGACGGGAAGCGAGAAAGTACAGCAATTCTATCTCCTTGGGCGGCATTTCCACAGGCTTGCCGTCCAGCAGCACTGAGTAATTATCCAAGGATATTACCAGATTATCGAAGGATACTTTCTTTTCCTCGCTCTGTCCGCCGCTTCTGCGCATTACCGCCTTAATGCGGGCAATAAGCTCCTTTGCCTCGAAGGGCTTTACCATATAGTCGTCGGCACCAAGATCCAGCCCCTGTATTCGGTCCATAGTGTCGCTCTTTGCAGTAAGCATTATAACCGGCACGTCGCTCTCTTCCCGAATCTTGCCGAGCACTCCCCAGCCGTCCATACCGGGCAGCATCACGTCCAGCACTACCAGGTCGGGCTTTGCCTTGTGGAAGGCCTCAAGGGCCGTGTCGCCCCGCTCGCAGGTGGTTACTGTACACCCTTCTTTTTTAAGGTACATCTCTATTATCGCCAGTATATTGCGGTCGTCATCTATTACCAGTATTGATTTTTTATCCATTGCCGTAATATTCGCCTTTCGTTTATTTTGCTTTGTTTCCCGTTTCAGCACAGCTTTGCTCGTCCCTTACGGTTATACCGTTTCGCAGGAGCAGCGCCGCTGTAACGCCCACGCCCGGCCTCAGTGTACCAGTAAAGCTGCCGTCGTAGATGAGGCTCGATCCGCAGGAGGGGCTTTTCTCCTTCAGCACAGCCTCTGTAACGCCGTACTTTTTGCATAGCTCAAGGACTATTTCAGCGCCCTTCACGTACTGCGCCGTAACATCTTCGCCGGCCTTATTCACGACCTTCGCTTTGCCGCATAGCACATCGAACCCGTCGCCGTCCTGTATCTCTGCGGGTGAGCGTGGCGTGTCTAGCCCGCCCAGTACCTCCGGGCATATGCATACGGCGCCCGCTTTTACAAGCTCCCGCGCCCCTTTGTTCGGTTTTGCCATGCCGTCATAGCGGCAGGGTGTGCCTCTCAGGCATTCTGAAACTGCTATCATAAATGATACCACCCAAATATGAACCTGGTATGAATAAATCCGCAAAAACAGTCCAAATCAGCCGTTTTGCGGCGCTTGTCACTGTTTTGTATCCTTTAGCGTGACCACTGTTACGCCCGCGTCGCCCTCGCCGTAGTTGCCGAGGCGGAAGGATTTCACCCGCTTGTTTGTGCGGAGGTAATCCTGTATTCCGGCACGCAATGCGCCCGTGCCCTTGCCGTGTATGATGTTTATCTCCGTAAGGCCGGAAAGCACCGCGTTGTCTATGTACCTGTCTACCACCAGTATTGCATCGTCCACCAGCATTCCCCTGATGTCCAGCTCCATTCCTACCTGGCGATCCTTCTCGAGACGTATTTTGCCCACGCCCTTTTGCGGTGTGTCGTCCTGCATCATGCGAAGATCCGCAAGCTTTGCGTTGAGCTTCATTACACCCGCCTGTACCTGAACCTCGCCCTTTGAGTCAGGCTTGGAAAGCACCGTCGCCTTCTTATCGAGAGACACTATTCTGACTGTATCTCCAGGATTGACTGTCTTAGGCGGCTTGGTGCCGTCCTCTTTGTTAAGCACCAGTTTTTCGGCAAGGTCGTCACGGCGCTTGCGAAGGGCGTCACGGGACTGCTGTATCACCCTGTCTGCGGCGCTCCTGTCCACGCCCTTTATGCTGCGTACATCGGCTATCAGCTTATCCATCTCACGGCGCGTATCCTCCACTATGCGCCGCGCCTCATCCTTGGCCTTCGCCTGATATTTTGCCCTGTCCGCCTCCAGCTTTCTGCGCTCGGCTTCAGTCTCCTGACGGAGCTTGTCAAGGTCGCGCCGAGCCGCGCTTGCCATTGCCCGCTCCTCCTCCGCCAGCTGATAGCGGCTCTGGGCGCTGGAGATTATATCCTCGAAGTGTACGTCCTCGCCCTTGAGGTACGTCCTCGCCCTGTCTATCACGCCCTCGTCCAGCCCAAGCCGCTTGGATATTTCAAAGGCGTTGGACTTGCCCGGTATTCCTATAAAAAGCCTGTATGTGGGGCAGAGCCTGTCAACGTCAAACTCCATGGAGGCGTTCTCTATTCCGTCATGGGTGAGTGCAAATGCCTTGACTTCGCTGTAATGGGTAGTGGCCACGGTGACGGTATTGCGGGAATGAAGCTCCTCCAGTATGCTCATTGCAAGGGCCGCACCTTCTACAGGGTCAGTGCCCGCCCCAAGCTCATCCAGCAGCACCAGCGACCTGTCGTCAGCGCCCTTCAGTATGCCTACTATGTTCGTCATATGGGAGGAGAAGGTGGAAAGAGACTGCTCTATCGACTGCTCGTCGCCTATGTCTGCGTATACGCTGTCGAATACGGATATCTCGCTGCCAATGTCCGCAGGTATGAACATGCCGCTCTGGGTCATCAGCACAAACAGTCCCACGGTCTTTAGCGTTACCGTCTTGCCGCCCGTGTTTGGGCCTGTGATTATTAGCGTCCTGAAATCGCGGCCCAGCCATATGTCTATTGGCCGCACCGTTTCCTTAGGTATGAGGGGATGCCGCCCCTGCACTATGCGTATGTAGCCGGTGTTATTGAGCTTGGGCTCCGTGGCGTTCATGTCCCGGGCCAGCTTGGCCTTGGCAAACGCCAGGTCCATTTCGCCCAGTATCCTTATATTCTCGTTTATCTCGCCGCCGTAGGGCGCCACCATTGCCGTAAGCTCTGAGAGTATGCGCTCTATCTCCTGCTGCTCCTCGGCTATAAGCTTTTTATATTGGTTGCCAAGCTCCACCACCGCGGCAGGCTCAATAAACAGCGTCGCCCCACTGCCGGATTGATCGTGTATCAGGCCCGGCACATTCTGGCGGTATTCCTGCTTTACAGGGATAACAAACCTGCCGTTGCGTATGGTTATCAGCGGTTCCTGAAGGTATTTCGAGTAAGCGGCAGAGCGTATCATGCTGCCCAGCCGCTCGCGCACCTTATCGTTTGTCTGGCGCATGGAGCGGCGTATTCTCGAAAGCTCCGGAGACGCCCCGTCGAATATCTCATCTTCTCCCAATATGCATCGATCTATCTCCTCCTCTACAGAACGGTGGGTAGAGATGTACCCCGCAAGATTGCTGAGGAGCGGAACGTTTTCTTCCTTCTCGATGGCCTCCCTTGCAAGACGTGAAACGCGCAGGCAGCGGGATATGCCCATAAGCTCGGCGGGAGATACAAACAGCGCCGCGTGTATGCGCTTCAGGCATTCCCGCATATCCGGGAAGCTGTCTATAGGAGAACGGCCAGTGCGTATAATTACCGTTTCCGCCTCGGCCGTAAATGCCAGCGCGGATTTTACCTTGTCAAATGTATCGTAAGGCTCCATGCCCTCTGCAAGCTCGGCGCCTGCGCAGGTCACGGTTTTAGCCTTCAGCATTTCGGCTATTTTGTCGTATTCAAGTGTTTTTAAAACCTTTTCCTGCATATTTATCTCCGAATTTAATCTACTGCCCTGTTCCAATGGCCGCGGGTGGCGTTTTTCGCCGGGGATACCTTTCTGCCGTCTCTTGCCGCCATAGCAGCTGCTATGCGCTCCCGTACCTTTTCAGGAGCTTCATCGTAAAATGCAAGCTGTACGGCCTCGGGCATCGGCAGCTCGCCGTATAGGTCCGTTATGTCTGTGGGCAGGCAGTTGAGCAGCCGCACCAGGCAGCCGTCTTCCTGCCGGATATTGCAAAGAGGGAATCTTCTGCCGCCCTCGTCGGTCATTTCCCCGGGGAAGCCATCGCAGCTGCGGCAGCCCCTGTACTCTTTCACCGGACAATGGCGAAGCTGCATCAGTTGCGCCCTGCCGTATACGCTTACAGCAGTGCCGGCCCCTGAAATATCCCGCAGCTGGGGTTTGGTAAGCTCCAGCGAAAGCGTCACTCTGTCAAAGCCCATATCCTTATATGCCTGTACGGTATAGCCGTTCATGGCGTTCATCTGTGTCCCCGCTATCCTGAGCGGCAGGCTTCTTATAAGCTCGAGCTGGCCAACATTGGCCGCTATGCCGCCGTCTATAAGGCCGCTTCCGATTATCTTCATAATCTTTTCCGCTTCCTTATGGCTTATTATTGCCACGGGAAGGGATATCAAAAGCTTCTTGCTTCCTTTAAACGCCGCAGCTGCTTCAAAGGCTGCAATGTGAAATTCCCAGGGCTCCAGAGCCACCTCGTCGGCTCCCGCACCGAATGCCGCCTTCGCCTGATCCAGCGTACTCGCTATGACGGTTATCCGGGTGTGCTCCGCAGGCTGGTTTTTAAGCTTTGGAACATCGCCGCTGTCGCAGCTTCTTCTCCAATGCAGAGACTCCAAAAGCTTAGCGGAAGCGTCTCTGCGCAGGGCGTTCACCGCGCTCATAGGAAGAAATGCCTTTTCGTCGATATCCGCCCTTATTCCTGCGCATATAAATGGCGTATCCCCCAGCTTTCTGGCCTGTTCCATATACCTTTCGGCGGTTTGAGGTTTTTGGGCGGGCTGTACAACGTCGCCCACGGCCTCCACATTATCGCCGCCTAAGCGCATGGCAAGCCTTGCAGCCTCACCTACGCGCATGTACAGTTCCATATCTACAGGCTGCTTGCGTGTATCCTTAGCGTAGCTGTTAGCCGCTTCTTCGATAAGTTCCTTTGATCTATCGCTTACGGCTATGCACCCGGTATGGGCGTTGTCTCCGTAAAAGTAGCCTGTGCAGCCGCCGCCACGATCAAACATATCCAGCATGCGCTTCTTATGCCGGGATATCTCGGCTTTATCCGCGCCGTCCAGCGCGTCCCTGTATGCCCGCGTCACCACCGCAACGTATTCCGCCCGCTTCATGCGGCCCTCTAATTTAATGCAGCTTACGCCGGCTTGTTTCAGCTCCGCAAGATGTTCTATCATACAAAGGTCGCCAAGGCTCAGGTCGTATTCGTCTCTACCCGGCATATAGTCAAGCCCCATGCGTTTGCGGCAGGGCTGTGCGCAGGTGCCGCGGTTGCCGCTTCTTTCTCCCGCCATTGAGGAAAGCAGGCAGGCGCCTGAAAAGCTCATGCACAGCGCCCCGTGGGCAAAGGCCTCGAGGGCTATAGGCGTATTATTATGTATATACTCGATCTCCCCCAGCGGCACCTCCCGGGACAGCACCACCTGCTCAAGGCCCAGCTTCTCGGCCTCCCTTGCGCCGTTCAGCTCGTGTATTCCCATCTGGGTGCTGGCGTGTAGGGGAAGCTCCGGAATATTTTTACGTATAAGGCTTACAAGACCCATATCCTGCACTATAGCAGCGTCGGCCCCTGTTCTGCATAAAAATTCAGCGTATTTCAACGCCTGGGATATTTCCTTGTCAAGCAAAAGGGTGTTAAGCGTAATATTTACCTTTACGCCCCTCTCGTGACAGTAGTCTATGGCAGAAATAAGCCCATGGTCGTCAAAATTCGCCGCGAACCTTCTGGCATTGAACATGCTGCCGCCAAAGTATACCGCGTCCGCCCCGTTCTGCACGGCGGCAATCAATGCCTCCCGGCTGCCCGCCGGGGAAAGAAGCTCCATCATAAATAAACCAGCCTTTAAAAAAGCGGCCCAGGATAAGCCCCGAGCCGCATATTTGCGGATATAACTATTACTTTACCCCTACGGTAGCCTTGCTCTCAAAGGGGCGCTTGACAGGAGACTGCTGCCTTGGCATTTCTCTAAGCTCGGATATGCGTGAATCCAAGGCATCGTAATCCTCGCGCAGCTTATGCAGCTCGTCCGAAAGGTTCAGCGCGGCCATTATGAGGCAGTTCGCCGTGCTAAGGTTGGGATAAGAACGCTGTACCTCATCCACCTTATCGTTTACATATCCGGCTATCTTGCGGATATATGCTTCGCTGTCGTCGGCTGAAAGGCGAAGCTCCTGCCCCGCCACATTTATAGTTACATGAGTTTTATCCATCAAATCATACCACCATATATATAGTTTCCCTAATATGGAAATTATACAATAACTTGTGTTATATGGCAATAGCTGCAACGCATTTTTTATGCTTCACCGCCGTTCTTTAAAAGCTTTATTTTTTTCGTCCGAGTTTACGCCCGCATTTCGCGGATAAAACAGACTATTCGGTACTATGCATAAAGATTTATCAAAAAAATATATTATTTGCTATTGACAGGTTTATCATATGGTGCTAAAATTGCCGCATCGTAAACAAAACGAAGTAAACGAAAGGAGACGCCAAAGATGTTCAAGTCCGCTAAGTCCGCGACAGCCAATGCCATGGTCAACGCCAAGGCTTCTTGTGCTGCATCTATGGCTGCCTCTGTACTGGTTATTAACGCGCTCAGCATACAGCTGGGCGTTTTCCTTATATCCCTTATTTCCATTATTTGCATATGCATTATTACCGAAAATAGGAATGCTTTGTGGAGAGGATCGAGTTTAGCATAAATGGTGTTAAATGACGGCGGTTCCGCAAAGCGGAGCCGCCGTTTTTATTTAAAAATAATTTTATTTGGAGGAACCCAAACAATGAAAAAAGTACTTTGCACCGTACTGGCCGTCGTAATGGCTGTTGTATGCTTCGCAGGCTGTTCAGCCCCCGCCGCTGAGGGCGGCAATGAGGCTGTAGGCTCCGCCGCTTCCGGCGATACCATCAAGGTCGGCCTGCTGGGGCCCTATACCGGAGACCTCGCCGTTTACGGTTTGGCTGTAAAGAACGGCGCTACCCTCTATTTTGACAAGGTAAACGCCGAGGGCGGCATCAACGGCAAAAAGATCGAGCTCATCTCCTACGACAACAAGGGCGATGATGCCGAAGCCATCAACGCCTTCAACCGCGAGGTAGACGAGGGCATCACCGCCTTCATCGGCGACGTTATCACATCCAACACCATTGCTGTTGCCGGCGAGGCAAATGCCGTCAATATGCCCATGATCACCGCCTCCGCCACTGCCGAGGCAGTTACCGTAAACCCCGATGACGGTTCTGTTTATACCAACGTATTCCGCACCTGCTTCATCGACCCCTTCCAGGGTGAAAAGATGGCTCAGTATGCCAAGGAAAAGCTGGGCTACACCAAGGCCGCTGTCATCGTACAGACCGGCAACGACTACGCCGCAGGCTTGAACGAGGCTTTCAAGGCCAAGTGCGCAGAGCTGGGCATGACCGTAGTAGCCGAAGAAGGCTATGCCAAGGGCGACAAGGACTTCAACGCTCAGCTGACCAACATCAAGGCCGCAGATCCTGAATTCATCTTCTGCCCCAACTACTACGAGGATGACGGTATGATTGTCAAGCAGGCACGTGCCCTTGGCCTCACTGTTCCCTTCCTGGGCGGCGACGGTTGGGACGGCGTTGTGAAGTACGCCTCTGCCGAAGAGCTTGAGGGCACCTTCTATTGCTCCGCTTACGCACCCGGCTCCACCGACGCTGTAAAAGCCTTTGAGGAAGCCTATACCGCAGCCTACGGCACAGATACGCTGAACATGTTCGCAGCCAACGCCTACGACGCCGCCATGGTAATGTGCGCAGCACTGACTAAGGCCGAGGAGACCGGCGAAGCCCCCGCCAGCGACGCCTACAAGCAGGCCGTAATTGACGCCATCAAGACCGAGGGCGCAAATGTGGTGGGCATCACCAGTGAGGCAGGCTATACCTTCGATGCGAACAACAATCCCATCAAGGACGCCGTAATCATGACCATCACCAACGGCGAGGCTGTATACAAGGAGACCTTCTAATCTTCTTACCTACTTAAGTAAATACCCTAACGATAAAAACGCCCTGCCCCGTAAGGCCTGCCTTGGGGGCTGGGCGCACCTTGGAGGAATTTTATGAGTACACTTTCCCTGATCCTCAGGCAGGTAGTGAACGGCCTTCAGTCAGGCTCGATATACGCGCTTGTCGCTCTCGGGTACAGCATGGTCTACGGCATAATCATGCTGCTTAACTTCGCCCACGGGGATATCATAATGGTAGGCGCATACGCCGCCTGGTTCTGCCTATGCGGATTTGCCGGTAACCCCATCCTGGCGATCATTGCGGCTATATTCGTATGCGTGCTGTTGGGCGTATCCATAGAAAAGGTCGCTTACGCGCCGCTGCGCCAAAGCCCCCGCCTTTCCCTGCTCATTACTGCCATAGGCGTATCCTATCTCCTTGAGAACCTTGCACAGCTGGTGTTCGGCGCAGGCGCAAAGTCAATGCCCAGCTTTATGCCCACCTCTACCATATCCATAGGCAGCATAGATGTGTCCTGGACAGCCATAATCACGCTGATAGTCACCGCCATATCAATGGCCGCCCTGACGCTGCTCGTAAAAAAGTCAAAGATGGGCAAGGCCATGCGCGCCGTATCCGAGGATACCGGTGCCGCTCAGCTCATGGGCATCAATGTGAACCGCACCATATCCTTCACCTTCGCGCTGGGCAGCGCCCTCGCGGGCATAGCCTCAGTGCTGTACTGCGCAGCCTATCCCCAGGCTACTCCCACAATGGGCTCTATGCTGGGCCTTAAGGCCTTCGTGGCGGCAGTTCTTGGCGGGATAGGCTCCATACCCGGCGCAATGGTAGGCGGCTTGGCAATAGGCCTTGCCGAGGCGATGGTCTCCGCCGTAGGCCTCTCCGTATGGAAGGACGGCATAGTATTCGCCATACTGATAGTGGTGCTGCTTGTAAAGCCTACAGGCATTATGGGCCACGAGATACAGGAAAAGGTATAAGGAGGAAAGTACAATGGATAAGATCAAAAAGCCCCTCCCCATGCCCCTCCGCTATGCCATCAACCTTGCCGTATTCGCGGTTTTTCTCTTCGGCGTGAATGTCCTCATCACGGGCGGCAGTGTACCGAACTACTATACTAAAGTTATAGTGCTGTGCGGCATCAACATAATCCTCGCCGTATCGCTGAACGTAGCTACAGGCTACCTCGGACAGCTGCCTCTGGGCCATGCAGGCTTCATGGCTGTAGGCGCATACGCTTCCGCCCTGTTCCTCAGGGCAGTACCCAATCTGCCTGAGTTTGTAGCATTCCCTCTCGGCATAATACTCGGGGGCGTGGTATCCGGCATATTTGGCATACTGATAGGTATCCCCGCGCTGCGCCTTAAAGGCGACTATCTTGCCATAATCACGCTCGGCTTTGGCGAGATAATCCGCGTGGTGCTTCTGAACATCGACAGCGTATTGGGCTTCAACTTCACCTATGGTGCGGCCAGCCTGAAGAACATACCCAAGTACACCAGCTTCTTCAACTGCTTCCTTTGCGTGGGCATAGTGTGCTTTCTCATTCATACCCTTATGAAGTCCAAGCACGGCAGGGCCATACTGGCAGTACGCGAAAACGAGATAGCTGCCGACTCAGTGGGCATCAACCTTACCTATTATAAGGCCCTCGGTTTTACGGTATCCGCTATATTTGCAGGCGTAGCGGGCGCTCTGTACGCAAGCTACCTTGGCATACTAAATCCCTCCAGCTTCGGCTTTATGAAGTCCATAGAAATACTGGTGATGGTGGTCCTTGGCGGCATGGGTTCCATGGTAGGTTCAATAGTATCCGCAACCGTGCTTACAGCAGTACCTGAACTGGTGCTTAGAGCATTCTCCGACTACCGCATGATAGCTTACTCTCTGCTGCTCATCGTAGTAATGATATTCAAGCCCTCCGGCCTTATGGGCCAGTACGACTTCTCCCTTACCGGGCTCATTGACAAGGCACGCATGGGCAAGCTCTTTAAGAAGGGCAAGGACAAAAAAGAAAAGGCAGGTGACAAGTAATGGATAAGATGGTTCCCGTACCAAGCCATTCTATAATTCCAGAAAGAGATCTTTCTTCAAAAACCATACTTGAGGTACACCGCCTTGGGATAGACTTCGGCGGTCTGCACGCCGTTGAGGATTTCAGTATAATGCTGGGCCGCACCGAGATATCCGGCCTTATAGGCCCTAACGGTGCGGGCAAGACCACCGTATTTAACCTGCTGACCAACGTTTACCAGCCAACCCACGGCGTCATACTGATAGACGGCATAGACACCCGCGGGAAAAAAACCTGGCAGCTCAACCAGCTGGGAATTGCCCGAACCTTCCAAAATATCCGCCTGTTCTCCAAGCTTTCCGTCGAGGACAACGTAAAGATAGGCCTGCACAACGCCTGCCAGTCCTCCCTGGCTGCAAGCATGCTGCGGCTCCCGTCCTACTGGTCCGCCGAAAAGAAGGCCCACGAGACCGCAATGGAACTGCTCTCCATATTCGACATGCAGCACATGGCTTCCTGGGAGTCCGGCTCCCTGCCCTACGGTGCCCAGCGAAGGCTTGAGATAGTCCGGGCTCTGGCCACCAGCCCCAAGGTGCTGCTGCTGGATGAGCCTGCCGCGGGCATGAACCCCTCCGAAACTGCGGAGCTTATGCAGAACATAAAGAAGATACGCGATACCTTCCATCTGGCTATCCTGCTCATAGAGCACGACATGAATCTGGTCATGGGCATTTGCGAGGGAATAGCGGTTCTGAATTACGGCAGAATAATCGCCAAGGGCACGCCTGACGAGATAAAGTCCAACCCACTCGTCATAGAGGCTTACCTGGGCCGAGGCAAGGAGGCAAAAAATGCTTAAAGTTGATAACATCAACGTATATTACGGCGCGATACATGCCATAAAAAACGTAAGCTTCCAGGTAAACGAAGGCGAGATAGTGACTCTGATAGGTGCAAACGGCGCCGGCAAGTCCACCATACTGAAGACCATATCCGGCCTTCTGCACACAAAAACCGGCAGCGTTTCATTTCAGGATCATAATCTGAAGTCGGCACCGCCGCACAAGATCGTCGAGATGGGCATAGCGCACGTTCCTGAGGGGCGGCGGGTATTCTCCCGCATGAGCGTTGAGGAAAACCTGGAAATGGGCGCTTTTACACAGCCCAATGATTCTGTCAACGCTGCCATAGAGCACGTCTATGAGCGTTTTCCCCGCCTTAAGGAGCGCCGCAAACAGGTCGCGGGTACTCTCTCCGGCGGCGAGCAGCAGATGCTTGCCATGGGTAGAGCTCTCATGTCCCGCCCCAAGCTCATGATGCTTGACGAGCCCTCCATGGGCCTCGCACCTATACTGGTCGACCAGATATTCGACATAGTAAAGGAGCTGAACCAGTCCGGCGTTACTATCCTCCTTGTGGAGCAGAATGCACAAATGGCTCTCTCTATCGCAAACCGGGGCTATGTTCTGGAAACCGGCAGGATAGTCCTCTCCTCCGATGCGGACGAACTTCTCCACAACGACGCCGTCAAGAAAGCATATCTTGGCGGCTAGGCCAAATCAAAATACACTGAGCCGAGGCTGTTAAAAAAGTGGCTTAATGCCACTTTTTAACAGTCTCGGTTTATTATTCTCTATTGCGCAGCTTTTTTTATCTTGTAAAGCTCCTCTGTTGCCAGACGCGTCTTTGCAACTATATCACCACAGCCCTTTGGGAAGCAGTAGTACAGCGCCGCCGCATCCCCTATACATATGACGTCACCCATCTCATACCAGAAATAATCCGAATACAGGCTGTAGCTGGCCAGCGGGTGCTGATGATAATCCAGCTTTCCGTTGCAGCCCGTAAGGCGGAAGCCGTTTTCGCCATGGGTCAGCCTGCCTTCTCCTATACCGTATACCTTTCTGGTATTTACCATCATGTATATGTCCACTGGAACGTCCAGCTTATAGCTGCCTTTCAAAATTTCCTGCCTCACGCAATCCCGCTCCCATGCGTACCAATCGGGTATGTGAGGAAATTCCGTCTTTCCTTCCTTTGCTTCCATAAAGCCGTATTCCGTAAGTGTATAGCCCTTGCCGCAGGCATTGCACAGTATATCTGCTCCACCGGATTCCATGGAGCCCTCCGCACCGCAGTGCGGGCATTTGTACAGTACGCGATTCAGCCCCTCGGCGCGGAAAGGTTCGCTTATTTTAACGTTGTTCTCCTGCTGCCATTTGAAGTTGTCGAAGGAGAACTGCTCGTAAAGTATACCGTTTATATCCTCGGCCGTCTTTGTCCTTATGTCCTCCGGAGAAAGTATGTAGCTTATATCGGCAGATACGTCTACCTTGCGCAGCCTCAAACCGTTATAGAGCGGATCCCGCGCGAAGGCGCCATAGGTGCGTATCATCACCACAGGCACTCCCATGAGTTTGACGCACTTGCCCAGGCCCGCAGGCAGCGGCGTAGCGGTACCGTCAAATGTATAGCTTGCCTCGGGATACATAAGTATGGAGCTTTTCAGCTTTTTCAGTGCAAACATCATATCCCGTACCAACTGGGTATCCGTTACGAACTTGCGGGTAGGTATGCAGCCCAGGCTTCTCATAAGCCGCTCCTTGCCCACAAAGCCATCGGATGTACAGACAATATTTAGGGGTCTGGGGTAAAGCACCGTAGAGGCTATCTTGAGATCTATAAAGCTCGAATGGTTCATAAGTACCAAGCACGGCTCTTTTTTCCCCAGCTTTTCCATTTCAAATTCACGGTATTTAAAATTTGTTGCTTTCAGATCCGGCGCGGATACCGCCCGCAGCAGCATTCTGAAAAATATATTTGGCCGTTTAGGATATACGTGCTGCTGTACCGGTTGTGCCAGCACTTCCTCAATGTCCATATAGACGGTCTTTATCTTCATTTTGTCTCCCACTCAAAAACATATAAAAAACTTTACACGTAAATTGTAACACAGGGCCTAACGAACTGTAAATTACTTGTTGACATATGTATTTTTATTACTATAATTGTATATGGCAATGATAGAGGCGCAGAGGACATTATTAGGCCCTACACACGAGCGGCAGGCACCGCGGGGCGGAAAGGGTCATTTGCCGAAGTACCGGCATAATGCCTGAGTGCCGGCGCTGGGCCAGTGGGAGAATATCCTCTGGACTGTCACGTAAAAGTGGAGCGCTGTCATGGTATGCACGGTATAATATAATTTATATTTGATGTATTTTTAGTCATGATTTTTGCGGTTCACAAAGATCATGGCTTCTTTATTTTTTGACTCGATCTTTATGGAGGAAAACCAAATGAAACTATCTACCCGCAAGACGCTGCCTACTATCATAATGGTGGCCATTACGCTGATAGTGCTCTGCATAGCCGCTTTCGCCACCCAAGGCGCTGAGCTTGACACGGAGCGCTTCTACAACACTCCTTGGGCCCTTCTTCCGCCCGTAATCGCCATTACTCTGGCACTGGTAACGAAGGAGGTCTACTCTTCCCTGTTCGTGGGTATACTGGCAGGCGGCCTGCTCTACTCCAACTTCTCATTTGAAGGTACAATTCTGCACGTTTTCAACGACGGCATAGTATCCGTACTGTCCGATTCCTATAATGTCGGCATACTGGTATTCCTGGTCATACTCGGCGTCATGGTATGCCTTATGAACAAGGCTGGCGGAAGCGCCGCCTTCGGCCGTTGGGCCGCCAAGAACATAAAGTCCCGCGCAGGCGCGCAGCTGGCTACCATAGCCCTCGGCATACTGATATTCATAGACGACTACTTCAATTGCCTTACCGTCGGTTCCGTAATGCGCCCCGTGACGGATAAGCACAACGTGTCCCGCGCAAAGCTTTCTTATCTTATAGATGCCACCGCGGCACCCGTGTGCATTATCGCACCTATCTCCTCATGGGCTGCCGCCGTTTCCTCATACGTGGAGGACGGCTCCGGACTCACCCTTTTTATCAAGGCAATTCCCTTCAATTACTATGCCCTTCTCACCATCACACTTATGATAGGACTGGTGCTGCTGAAGACTGACTTCGGCCCCATGGGCAAATGCGAGTTTAACGCTAAGAATGGCGACCTCTTCTCCGGCAAAAACCCTTATGCTTCCGCCGAAGCAACTGAGGCCAATACTAACGGCCGTGTAATAGACCTTGTGCTGCCAATAATCGTGCTAATTGTAGCCTGCGTCACCGGCATGATATACTCCGGCGGATTCTTTGACCCTGCCAGAGAAGGTTATCACAACATAGTCACCTCCTTCTCAGTCTCCGACGCTTCCGTAGGCCTTATGCTGGGCTCCTCCTTCGCCCTCGTCATAACCATCGTTTTTTATCACCTCCGCAAGCTTATGAGCTTCTCCGAAATGATGGGCATGCTGCCCGAAGGCTTCAAGGCCATGGTCCCAGCAATACTGATACTGACCTGCGCCTGGTCCCTCAAGGCAATGACCGATTCCCTCGGGGCTGGCGCATACGTAGCTTCTGCCGTAAAGAGTTCTGCCCAGAGCTTCCAGTCCTTCCTGCCTGCCATAGTATTCCTTATCGGCTGCTTCCTCAGCTTCGCTACGGGTACCAGCTGGGGTACCTTCGGCATACTTATCCCCATAACACTGGAGGTATTCCCCATCACTGACCCCATAGGCGTCATATGTGTCTCTGCCTGCATGGCAGGCGCTGTATGCGGTGACCACTGCTCACCCATCTCCGATACCACCATAATGGCCTCCGCGGGCGCACAATGCGATCACGTAATGCACGTATCCACTCAGCTGCCCTATGCCATTACCTGTGCCGCCGTGTCATTCGTATCCTACATAATAGCAGGCTTCGTCCGCATCGCTTGGATTTGCCTGCCAATAGCCATAGCGTTGATGCTGCTGACCCTTGTGGTCATCAAGAAGTTATACGCAAAAAAAGTGTACTAACCGAAATCGTGCAAAAGCGGGAGTCAGCTCCCGCTTTTTTATTTATCTAAAATATGTACATATAAAAAACAGCCCATATCGCCTATGGACTGTTTCTGGTCTGGGTGAGAAGATTTGAACTTCCGGCCTCTTGAACCCCATTCAAGCACGCTACCAAACTGCGCCACACCCAGATACGATTGTTTTGTTGTTATTATAATAGCATTTTGCCAATAAAAAGTCAATGCCCCATGTCAAAATAATTCTTTAACCTATTATTATATTATAGAAAAAGCCTTTAAGTCCGGCAAAATTCGAGATCGTATCTTGAGGCGTGGACGCTATCACGTTTTGCCATATATCGTTCAATGTATACGGGTATTCGTATTCATTTACCCCTGCATAAAATGGTCACCCCCACAGAAAAGTGTCACTATTAACGAGTACTTCTGACACAATAAAACCCTAAATCCTTAGAGATTTAGGGTTTTTTCGTGGTCCGAGTGTAATTATAGGATCTGGAAAAGCCAAGTCATATCAATGGTTTTAGCGCAGCAAGCAAGAGGTTTTATCCAACAATCAATGAAAATCAATAGATGCTGCCATCTTGGTGGCATCTTTGTTTTCGGGGAAGGCAAGTTCTATTTTTTTCAAAGATTTCTTATAGGATTTTTCTGTGCCGATAACTTCGCCTTTTTCTGTTGCTATATAATTAAACTCCCATTGTCCTTTTTCCGTATTATATACCAACTGGATTTTGACAAAACTTGAAAAATGTTTTTTAAGGTTTTCAATTTCGCTAACTACACTAATTAGCTTTTCTTCACAAATAGCTTCTATTGCTATATTAGGATTTGTGGTTTGAACAACTAACTCAATCACAAATTCATATTTTCCAGTAAACACATAGGTTACTGGTCTATTGGCCGGAACAAACCTCTTGGCCGCTGAAATGATGGCCTTTTTGACAAAAGCATATAAACCATCAAACTCGGATAAAGCGTGGTCGATTATGTGGTTGCCTACTTTTTCGATTACGGGCTTACTTGCTAAATAAATAAACAACCCCTTTACTGTCGCTTCTAAAAATTGAAAGGCTAATTCCGGATCAGGTATGGCAGACTTTCTTCCGCAATAACCTGTTTCAATATCGTATTCGTCAGATAACTCTTTCAAATAGGCCGCTGCATCCTCCCGGGATTTGAAATTAACGAAGTCAGTTTGGACGAGCAGTTTCTCTCGCTGTTCTAAAAAGGAGGTTGCCAGCGGTCTGTCATCGACAAGGCTTTTCTGCATAACAAATTTTACGCCATCATGCTCCATAGGGTAAACAGAAAACATATCTTGTTCACAGTACAGCCCATAGTCAGTGTCGTTTATCCTTTCAACATAGGCGTTGACTATTTTACCGATGGGTATGATGGTAGGATCATGTTCAACTCCAACACTCGGTACATATTTTCCATGAACAACAGTTTCAGCAGCACTTTCAAGAGCCTCTAAAGCGATTCGAGTGTTATGAGCATCGACTTGAGTTGTTGCAGCGATCCCTTTAAGTATCATAAAATCCCTCATTTCTGCGGAAATGTATTTCTATCTATTATTATAGCGATTATTTTGCAGAACGCAATTACCAACCGTTTTAGTCATAAGAATTACGCTGCCCAACAGGACTATGGGTGGCGTTTTCATATACCACAATCTGAAAGGAGGAGTCCCTTATCTGCTGCCAGCCATCGGGCTGGCTTTTTTCATTTCACAACAAAGGAGGTTTTTAAGTGGCAGACGATAAAAAGACCATCGGCCCCGATGTGGGTACTCCCACCGAGGCCCCGGAGCAGCCCAGCCCTGCTCCCAATCTGTCCGACACCACCTCTCCCGCCCCGCTGGGGCCGGAGGAGCTGACCGTAGAGGAACAGCTCATTTTGGAGCATGAGGGGCAGGCGGTGCTCTTTGAAATGGGCGAGGCTGTACCCGATCCCGCTGACGCTGTTACCCACGCCGAGGTGGAGGAGCCTGCCGCTCCCGAAGTCCCCAAGGCTGAAAAGAAACAGAAGCAGCCGCCTGCTCCCGGCAAGGATGCCCCCACCCCGTCACATTCCGGCAAGGTGGTGGATTTTGCCGCTGCCCGTGACGAGGCGGCTAAGGAGGAGAAAAAGGCGGTCAAGCAGAAGCCGCCCACGGAAAAGGACAAGACCGCCAAACCCGGCAGAGACCGACCGCCCAAGGCTGACAAGGCGGCCCCTGCGGGGCGTCGCCGCCTTCGTGTCCTTGTCCTCGGACACAGCCTTTTCCTTCGGGGGACGGCCCCGGCGGGGCTTGGGCTGCTCGGGTTCCGGCTTGGTTTTTTCCTCTTTGCCGCCTTCAGCCGATGGTTCAGGCGGCGATTCCTGTTCCACCTTTTCACGGGCGGCATCGCGGCGCTCCTTCAATAACTCGTCGATCTTTTCAAAAGAAATCACCACGTCGCCGGGGTCCGGCTGGGCAGGGCCGTCATGCACCGGCTGGGAAATATCGCCCGACAAGTCCGGGGCAGGGGCACCGGGGACGTCAGGCGTACTGGCCTCCGGTGCCGCCTGCGGCTCTGACTCCAGAGGGCGCTTTTCTTCTGCCATTTGCTAACCTCCTTAAATTTCATCGTTTTGCACAAAGTTTTCTCCGAAAATTTTGCTATTATTTTTTGAAAATTCTCGCCTCCTTTTCGGGCCATCCACGCAAAAAAGCCGCCCGTTTTCCTCAACGGACGGCTTTCTGCGTAATGTGATAGCTCTGTTTTATTTTCTTCCGGTATTGCAGGCCCCGGAAAGCCTTGATATTACAGCGTTCCTAATAAGAACTAATCATATGATAGAATTCTTACCGGCGCCGGTGAGGGCGAAGAACAGCGCACGTCCGAAAATGACGCAGAGCATACCGCGTATTCTGTTAAGACCCATGCAATGACCGCCGAGGAGAGGGACGCGCTTGATGCGCAGACCGATCCCGCTCCCGCCGCAGGGACGGCCTTTCTGCCCAGAAGCGGCAATGGCAGCACAAGCGGAAACATCTGTGCGCCGTTCACTGCAAAAGCATCGGACATAGCGTTTGTCATGTATAGTGCACCCGGTGCAGCCAATTACAACGTGCGGCTTTGTGTCGGAGAACCCGGTTCCGGTGAGTGGGCATCAAGCTCTGTGACCGCTGCGGTAAACAGCGGCGTCCGCTTCTCCGGGCTGACCATTGGGCAGTCCTACTACATGGAGGTCAGCTCTGATACGCTTTCCAGCGCCGGATGCACGGCATTCTATACCATGGTCGGCGGAACACCAAAATAAGCTTGGGAGGATCATATGGATGAGTATTCGGTGTGGATAGATGAGACGGGGAAAATCGTCTCATTCCATGAAATAGATAATGGCGAGCTTATCTATTTTGATCAGCGCGAAGTATTTCTTACTTATCTCAGTACACTGACCACGCAGGGCTATCGGTTCCAGTAGGCCTTTTCGGTTTTGCAGGATATTTCCAGCACGTGGGAGGACTTTAAAATTCTATAAAGTCCTCTCCGGTCAGGACGAGATCGAGACATTCCTCGCGTATCTTCGCGGCGATCGCTCCGACAGCTCACCATGGCGCTATCCGGACGATGAATTTGTGCAACAGCCTGTTGCACAAATTACTTGGTATCACCATATTGCCCTGATGGACAAGGTGAAGAATGCAGATGAGCATATTTGGTATGCCGAACAGGTTGCTAAAAACGGCTGGTCGCGCAATGTGCTGGTCCACCAGATCGAAAGCGGGCTGTATCAGCGGCAGGGACGGTGGGTGGTCAGTGCAGCCCATATAGGCTGTACAGTGCTTACAAATGTTACTTTTAGCCGCTATACCTCCAACTCGTATAAAGCCATTGACCGACCGTTGGGATAATCCAGAATATCCACGATTTTATAGTCTGCGGACAGATAGATCTTCCTGGCGACCTTCTCCACCAGTCCGGTGTCCAGCCGGATATACCGAACACCACGATTGCGGCACTCTGCCCGGATTGCCTCTGTGACCAGCTTTGTCATGCCCATCCCGGCGAATTTGCGCCGCACGCATCACAGCGATTGCTTTTTCAACCTGATCGAAGTTGATCTTTATCTCACACATTAAAACTCCCAAAATTTCCAGACGCAAACGGCTTGGGGACTTTTTTCGGTTGGAAGAGACAGCTTCACTCAATACTTGAGTATGACCGTCCTGCATTCCTCGCAGATGGAGGCCGGAACTCTCATCCGGTGGCTTGCCTTGAGGTCTGTGATTTTCACAAAGCCATCGGCATTCTTCGCGTTCTCAAACACACCCGGCACCTCGTTTGCAAAGCTGAACGCGCCGTCCTTGCTGCAAAAGAGATACC